>Ga0209515_10005807_pt1 | contig 15804 bp, 15 predicted proteins | sample Subgroupgradi54m_FD_187454 | JGI IMG/M metagenome (GOLD analysis project Ga0209515, IMG submission 187454) | Subsurface groundwater microbial communities from S. Glens Falls, New York, USA - GMW60B uncontaminated upgradient, 5.4 m (SPAdes)... ...
TCTTTCAAACGAAACTGTTGCCAGTTGGTGATATACACAAACGGCTCATCCGGTGGTGTAAGGTTGGGACGAATGTCGGACGGCTCCAGTATTCGCAGATTAAAACGATTACGAAACCGCTCGCCCTCCGGCATAAAAAGTGCTCGCTCAAAATCCGACTTGGATTTGTCGCGATTGCCGGTCTTAACATCATGCTTGCCCAAAAACATATCCAGTAATCGGTTCAATACTTCATGTCCGGGCGCAACAAGCAAAAAGTGCGTAGAGTATTTGCCTGGCCGTTCACCATTCAAAGCGTTGAAATACTGCCAAACTAAAAGCGCGGCCAAAACCCATGTTTTGCCGGTACCGGTTGCCATTTTGAGACAGTATTTCGCGAAAGGGATTTTCTCTACTTCTTCGGAAAGCGCCGCGCTTGTCGCCAACGCTTCGGGCGCAAATCTTTCAAATGCCTGTTTGAGTGTCTCAATACCCAAAATTTCGTGACAGTAAATAAGCGTCTCTACCGCGCGTCGCTGGCAATCGTGAAATTTCTCGTCTGTTTCTCCGGCACGATTAAACCAATACGCCAAAAGTTCGTAGGTCGTCTCTGTTACGCCCTGCCAACCCTGATCCGCCCACGCTTTCACTTCATTTTCAAGCGCGGCGGCAAGTGGCAATTCATTGAGTAAATTATTTTGGATTTTCTTTGCCATAGGATTATGTTTTTACCTCAATCGTCGCAGTTGCGTCATTGCCGAAAATATCCACCACTCGTATGGCGATAGTGTGTTTGCCAGATTTTTCGTAAGAATGTTCTTTTTCTGTCATTACGATTTTTGCTTTTCTGCCGTTCCCACGCAAATCTTGCCACTGGCTTTTGAAAGTCAGTCCGTCGTAATCCCAATCCACCGCCCAATAGTCAATCAATATGGCGAAATTGTCCTTGACGAGGTGTAACAATGCCTCGCGATCTTCGTCCGCCTTTTTGCCACTTCCGAGAGGAAAATCATAGAGCACATACTTTTCAATGCCGATAGTAACCGAGTTGCCTTTTACTTCGGGCTTTTTCAACTTCAAATACGGCTTTTCCAAAAACTTCACCTTATCCGAATGCCGCTCAATGTCTTCTTCTGATTTTGCCTGTTTTAAGTATTCGTAAATGTCTGGTGGAATCTGGCGACTCACAATTTCCGTTTTTATATCCTTACCTGCGGCTTTAATCCGCGTTTGCAAAAGCTCATCATAATTGTATTCGTAATCCCATGCCAAAATCACGAGCCGCTTGTAGCCCGCGCCGTCAAGCATCTGCGCTTCCGTCGCCAAATCCTCCACCTTATGCGCCGCGACCGCTCGGTCCGGATACCCACAATAGACAAGTTCAAGCGTTCCGTCTTCGGTTTTCCGCACACCCAAATCTTTGCGGTTCACCATCGGCTCCGCGCCGTAGAGTTTCAAAATAATTCTCTGTATCTCATAAATCCGCGCGCCGCCCAGATAAATCATCTCGCGCTGGTAGTTGCCGATGTTTTCAATCAAAAACGGTTTGCTTTTCATCTCTACCATTCGTCCGCGAGCAACCTGTATTCCCACCTTGCCAAGCTCACATCCAATCCATCGGCGGTTAAGTTTTTCGGCAACAGCTATAGTCGTACCGGAACCAGAAAAAAAATCTGCAACAAGATCGCTTTCATTTGATGATGCTTTTATAATTCTTTCTAATAATTGAATTGGTTTTTGAGTTTGATAATCTAATTTTTCGTTCCAATTTTGAATGATATAAATATCCGTCCAGACATCCGTCAGTGGCAATTTTTCATCCTCTTGTAAATATTTGCGATAGATTTTCCCATCACTATGTTTGTATTCTTTATATTTTCCTTTTTCATCTTTTCCTGAATATTTTGAAAATTGTTTTTCTGTAAAAGGCAGGGCTACATCTTCCCAATTAAAAGTATTGTTTTCCGATTTTGAATACAAAAATAAATTATCATGTTTTCTCTTAAATTGGTTCTCTGATTGTCCAGCACCCGAATATGACCAAATTATTTCATTTCTAAAATTATCTTTTCCGAAAATTTCATCCATCATCACTTTCACATAATGCCCCACGTGCCAATCAAGATGCACATAAATTGAGCCGTCGGGCGCGAGAAGCCGCTTCATCAATTGCAGGCGCGGGTAGAGCATATCCAAATAGCTGTCCGTGCCACCGGCCCAAGTATCTTTATACGCCAGCCTCTCAATCACGCTCGGCTCTTTGGTAAATTCGGTTTCTCCCAGTTTGATTTTGTGCGAGTAGTCCGCTTTGGAATCAAACGGCGGGTCAATGTAGATGAGATTGATTTTCCCCTCATAGCCCTGATTCAAAAGTGCCTGCATGGCAAGCAAATTGTCGCCCCAGATGAGGCGGTTCATTTTCTGTTTGTCCAGTTCTTCTTCGCCCAAAAGTTTATCTTGAAAAGACATCGGCAAAGTCCCAGCAGTTTCGGGGTTCGGAATCACTACTTCTGCGGTCTGAAATTCAATATCTTTAGGATTGGGTGCTCTGTGGGGCTTGGAGTCCCACACAATCCGCGCCGAATCCTTTTTGCGATGTGTGCCGTTATTGTTCATGGCTACTTCATTAAATCGTCAATACTAACATCAAAAAATTGAGTGTCTTTGATAAGCAGCTTAAAGCGGCCAAGAAGAGTTTGATCCTTTTCGTTTGTGACGAAGGTTAAATCGGAGTTCATAAGGAGAATGCAACGTGTCTAATTGATATTTCTTACCATACCGCATTTATAGCAAATTTTGAAGTGCCCCGCTTAATAAAAGCCGGAGCTATAAATTGATGTGTTCGATGGGGATTTTTTTTATGCATATCCGAATTGACAATACGTTGATTTGCCTTTCGGTGTCCATATGGACTATCATACAGGTAACCTTATGGATAGAAATATTGAAAACTTTTCTAATCTTCTTCCTAAAATCGTTAGCGGACATACGGTTGATTTATCGTGCCTTGACTTTATGCATCCATGGGCAATCGGAGCTTCCTGCATATTTCTTATTGAGCGTCAACAATTTGAAGATAGAAAAGTTATTTTACCAACAGATGAAGATGTTTTGCGCTATCTAAAGCGAATGCATTTTGATAAACGGCTTGATGAATTAAATTATATGGACGTTGCGTCCAAGCTTGCCACCATCGAAATTTCTGAACGCGAGAATCTGGATTTACACGAAATCGTACACTGCCGCTATGCTGATGAATTTAGTGCACGACTTGGGCAGTTTGAGCGAATGTTTCGAAACTTCGGTCTGAATGATGAAGATGCTAAGCGAGCACTCGTGATCTTCGGTGAGCTTGGCAACAATGTGTTTGACCACAATTTAGGTAATTGGCCAACAAATTTCAGTGGATCAATAGTCGTTGCACAAAATTATCCCCAGCTCAAGCGGATTGAATGTGTGATTGCTGATGCCGGAGTTGGATTTCTTGGTTCTCTGCGTGCAGCATTCCCAACTTTGCGCAATAACCTTGAAGCGATCCAAAAAGGTCTTGAGGGTTCTACTGGCAGGATAGGGGAGACTAGAGGCAATGGATTGAAAACCATTCAAAACTGGACAATAAATAATTTTCATGGTATTTTGAATATCCATTCTGGAAATGGGTTGGTGCAGGTAGATGAGAATGGCACACAGATAAAGGAGGTCATGCCGATATTGGGGACTCTGGCTCAGTTTGTGTTATACTATCAATAAGTTGCTTTTCTATGATTCTCGAACTGAAAAAATTTGGAAAAATTTTGAACAATCGCTCCACGGGTCGTGAGGCAGTTTTGCGTGCGCGTCAGATCGTAAACGGCGAAAAAGATACACTGGATGATTTGATTTTGGATTTCAGTGAGGTTGATGTGGTGACGCCATCATTTGCAGATGAATTTATTGCGGGACTCAAGGCTCAGTATCCTCAGAAGCAAATAAAAATTCAGGGCGCGGAAGGTAATCCAGTGCTTCAAGAGGTGCTCCATCTTGTAGATCAAGATAAGGTGCCTGCAAGCGAACATTAATAGGGGCCATCCTTCCTGGTTTGTGCTGTGGTCATGCTAGGCGCGACTTCTGCCCTAGTATCTCTACCCCTGAAGCTCCATAACACGCTTATCTGGGCTTGAAACATAGGTTCGAACATCGACCAACATGCGGAGCCAGATACCCAACTCCTGTTTAAGAGGGCTTCAAAACCCTCTTTTGCATTGTATTTAACTAGCTTTCTTTCACTGAACACGAGTTCGGAAAACACTTGCGTGGCAATCTCTCGTTTTTCGCTATCAAGAGCAAATTCGTAATACGCAGACGCATTTTTCACCAGTTCGGAAAAAGTGATGACATAGCGAAGCATTTCTTGTGCTGTTTCAGCATATATCTTCATCCGGCTATCAATCTCAGCTAGCCGCATGGTGAGACGCCCCTCTTCAATCTTAATGTCTTCAATCTTCATGGTGTTGGTTCTAAGAAGCGTCAATTTGTTGTCCATGAGGTAGTCGAGATCCGCAAAGACTTTTTTGCGTTGAATGTGCAAATCATCCAATTCTTTACTGCGTCTTTCAGAAATAGAACCTAAATCAGATTTTGCTTTTTCCTCTATATTCTTTAACTCTTCATCGGTAAAATAAATAGTAGATAATGCCTGCTGGACAAGTTTGTGGACGTCAGTGTCTTTCAGGTTCTTATCTGTATTGCTACACCCCGCCTTACAGCGTGTTCGGTAATAGTTGATGCCTTTTTGCTGGTAAGGAGAGTAGAGGCGGTCACAGGAGCAGCGCAACATGCCCCGATAGGTAAAGAAATCTTTATCAACATAATAGACGCTTACTTTACGGGATCTCAAAACCGCTTGGACTTTATTAAATAAGGCAACATCAATCAGTGGCTGGTGAAATTTTCCATCCATAAAGCCATTTTCAATCCTTACTTTGCCGATATAGAAAGGATTACTGAGAATATATTCAATTGTTTTATGATCGGCCGGTCGTGAAGTCTTAGGCACTGTCTCTAACCCAATGTTTGCAAGGATTTCTTCTTTCGTTCTTTTTCTCCTGACTGGTTTTGTGGTGAGGCCTTGCTCCTTAGACCATTTTCCGAGTTGTGCAAAGCTCCACTCACCCGTTGCATATAACTCAAAGATTCTCTTCACAATAGGCGCACGTTCAAGATCGAATGGCTTATTATCCGAACCCTGATCCAAATATCCTATCGGTGCAAAATATAAACAACGTCCTTCAGCTCGTAATTTTGCGTGTGCATTCTTTACTTTCTCACTGATGACTCGCGAATAGTGGGAAGCGAACATACCGTCAATATCCATGTGTAGATCGCCTGAGCTGGTTTTATCATAGGTTGCTTCAGAGAATCGAATATCACACCCCAGCTTGAGGAGCTTTTTGATCAGCACATCATCCTGCCCGTTTCTGCTTGCCCTATCCCAACAAAGAAAGATCGCTCCCTTTATTTCCTTATTTTTTAAAAATCCAATTAGACGTAGAAACTTTGGCCTGTCGATCCGGTACTGGATTGACCCATCTGGTTTTATCTCAAAGTCTTCACTTTCTTTAAATCCCGAATGGCTCTCATTGATGATTCCATCCTTACAGAAACCCAAAGTGGTCACGTTGGCAATCGGAAGTGAATTCTTTTTAGCAAATTCAACATTCCTCATCTGCTGATACGCAAGCGAGTTCTTTTGATTTTCAGGATCGTCAGTACTCTTGCGGTCATACACAAGATACTGGTCAGAAAACAACGTTTTTTCGTTCTGTTTGCTCATATATCTATTTTAGCATTTAATTCCAGATTTTTCACTGGTCTGTATATTTTGCCATCCTTTATGATATATCCCTCGCTTATGAGTCTGATATGGATTCTTTTAAGAGTACTTGAAAGAGCAGTGATATTTTGTATCCCTTGATCTGAAAATATTGTATTTTTTTCAGTACTCGTCATCATCATTAAATCGATCGATTACTCCCTATCATCTCCCATATTGCCTCCTTCTTTCACGGCGGTAAGTAATCCTGCAACACATACGACACAGGGGAGACAGTGTTATGTTGTATTCATAGAGATATTTTGCTTTTCGACCACACCCATTGCATACGAAGTAAAAAATATAACCCTTGCCTAAATTTGAAGCTATGTAATCAACTTTCTGTTTGTCCCAATACGGGATACCACTCCGCATATCAGCAATAGATTTAAAGGTTGTATTCTTGGGAATACTCATCAGTCCTTTTATTCGAGATGCTTCGGATAGTTTATTGATGTTTATAGATAGCTTCTTCTCAAGTTCCGCAAGCTCTAAAAGGAAAGTTCTTACATATTCAGCTATGTTTATTCTCTCGAGCCTATTCAGGAGTTCTTTATTTTTGTGTTTATATACCATGACTTGTCTTGGCTTAGTGCAAATCACTAACAATCTCTAAGAAAATCAATTATCAGTTAATATTTTTGTTTTCACCTGCACTCATATACACAATCAAATTAAGATTGATGGGTAGTAGAATTTTCCCCCTCATCAGTAACAGTTCGGGGAACATCGCATACATCCCCCATATCACTCACACTTTCGTCCTGTGGTATAAGGGTTTGCGTGATAGTGGGATTTATGGGATGTTCCTCCTCACGCTCACTGCTAGGCAGTAAACTTCTCTGCATGGGGATAGGTGGTTCTGGAGTCTTGGAAATATGCCATTGTTTACGGCTTGATCCTGTCTGCCACACAAAGCACCCCGTTTCTGCAAGGCTTGTTTTGAGCTCATTTAATGCCCTGCTTAGCGCGTTGGCGGCCTTTGGGAAGCTTGTGTCTCTTTTCAATGTTTCGTCTTGTTCACTATTTTCATTTTCACCGAGTTTTTGTAGCAACTGGGTGGACGTACCTTCCCAGCCATCACTTCTTTCCAATAAACTAGAGATAAGAGATGCCACAAGGGAATCGTTGATGACACCTTCATTTTGGCGTTTGATATTATTCGTATAAGCAGAAAAAAACTGTTCCCGTGTGTATCCTAAGGCAATGGCAATAGCTGATCCCCATACAGTGAAATCAGCCATACGGAGAAGCCCTTTAGGAAAAGTCAGCGTTGGTTTAATGTTGATCGCCTTTACGAGCGTATCAAAGATGCCTCCGAGGATGCCCGGGAGTTTTTCTCTAAAAGTCGTGCTTACATCGTCTGCGGATTTCCTTTTTTCTTCAGGGATGCGTGCGAGTTCAATGAGGATGGAGCGATCGAGTAAGTCAGGTCTGCTCGCAACGAGATTGATACCATTCAACCCCACCACTCTTTGCAGATCATATATTATGTCATCATCGTCACTGTATAGTTCGCGCTTCGATACACCTCCGCCGGTGATGACCGTGCAGAGCAAATCAGATGTACTGTCGAAAAACTTATCATGGGAGACATTATCAAATATCGTGAGCCAGCTATGTGCAAGAATTTGAGTAACTTCCTTCAGGTCATGGGAGAGACGGGTTGTTTTCATGGTTGAGGGATCGGGGATTGCCTTCAATATCTCTGAAGCGGTTGTTTTAGCACTTCCTTGCGGACCATAGAGCATGGGCGCAGGGTGAGGAAATCCTTTTACAAAGCAAGAGATAATCCATACGAGAAGCAAAAGTTTCATCTCTTCATCCTCGATATTGATGAACTCAAAGATTTCTCGCGGGTCGAGTGATCCACATGGAGCCGCTTGAGCCCGCATGTGTTGATACCGACGGAAAAGAATTGGCGGGTTTTTTTCAATATGCCATCCATCTTTATCGACACGCACCGCCCGCCATTGCGGATCGGCAAGATCGTACCACACAACACCTTCTTCATACGCAACCCGTGGGTGAATGTTGTATTCTTTTCCTTCAAAAATACATTTATTTTCAATGACAGTTCTTGCCGTTTGGTAAGCATCGCTGTTCATTGCTTTCCCTTTTGTATTTTTATAGAAAAGCCCGACTGCCCAGAGCCTAAAGTTTTTACTCTTAACGGGGAGTACCTCAAAATGATCTCCTGCTTTTATCCTCGCGAAAGCATCACCCACTTCATTTTTGAAGAATTCCGAGCCCTCTTTTAAGATCATCTCCACCAGTCGATCCGCCTGCGATACGTCGCCGGAGTGGGTAGTCGCCGAGGGATTTAGTTCGCGCAATTTCTTCACAAACCCCCCGATCTCGGCACCCGTAAGATCAAAATGTTTTTTTATATTCAACCGCACAAAACTCTCTGCATCCGCTGGCCCCATCTCTTTTGCCACTTTTTCAAGTAGAGGAGTGAGGGCGACCGACAAATCTCCTCTTGCCGTATCCTCCGAAATACTCGCAAGTACTTCTTTAAGCGATGCCATAACTTCTGTAAGTGGTTGAAATACCTTTATCATCGTGTTTTGACCTTGCAGGTCACATTCTTTTACTATCCACCAGAATGCATCTTTAGTTCCGATCTTGAGAGTGTCTGCCACATAGGTGACAGCGTTGCCATCTGCCGGAAATTCGCCGGAAGTTGTTGCGATGAAGTTTTTCCCATCTCGATTCGCAAAGGTTGCAGTAGCCACATTATCAACAATAAGATGATTATCGTTATCGAATGATGCGGTGTGTCCCATGCTCTCCCATACGCGCACAACCACTTCCCGAATATCAAGCTGGTTCACTTGGTCAATAAGAGAGCCTTGCCTATTTTCCTGTGTTCCTACGCTAGGAGGTGAGGTGGGGGCTGCTGTGCGTGTGGAGGTAGCATGGGGGAAGGCGGCCTCCATTTCGGTGAGATCATAGGTATTATCATTGCCGTCAATGACAGTAATAGGATACGGCTCTTTCTTGCAATGATTAAACCCGGGAACACGAAGCAAATGAACGATGTCATGCACATTATCCCCGAGGGATCCATACTTCTTCGCCCACTCTGCAATACCTCTTATCACATTTTCGCACCGCGCAACTGTACTTTCTTCAACATCATTGACATTGATATACCAATATGGTTGTAAGCCATTTCGGGTATTCACTACAGCACTCGGAGGGAGAGAGAGCGATTGTAATGCGGAGAGCAAGATATTTTTCTTCTCCTCAATAACATCCTGCATTTGTCCATCGTCGCTTTTCGCTACGTCGAGATCCGCAAAAAGGGTATTTATTTTTGCGAGATATTGTTTTTTGTTAGAGTTGCCAGAATATGATTGTGGCGAAAAATAGACACCATTGTTTTCATCATTGAGTTTACAGAATGTTAGTTCCGAAAATTCTGTGAATGTTTTTGCGTTTTTATTTCCACCTTTCTCGTAAAGAGTGCGATAGATTTGTCTAGGAAAGATTTTTTTGAAATATGAACTCTTGTTTGTAATGCGGTCATAAACCATCTCATATGGTGCATCTTCGGTGATGATAGAGGTTTTGAGGATTGGTTTATCTTTATTTACGTCTATATTTTTTTCCATATCTATGTGGTTAATATTAATTTCTAGTCGTTTAATCTATCCATGAGTTCTCTCCGAGCCTGCTCATAAAGTTGTGCCGACACCAAAAGTTCAGGGTCATTTCGGTCTCCAAATTTATACAAAGAAACAAGCTCCTCGAGACGAGGAGTGGCTATAAACATAAACTCTTTTCTTGATGGATTATCTGTTGGGTTGATCCCTGCTATTTGTTCGCCCTTAGTAACAAGGAAAGCGACAAGAGAAAATGATGAACTTCTGAAATATCGATTTGAATCTTTCTTCATATCTCCAATCTTAAATTAGAAAAATTGCTTAAACACAGCAGAAAATCTTTTAAGCAATAAAAAAACAACCGCTTTACTAAGCGGTTTCTGGAGTTGTTCACTTTTTAAGTTCTCTTAAGCTGTTTTATGCTTTCTAGTCTCGTATGCTTTATCACTTATAACTTCCATAGCAATATTAGGCTGGATAATGCCATCCTCGACTTTTAGAATCTGCGTTTTTTGAAGTCCGGTTTGTGTATAAATTCGATTCCGTTTGTTGTTATTAAAGTAATCGATGTTTTGCTTATACTCATCTTTGTAGGTTACTTGTTCTCTCTCCGCTATTCTGAAGAATAAATCCCAGCTTGATTTTGCCTTATCTCCATAAATGGGTTTTGCATAGCTATCATTGATTATAATAAGAAATCTATTCCCATCATTCTTCGATTTAACACAAACGATCTTAGTCAAAACGCAATTTCCAAACTGTACATTTTCTTTGATTATCCCACGCATCTTATGCTTTTTCTCATCTTGAAAATCTTCTTCCGTAGTTCCCTCAGCCCACATGGCTGCTCCATGTACTGGCCCCTCAAATGGCATAAGCCGATATTCTTTTAAAACCAGATGAAAACTCAAACTGAAATGTCCTCGGAAAAGTATCTCTCTTACAGGGCCAATTAGTCCTTTGTCATGCAGTTTCTCATCTATGAGATGCGCATATACTGTTAGTAGGGCCTCAATAATCTTTTTAATGTCCTCATCATTTCTCTCCTCTCGCAATGTCTCAAACATGTGTAGTAATACCGTTGCTGATCCATCTACCGCTGCTGCCGCTCCAGCTCTCGTTTCAATGTGTTCGTTAAAGCCAAAGCTTTTTGCAACAGAAGATACTTCAGAGGGTAAAGTGTACTTTGCAATCAAATACGCAAGAGGGCGCAACACCTTCATTGTGAACGAAGGTGGCTTTGTCGCCATTATTTTCTTTTTCTCATCTTCATCTATCATTTTCATCTCATTTTTATATCAATATATTTAGACTTTATCATATTTTAAGCCATATTTCAACTGCCGGTGCATTCGTGTACATTGCAAACTTATATCGACATGGTATTATCAAACTCACAATTGAATATCAAAAAGTAGCCTAAACTAGCAAGTAATTGCTGGCATGGTGAAAAGTCCAATCAGACATAAAAAACCCATCATGGGGTTGTCTGATTGGCCATATCGGGAAACCGGTATGAATGGCTTCGGCCATTACCTGTGGTGGGCTTTTTGTTTACCCAGCACACTATTGCATTTTTTAATAATATATGTTATAATAACAATATGAAAAAACTTATTACTTTAGGAGCAGTATCGGTTCTGATTGGCTCATTTTTAATATCGAGTGCAGTTGAGGCGGCCATTAGGGTAAGAGGCGGCTTCAGAAGCAACGGTACTTATGTACAGCCGCATTACCGCTCTAGCCCCAATAGCAGCAGGTTTGATAATTACAGCGCGAGGGGCAATTATAATCCGTACACAGGTAAAAAGGGTTATTCAAAGCCTTATAAGTGGTAAATATGAAATTACCTAATATAAAAAGGGAATTTTTAATTATATTGGTAATATGTTTTACCATTCCTTCGGTTGCTTTTGCATCTTGGTGGAATCCTTTTACTTGGAAAATTTTTAGTTTACCATTGCAGGTAAAATACGAAAAATCTATTGTTTCTCCGATCAATACAGTTTCTTCTTCCAATACGATATTAGAACAATCTAAAACCAACAACGAATCCGTTGAAATTAAAAAACTAAAAAAGGAAGTTGAGAATTTAAAAAATATACCCACGAAAGCTGCTAAAATAAAAAGCGAGCCGACTGGTACATCACAGAACAATTATTTATCTCCGATGCAACCATTACCGAAGCCAACAGCGTCAATCGTTCCATCAAATACTACTTTTTGTAATGGTGCGAATTGGAATAAATGTCCAGATGGACAAGACTTTGTTTGTCCAGCAATAGGGAATGCATATTGCCAATATCCTCCTTCACAATCATCTCAACAACAAGCACCTCCATATACCGCTCCCGTACCATTGAATGAAAATATATCCACTGAGGTTGCGGCTAGAAATAATGCACTAAATCTATATAGTAACTCAATCGCTAATTTTGGAGCGCTTAAGAGTATGAATACGGCAGATATTGCGGGGATGAATAATATAGCAAACGTTATTACGGTATCAGGTACTACAGATCAAGCTACCTTACTCTTACTTAAACTTACTAGATCACGATTAGATCGCATGACACAAGCACAGGACTCACTCAATTCGTTGATAAATTCACTTAAAGCCGAAGAAGCTACATTACAATCACAGCCGCTTTCTTACTTTGCGTCCTATAAAATATCTAGCTTTGTTAGCGATTCCTCCAAATTCGAAACTGCTTATTCAACTATGGTTGCAGATGAAGATTCTTATAGTAAGAGTGTGAATATGGTTGTAACATCTCTTGCTTCAAACGCATCCCCCTCTAACACATCTCTTTGCAAGGAGATTGAGGCGCAACCGATTGCATCATCTTTCATTAACGGCCAAAAAGTAGCAGCAAATTGTCCATAAGCTCTTTTTATATTTATCTACTGACTTTCACCAACTCGACTCAATATAATTAGATGACTAAATTTAAGATACAAATTTTAACTTCTGCAACCTTATTGCTATTTGCAATGCCTCTTTTAGTTTCTGCTCATCGTTCCGGATGTCATCGCTGGCATTCTTGTCCATCAGATACCGGATCATACTCTTGTGGTGACGCAGGGCATCCATGCCAGTATCCCACCTATCCCAAAAGTGGTGGAGTAGTATATCCCTCAAGTGATTCTTATAAAGATTGCTATAATTGCCCTTTGAAAAAAGTACCAACGACAGATAGTCAGACCTTGAAAGAGATGCCTAGTCCGACCAAAGCCCCTTCTGTGCTAGAGACTAGCACTGCAATTCGATTTCCTTCTCAAGTTACAGATCAAGAACGAGCAATTTTAATAAGACAGATTGAAGAACAAATTGCAGCACTTCAAAAACAACTTAATGCTCTTCTTCAACATTAAATTTGTTAAGGGATGAGACCCGTAATTACAAGTAGGGTTTTAGAGATAAATAATTTACGAAAATATGGAAAAAATAAAGCGCAATTTTTATCAGAAAGGTGAGGTAGATGGAGCTGTCTTGGGTTATTTAATTGTTGTTGGTTTAGTTATATGGGGCATAGCAAGCATTTTCGGATTTAATTATCACGGCACAAGCGAGGGGACGGTCAAGTATGATGATTGCAGGGAAATTATACAGCTTCAATCTGATAGCTGGCACACTTATTTTGGCACTTTTATTGGTTATGCCAGAAAAACTAAAAGCGGAAGAATGATGGGAGGAGAGTTTGTGCGTATTGTAAATGATAGTCCCTTAATTGGAAGTAGTCATACTTGTGCGAGGGCTTACGTTTATGAGGAAAAGCAAGACCCTGCTTGTGATAATAATAAAAATGGAGTCTCGTATCCTTATTTAGGTTATGACGACTTGTGTTATACACTACCACAATAAAACTATGGCTCTAGCGAAGAAAGGCATATGAGCTCATAGCTTCCATACTCGTCCTCACGAAGGGATAGATCCTATAAAGTTCGGAAAAGAGGTAATTCGGGGAGCCAGATAGGATTAACATCAGCGAAAGCTGGTGTTTTTCCTTTATTGACGGGCTCTTTTGGCGGTTCGAAACTCTTTTTTTCGTCTACATTTTCTCCTAACATCTGCATTACTCGGGCGGAGACCATTTTGAAGGCTTTGTGGTATGAAATCTCAACTTTCTTGCCATTTATCGTCGAGTTCGAAAATAAAAGTGACATCAAGAGCTTCTTGTCGTCGACCATCTCGATATTGCTTCGGTTTACATAAATCTTTCTCGCTTCCTTGGCCATTTGCAGGAAGGTCGATCCCATATCGTAGTACTTGAGGTTGGCATTCTTGTGCTTATTGAGGCTGTCCATCACTTCCTCCTGCTCGATCTTGTACTGCTGGTACTTTTTCTGATAGAAATCCTCGCTTATTTTGCCGTCGATCTTGTCGTCGTATATCTTATCCAGTCTCTGCGTGGCTACTTGGTAGCGTCGCTCGAGTTCGCCGGTTGCCTTTTCTCTGAATTCTATTTCCTCGCCATGACTTTCCTTGAGAGCTGTTCGGACCCAGCCAAGCATATTCTCTATGGCCTCATCGTGCTTCAAGCTTAATTGCTCGATATTCTCCATTACCTGCAGATCAACATTTTCCTGCTTGACCCATTCTCGTTGTGAGCAGTTTTTATAATGGTTGCAGTGGCCATACCAGTGGCCCTTCTGTATCTCCCACGTCACCTTTCCTTTGCACTCGTCAATCCAGAGTCTTGATAACCATCTATAAAATCGGAGATGTTGAGCTTCTTGTGTATTATCTTTTCCATTTCATATACTGCATTCTCAATCGACTTTTGATTGGCCAAGCCCGTAATCTCGATAAGTGTTTGTGTCGGCACATAGGTTTTATGTTCGATTAATGTTTGGGTCAGTTTGGACCGGCCACTGTTTGCCTCCAAGCGATAGCAGGTTTCGGGCGTTTTCGGTTCGCAATAGAGTTCGCTATCGGCTGAAAAATACACCACAGTTTTGCTTCTAAGAGGTTGCTTTGGTCTGCTTACTTTATCGAACCAATACTCCACTACATCCTTGGCGATCTTTTTCCTCTCGTCATCATCTTGCTTCCGATACTCTTTGATACTCGATAAAATATTTTCCGTCTTGGCTACATAGTTTTTATATTCCTGCCGGGCTTGTACCAATTCATCGCACAACGTTCTTATAACTCCCGTCGCTTCTCTCAAAGCCAATATCAGTCCGGCATTATCAAAAGCATTTCGGACCGCGTCTTTCGTTGCAACAATATTAAATTTGTAATTCGTCTCAATCGAGACCTTTGTCATTTTCATAATCATTATCAGTTAAACAAAAAGCTCGCGATCTGTTACCACAAAAACGTGATAGCGGATCGCGAGCCCTTGAACTCGGAATACCTTTCAGGATGCCCCTTGAGGCGACTATTTAACTGTAGATTTATTTTATCACTTTTGCTTGTTTAGCCATAGTGGCCTTGTGCAGAAAGCCCCGATCTTCCCATAAAAGGTGCGGACCCGAATAAGCATAGTATTCACGCTGTACTATGCTTATTTCCCTTTTTTAGCATAGTGTAGTGGACAAAAAGTACCGATTTTGTCCACTACAGTGATCCGATTGGACAAAATTCACTTTATTCGTTGGTGGTACCCAAATTTGGGTACCTTTGGTTGATATTTGTACTGGAAGTGACCTTAAAGCTCACTTCCAGTACGCTTTTCAGCAATGATACAAAAGTGTCATATTACGGAAACGCCATCTTTTTGTGCCAAGTCGTAATACGCATATCCTTATTGCAACTTACTGCCCTAACTAGTAACAAGAGGCGGGCTTGATTTATTCGTTACAATCCGCTATAGTTGATATATCGGATTAAACATATGGCAAATAACAACAAATTAGACCGCCGGCTGGAACAGTTGCCAGCTGAAATCTGGTCAAAAATAGCAAGAATTGATGAGTTAAAGGGGCAATGGATCGCCGGAGCGCAACTCTCGTCTCAAGTATTAGGTCGTCTCAAACGATCTGTTTTGATTACTTCAACTGGAGCATCAACTCGTATCGAGGGGGCAAGGCTTTCTGATGAAGATGTGGAGAAGCTCATGCGAGGTATTGATATACAAAAATTTACTGATCGTGATAAACAGGAAGTTAAAGGATATTACGAGTTGCTCGAGAATATGTTTAATTCTTGGAAAAGTTTGAAATTCAATGAAAGCACCATCAAGCACTTCCACAAAGAACTCCTGAAGTATGTAAAGAAGGACGAAGAACATCGAGGCGATTACAAAAAAAGAGAAAATCAGGTGCAAATGATAAATGCCGCGGGTGAATCCGTTGGAATACTTTTTGATACCACACCTGCATATCTATCTCCGAAACAAATGCACGAGTTAGTTG
>Ga0209515_10005808_pt1 | contig 15804 bp, 13 predicted proteins | sample Subgroupgradi54m_FD_187454 | JGI IMG/M metagenome (GOLD analysis project Ga0209515, IMG submission 187454) | Subsurface groundwater microbial communities from S. Glens Falls, New York, USA - GMW60B uncontaminated upgradient, 5.4 m (SPAdes)... ...
CGTGAAAATGGGACGGCGCGACGAAGCGATCGAATTTTTTAAGAAACTGGTTCCTCAGGCAGAGCTTGGGGCGGCCTGGACCCAGAAGGCCAAAGAGACGCTCGAAAAACTCCTTAAGGAGGCGCATGATGAAAGGATCGCGGCGCGGCACGCGGAGGAGATACGGATCCGAAAACTTCGCCTGGAGAAACATCACCTCAAAAGAGAGGCGCACATCCGCCGGCAAATTCAAAAAGAGGTAGAGGCCAAACACGAAAAAGAGAGCCAGGAACTTTTAAAGACCCTCCTCGACCAGGGGAAAAAGGCCTATCAGAAAAAGGAGTACGACTCCGCGCAGACTTTATTTGAAAAGATGCTCCTCCTCGACGGGGAGAATCAGGCGGCCAAATCGTATCTCAAGAAGATCGCTTCGGAAAAAGAGGCGGAAATAGGAAAGGCAAAACAAGAGAAGGAAAAAGAAAAGGAGACCACCGAGCAGAAAAAAATAGAGGGAGAGAAAAAGAAGGCTGAGAGCGATGCCCTCTATGAAGAAGCGAAGAAACTTTACCGGGAGGCAAAGTACGAGGAGGCGAAAAAACGGTTCGATAAACTGGTTGTTCTCCTCCCCGATCATCCCTACGCGAAACGCTATCTTGAGAAGATAAAGGAGAAGAAGGGAGAAGAGGAAGAAAAGAAAAAGGCCGAAGAGAAGGAAAAAGAAGCCCGTCGGAAAGAGATTAAGAGTCATCTCGACGAAGGAGAGAAGGCTTTTAAAGGGGCGAAGTATGAACAGGCCTATCAGGAATTCGAAACGGTCCTCTCCATGAGTCCCGATCACAAAGAGGCGAAGCGGCTTTTAGAGAAAACAAAAGAGGCGTGGAATCGTGCCCGGCAAAATAAGCATCTCACGAAAGAAAAAAAGAAATGGGAAAAAACAAAGCGCGCCGATGAAAAGATGAAGAAAACAGCGCAGGCCTATTACCTGGAAGGGCTCAAGAGCGCGAATAAGGGGGAAATAGACAAGGCCATTTACGCGTATGAAAAAACGCTTTCTTATAACAAAGATCATGAGAAGGCCGCGAAAGCGCTCGCCTCTCTCGAAGGGAAAAGTTCCAGAGAAAGACCTTATACCCAGACGGAAGAAAAGGCCCTTAAGCCGGAGAAGGTCACAGAACCCGAAGAGGGGCGGCTTTACCGGCGGGCAAAGAGCGCATTTGACGCGGGAGACTACGAACTGGCGAAGCAGACCCTTCAATATCTCCTGACCCTGAATCCCGAGCATCCTTTGGCTCAGGGAGATCTGGCGGCCGTCGAGGAGAGAATCAGGGAAACTCGGCAGAAGGGGGGTCTTGAGAAGGCGACCCTCAAGCAGGAGGCGGCGCGAATGGTTGCGCCTGCCCGCCGTGAGAATGGAGAAATGGGCGGGGCGGCCCACCCTTCCAAAAAAGAGGAAGGCCCTTTGATGAGGGCCCAGGGGGGACCTGAGGCCTTAACAGGAGACCATCTGCAGAAGGGGACGATCGATTTCGATGAGACGGACGCGGTCTCCTCCCTTCGCGATAAAAACGCGCTCATTTACATGCAAAAAGGGTATGTTCTTCAGCAGCAGCGTGATATCGAATCCGCCCTTTCCTTTTATGAAAAATCGATGGCGATCAAGCCTTCGTCCAATGCCGCCAACAGTCTCGGGATTCTTTATGAAAATAAAGGTTGGTATACCGACGCCGAGACCTACTACAAAAAAGCGCTTGACCTTGATTCGCGGTATCTGCCGGCTTATACGAATCTGGCCCTTCTGTACGAACATCTTGAGCGGTGGGAGGAGGCCATGCGGTATTGGAAGGCGCGGATCGATTTGTGCGACCGGAATGACCTTTGGACGCAAAAGGCCCGAACCCACCTGGAAGCCCTTACCGGAAGGTAAAAACAGGGAAAAAGAGTTCTTGACAGAGGGACCCGCCCTCGGTATACTTTATTCAGTATCATCATAAAGCCAAAAACAGAGTTTCCCACACTTTAAGATTTTCATGCGTTAGCCTATCACGTCAATCCCAAATGAAAAAGGTCAGGGCATTTCTCATCGACGGTAACTCTTTCTGTTATCGCGCCTATTACGCCATCCGGTCTCTCACGACCCGTTCCGGAAGACCGACAAACGCCATTTACGGTTTTGTCACGATGCTCCAGAAGATCATGGAGAAGGAGAATCCCGAGTACCTGGCTGTTTCATTCGATGTGAAGGGGGAGACGTTCCGTAAGAAGCGGTACGAATCCTACAAGATTCAGCGCAAGCCGATGCCGGATGAACTGGCGGAACAGTTTCCAACGATTAAGGAGATTCTCTCTTTTTACCGGATCCCTATTTTTGAAAAACAGGGGTATGAAGCGGACGATGTCCTGGCGACGCTTTCGAAGAAACTTTCCGAAAAGGGGATTCCGGTTTATATCGTGACGGGGGATAAAGATATCCTGCAATTGGTGAACGATCATGTCTTTGTCTATAACACCCAAAAAGAGGGGCTCATCTATGGTCGGGAAGAAGTGAAAGAGCGCTACGGCGTGACCCCGGACCAGATGGTGGAATTGATCGGGCTGGCGGGGGATACGAGCGACAATATCCCGGGGGTCCCCGGCATCGGGGAAAAAACAGCGGTCGAGCTGATTCAGAAATTCGGAACGGTGGAAAAAATTCTCTCACATCTGGACCAAATCGAAAGTACCTCCCGGCGGAAGAGTCTTCAGGATCACGCCGAACAGGCAAGGCTCTCGCGGGAATTGGCCGTCGTCGACGCCGATGTTCAAATCGCGTTCGATCTGGAGGCCTTAAAAAGGAAGGAGCCGGACGGCGAAGCCCTTTATCGGATCTTTAAGGAACTTGAGTTCAGGACCCTTCTTTTGCCCTTCGCCCCGAAAGGCGACGCAAGCGCGCGCTATGAATTGGTTCAGACCGAGGAGGCCTTTCGGAATTTTCTGAAAAAATTTCGCACCGTGAAACGCTTTGCCTTCGACTTTGAGACCACTTCCGAAGACGCCCTCCGGGCGGAACCGATCGGCATTTCCTTTTCATGGAAAGAGGGAGAGGCCTTTTACATTCCTTTTGAAGAAAATCGGAAGAGACCTCACCCGCTGGAGAAGTTCAAACCGGTTTTTGAAGACCCGTCGATTGAAAAGATCGGTCAGAATATCAAATATGAATCGATGATCCTCGAGCGGAAAGGGATTGTGCTGCGCGGCATTTCCTTTGATACAATGGTCGCTTCCTATCTCTTGAATCCCTCCAAGGCGAACCATAATCTTGAGGATATCGCCCTGGAATACCTCAATTTTAAGAAGACCTCTATCACCGAGCTGATCGGAAAGGGCGCTTCGCAGAAGTCGATGGCGGAGGTTCCTCTCGAAAAGGTTTTCCGGTACGGCTGCGAAGACAGCGACGTGACGTTTCGTCTGAGCCGCATTCTCGAAAAAGAACTGGGCAAACAGGAACTCGAGAAGCTTTTCACCGAGATAGAGCTTCCCCTCATCGGGGTGCTGGCGGCGATGGAGAGGGCGGGGATCGCGATTAACAGCCCATACCTTGGCGCCCTCTCCTTAGAAATGGATGGAAAGCTGAAAAAGCTGACCAAAGCAATTTATGAAATGGCGGGATGCGAATTCAATATCAACAGTCCCAAACAGCTTCAGGAAATCCTCTACGATAAACTGAAGCTGCCGGTTCTGAAGAGGACCAAAACGGGTGCCTCCACGGATGCCTGGGTTCTTGAGAATCTCGCCCCCATTCACCCACTCCCCAAGACGATTGTGCAATACAGGGAATTGGCAAAACTGAAATCGACCTATGTGGATACCCTTCCGAAATTGGTGAATCCGGAAACCCGAAGGGTGCACACCTCTTTTAACCAGACCGTCACCGCGACGGGGAGGCTCTCCTCAAGCGACCCGAATCTGCAGAATATTCCGATTCGGACCGAGGAGGGAAAAAAAATCAGGAAGGCCTTTATCCCCCGCCAAAAAGGATGGATCCTCATCTCCTTCGATTATTCGCAGGTCGAGTTGCGTATTCTGGCGCATTTGTCGAAAGACGAGACGTTGCGGGAGGCCTTTCAAAAGGGGCGCGATATTCACCGCCTCACGGCGAGTCTCATCTACGGCGTGGATGAAAAGGATGTGGATGAGACGATGCGGGACACCGCCAAGACCGTCAACTTCGGAATCATTTACGGGATGAGCCCCTTCGGCCTTTCTCGGGACCTCGGCATCGACCTGGGACGAGCGAAGGAATTTATCGACGCCTATTTTGAACGGTATCCGAAGGTAAAGATCTATATCGAGAAAAAAATCGAGGAGGCGAAGGAGGAAGGTTTTGTGACGACGCTTTTAAAGCGCAAACGCTCTCTTCCCGAAATCCGGAGTCAAAACTTAAGTGAGCGGCAGTTTGGGGAACGGATTGCCGTCAATAGCCCGATTCAGGGAACGGCCAGCGATCTCATCAAGATGGCGATGATCGCCATTGACCGTGAACTGAAGAAGCGCGGGGCGAAGACCGAGATGGTCGTCCAGGTCCATGATGAACTTCTTTTTGATATGCCGAAGGAAGAAGATCACGACCTGACCCCGATGATCATCGATAAAATGGAGAATGTCATGGAGTTATCCGTCCCGATTAAGGTCAGCGTCAAGAGAGGTGACAATTGGCTAGAAATGGCTTAGAGGTTCTTTTCCTTTCAAGTGAAGTCGATCCGTTTGCCAAGACGGGAGGTCTTGCGGATGTGGCGGGAAGCCTGCCGATCGCCCTTGAGCGGAAAGGGGTCCTCTCCCGGCTCATCATGCCGAGGTATCGTGGGGTGAGGCGATACGGCAAAGAAGAGAAGATCGGTCAGTCGATCAAAGTCTCCTTCATCGAAAATGACTCCTATTTCGACCGCGACGGTCTCTATGGTGAAAAAGGGAAGGATTACCCCGATAATCTCGAACGGTTCGCCTTCTTCGCGAAGGCCTGCCTGGAGTTTCTGAAGGAAAAAAAGATACGCGTCGACCTCATTCATTGCAATGACTGGCAGACGGCGCTTGTCCCCGTTTATCTGAAGAGCCTCTATCGGAATGACCCTTTCTTTCAGGGGGTCAAAACCGTTTTTACGATTCACAACCTCGGTTATCAGGGACTTTTTCCGAAGGTGGAATTTCCGAAAACGGGGCTTGACTGGTCCTATTTTCATATGGAAGCGCTTGAGTTCTACGACAAAGTGAATCTTTTGAAAGGGGGGCTCGTTTTTTCGGATCTCCTCACGACGGTAAGCCCGACTTACAGCCGGGAGATTCAGACGCGGGAGTTCGGATACGGGTTGGAGGGGATTCTTTCAAAGCGGAAGAACGACCTTTACGGAATCATCAACGGCATTGATATCGACCTCTATAATCCCGAGAAAGACAAGACGATCAAGCAGAATTATTCCGCCGAAACTCCGGAACGGAAAGGCGCCAACAAAAAAGATCTCCAGGAGCTGTGCGGCCTGAAGGTCGATGAAGGGGTTCCTCTCATCGGCATGATCAGCCGCCTCGCCGACCAGAAAGGGTTTGATATTTTTGTTCCGGCGGTGGAGGCGATTCTCAAGAAAGGGTTTCAAATCGTTCTTTTGGGAACAGGCGATGAAAAATACGAGACGGTTTTAAAGGGAATCGGACAAAAATCTCCGGACCGCCTCTCGATCCATCTGAAATTTGACGCCGCCTTGGCGCAGAAAATCTACGCGGGAAGCGATTTCTTCATGATGCCGTCCCGTTATGAACCCTGCGGGCTGGGGCAGATGATTTCTCTCCGGTACGGGACAATCCCGATTGTCCGTCGGACGGGAGGACTTGCGGACACCATCCGTGAAGGGGATCCCCCGGCGGGGAACGGTTTTGTCTTTTCCGACTATCAGACCAAGGAACTTTTGGCGGCGACCTTACGCGCTCAAAAGGTCTATCAGAATAAATTCGCCTGGCAGAAACTCGTGCGACATGCGATGGGCTGTGACTATTCGTGGGATCGCTCGGCGCAGAGCTACCTTGAACTCTACCGGAAAGTTCTCGGCCGATGACCCTTCGACTCGGTTTCGCCTCGCTCAGGGTCTATGGTGAGCAAGCCTTGAGCGACAGCGAGAGGCGCGTCGAACCATGATAGTGTTAGGGGTCACCGGATCGGTAGGCACGGGAAAGTCGACTGTCTCGAAGATGTTTGAAAAACTGGGAGCGGTCCGGATCAGCGCGGATGCCCTCGCCCATGAGGCGATCGAGAAAGGGAAGGCGCCTTATCGGCGGGTCGTTCGCTCTTTTGGCAAGGTCATTCTTGACAGAGACGGTTCGATCCGGCGCCGGGAATTGGCAAAGATTGTTTTTCAAAACCCCAAAAAATTGAAGACGCTGAACAGCCTTATCCATCCCTATGTCATTGGTCGGATTAGAGAAAAGATCCGGCGCTTACGGAAACGGAAAGGGGTCGTCGTCGTCGAAATCCCTCTTTTGCACGAGGCGGGTCTCGAAAAGATGTTTGATCAGGTCGTCACCGTCTCCTGCCGTCCTGAGGCGCAGAAAAAGCGGTGGAGGAAAAACGGGAGAGAGATCGGAGAACTCAAGAGGCGCTCCTCCGCGCAGCTTCCTCTTTCGTACAAAATAAAACAGTCGGACTTTATCATTGATAATAGCGGACAAGTCCAAGCAACAAAAAGACAGGTCATCGCCCTTTGGAGGGCGATGCATCGATAAGGAGTGAAAGAAAGGTATGGCAGAACAAAAAGTGGAAGAACCGATCGTAGTAGGAAAATTGGACATTGAAAAATTGAAAGAGCTCAAAATTTCAGAACTCAATAAGCTCGCCCGCGACCTGAAGGTCGACGGGACCGGAGGCCTCAAGAAGCAGGACCTTATTTTCAAGATTCTTCAGGCGCAGACCGAGAAGGAGGGGCTGATTTTCGGAGAAGGGGTCCTTGAGATCCTGGAAGACGGTTTCGGTTTCCTGCGAAGTCCGAAGTACAACTATCTTCCGGGCCCGGACGATATCTACATTTCTCCGTCGCAGATCCGTAAATTTGATCTGCGCACGGGGGACACGGTGAGCGGCCAGATCCGTCCGCCGAAAGAGGGGGAGCGGTATTTCGCGCTTCTCAAAGTGGAGGCGGTCAATTTCGAAAATCCGGAGAAGGCGAAGGAGAAGATCCTCTTCGATAACCTCACCCCCACGTATCCCGACGAACGGATTGTGCTGGAGACAGCGCCTTCGGAAGTTTCCATGAGGGTGATGGATCTTTTGACGCCGATCGGAAAAGGGCAGAGGGGCCTCATTGTGGCGCAGCCCTATAGCGGAAAAACGGTTCTGCTGCAGAAGGTCGCCAATGCCATTACCACCAATTACCCGGACGTCATCCTGATCGTTCTCCTGATTGATGAACGGCCCGAAGAGGTGACCGATATGCAGCGTTCGGTGAAGGGGGAGGTCGTCAGTTCCACCTTCGATGAACCGCCGGAACGGCATATTCAGGTCGCGGAGGTGGTCCTCGAAAAAGCGAAGCGGCTGGTGGAGCATAAAAAAGATGTGGTCATTCTTTTGGACAGCATCACGCGCCTGGCGCGCGCCTATAACACCACGGTGCCGCACAGCGGGAAGATCCTCTCAGGCGGCGTCGATTCAAGCGCCCTCCATAAACCGAAACGTTTCTTTGGCGCCGCGCGGAATATCGAGGAGGGAGGGAGTCTCACCATTATCGCGACCGCCCTCATCGATACCGGCTCGCGGATGGATGAGGTGATTTTCGAAGAGTTCAAAGGAACCGGCAATATGGAAATTCAGCTCGACCGGAACCTTTTCCAACGCCGCATCTATCCCTCCATCGATATCAAGCGGTCGAATACCCGGAAAGAAGAGCTCCTGGTCAAAGACGATGAGCTCAAGCGGATTTGGGTGATGCGAAAGGTGTTGAACGAACTCAATTCGATTGAAGCGATGGAGCTTCTGATCGAAAGACTTTCCAAAACCAAAACCAATACGGAATTCTTAAACAGTCTCAATCAATGAAAGGAGGTTTGTTTTGAAAGACAAGATTCATCCTGTGTATGAGGAAACAACCATCACCTGCGCCTGCGGCGAGGTGATCCATACCCGCTCCACCCGGCAGAATGTCCGTGTTGAAATCTGCTCTAAGTGCCATCCCTTCTTCACCGGGAAGCAGAAGTTCATCGACACGGCGGGCCGCGTGGAGAAATTCATGAAGAAATATAAAAAGAAAGAGTCGTGAGCGTTCTCGATCACCTCGAAGAAAAACTGAAGAGATATCAGGAACTGGAACGCCTTCTGGCCCAGCCGGAGGTGATCGCCGACCGGAATCGTTACCAGCAGACGGCGAAAGAGCTGGCTTCCCTCGGTCCCATCGTGAAAAAAATCCGGGAATACCAGGAGCTTCTGAGACAGATCGAACAGATGAAACAGCTCGTCTCGGCGCACAAGGATGATCCGGAGATGGCGCTTCTGGCGGAGGAAGAAATCAAAAAACTGGACTCGGAAGCGGCGGCACTGGGCAAATCACTCGAAGATTCCCTGATCGGAGGAAATTCGGAGGAAGGACGAAATGTTATCATCGAGATCCGCGCGGGAACAGGAGGATCGGAGGCGGGCCTTTTCGCGTCCGACATCTTCCGGATGTATCTCAAATATGCCGGCCGCCGGGGCTGGAAAACGGAAGTGATGGACAGCCATCCGACGGAGGCGGGAGGATTCAAAGAAATTATTTTTTCGGTTGAGGGAGAAAGTGTTTACGAACGGCTGAAATTCGAAGGGGGCGTTCATCGGGTCCAGAGAATTCCGTCGACGGAGGCCTCCGGCCGCATTCACACCTCCGCCATCACCGTGGCGATTTTGCCGCAGGCGGAAGAGCAAGAACTCGACATCAAACCCCAGGATATCCGGATCGATGTCTACCGCTCTTCGGGCAAAGGAGGACAGGGGGTTAATACAACCGATTCAGCGGTACGGATCACCCATTTGGCGACGGGAATTGTGGTGACCTGTCAGGATGAGCGCTCGCAGTTGAAGAATAAACAGAAGGCGATGAAGGTCTTGCGGGCGCGCCTGCTGCAGAAGATGGATGAAGAGGCGACGGAAAAAATCAGCCAGTCGCGGCGCGCCATGATCGGTACGGGGGACCGCAGTGAAAAAATCAGAACCTATAATTTTCCGGACCGACGGGTGACCGACCACCGGATCGGCCTCACCCTTCACCGCCTTGAAGAGATTTTGGAAGGAGATCTCGATTGTCTTGTCGATCCGCTGCTCAAAGAAGAGCGCTCCTTGAGACTTGCCGAACTCAAAAAGAAAAATGCCGATTAATTCCCTCCCTAATTCTCCTCATACAAGAGACCTGATTCGCGAAGGGACCGTCCGGATAGGAGGAGACCTTTTCGCGCGGAGAACCTGTGAATATCTTCTTTCGGGGCTTTTAGGAGTCGGACGGACCGCTCTTTATCTTGAGGAAAAAGAGGTGGACGAACGCTTCTCGCGCCATTTTTTTTCGCTCCTTGAGAGGGTTCAAAAAAAAGAGCCCCTGCAGTACATTTTGGAGAAGGCCTTTTTTTGGGAAGAGGAATACCGGGTGACCCCGGCCACTCTGATCCCGAGGCCCTCGACAGAGCTTTTGGTTAAGGCCTGCCTCGATTACTTTGGGGGAGAGACTCAGCCGGAGAAGGACGAGCGGAATCTCCTATTTATAGATATTGGAACAGGTTGCGGTTGTATTGCAATTTCTTTGACAAGAAAGGTTTTGTGCAGTAAAATGCTCGCTATCGACCGGAGTCAAGAGGCCCTTCAGGTGGCGCGCGGAAATGCCCTCCGTTACGGGGTTTCGGAAAGAATTTCTTGGCTCTGCGGAGACCTTTTTTCTCCTCTGCGGAGGGGAAGCTTTGAGGCGGACGCGATTCTCTCGAATCCTCCCTATGTTCCAACCGAGGAAATAGAGAGTTTACCTTTAGAAGTACTTCATGAACCGCGGCTCGCCCTGGACGGCGGGAAAGAGGGCCTTTTTTATTATCAAAGGATAGCCGCGGAGGGGAGTTTCTTTTTGAAAGAAGGCGGATTTCTTTTCGTGGAGATCGGCGACGGCCAGTCGGAGCCGATCGAATCGATTTTTTCAGAAACCTCTTTTCGTTTGATCGGCACGCGCAAGGATCTTGAAGCGATTCCGAGAGTCATGATTTTTCAGAAGACCGGCCGTGGATAAACTCGTTATCGTCGGAGAAAAAAGTCTCAAGGGGGAGATCACGGTCAGCGGGGCGAAAAATTCCGCCCTCCCGATTCTGGCGGCCACACTCTTGACGGAGGAACCGTCCGTTTTGAAAAATGTCCCGACCACACTCCGGGACATCCAGACGATGGTGAGGATCCTCAAATCCCTCGGCGTTTCGGTGGAAGTCGAAGGGAGCACCGTTTGCGTCAAGCCCAAAGGGTATAAAGGGTGGGAGGCGCCTTATAAATTTGTCAGCACCATGCGCGCTTCGGTCTGTCTTTTGGGGCCGCTCCTCGCCAAAAAAAAGATGGCGCGCGTGTCGATGCCGGGGGGCTGCGTCATCGGTCCCCGCCCGATCGATCTTCATTTAAAGGGACTGCGCGGGATCGGCGGTAACATCACTCTCGAACATGGATATGTGCTGGCCAAGGCAAAACGGCTGCATGGCGGCCATGTGTACCTGGGCGGCTCTTACGGGTCAAGTGTTTTGGCGACGGCGAATCTCATGATGGCCTCCGCTCTTACGAAGGGGACGACGATCATTGAAGATGCCGCCTGCGAGCCGGAGGTGGTAGACCTTTCCCATTTTCTCACCCAAATGGGCGCCAAGATCGGAGGGATCGGTTCCAAAGTCCTTGTGATCGAAGGGGTCAAGTCGCTCCATGGAGCGGACCATACGATTATCCCCGACCGGATCGAAGCGGGAACTTATCTTTTCGCGGGCGCTGTCACGCGGGGTGATTTGACGGTGCGCCACGCGCGGATCGACCATTTGGGCGCCGTCATCGACAAATTGCGCGAGGCGGGTGTCCGGATTACGGAAGTAAAAGGGGGGTTGCGCGTCCAAAGGACGAGGGCCATCCGTCCGATTGATATCACGACGCATCCGTATCCGGGATTTCCGACGGACCTCCAGGCGCAGGCGATGGTCCTGATGAGCGTCACCGGCGGGCTCAGCATTATTACGGAAAAAATTTTCCCGGACCGCTTCATGCATGTCAGTGAAATGGCCCGCATGGGCGCCCAGATTGTTTTGGAAGGGCCCTCGGCGATCGTGAAGGGGGTGCGCTCTTTGAGCGGCGCCCCGGTCATGGCTTCGGATTTGAGGGCCTCCGCGGCGCTGGTTTTGGCGGGGCTTGTGGCAAAAGGAAAAACAGAGATCGCGAGAATTTATCATCTTGAAAGAGGATATGAACGGATGGAAGAGAAGCTCTCTTCCGTCGGCGCGAAAATTTGGAGGGAAAAGTAATGGCAACAGTGATTAGACTGAAACGACTCGGAACAAAGAAAAAACCGCATATGCGGGTTGTGGTCTGCGATTCAAGGTCTCCGCGCGACGGCCGTTTTATCGAGGAGGTCGGGTATTACGACCCGAGCTGCCAGCCGGCGAAGGTGTCTCTTAAGAAAGAGCGGATCCTTTACTGGATTAAAGTCGGGGCGCAGCCCTCTCCGACAGTCAAGAGACTGATCAATACCCAGAAGTGATTATCGAAATTCTGACCCTTTTTCCGAAGATGTTTGAAGGGCCTTTCGGGGAATCGATGATCAAAAGGGCCCGGGAGAAAGGGGCGTTCACTCTGAAGGTGATCGACCTCCGTTCTTTTTCAAAGGATAAGCACAAGAAAGCGGATGACCGGCCCTACGGGGGCGGTCCCGGGATGGTTCTTTCCGTCGAGCCGATTCACCGGGCGCTCGATTTTCTCAAAAAGAAAAAACCGAAGGCCCATGTGATTCTCCTTTCGGCGAGCGGCAAAGTGTTTCACGAGAAAAGGGCGCGCGCCCTTTCTCAAAAAAAAAGACTTATTTTTATCTGCGGTCATTACGAAGGGGTGGATGAGCGCGTGAAGCGCTGGATCGACGAGGATTATTCGATCGGGGATTATGTCCTTACCTGCGGCGAGATTCCCGCGATGGTGATGGTGGATGCCGTGGCGCGGCTTCTTCCCGGCGTATTGGGAGACAGCCGTTCAAAAGAGGAAGAGTCTTTCAGAAACGGGCTTTTGGAATATCCCCATTATACCCGTCCGGAAACCTATCGGGGGATTTCGGTCCCCCGGGTTCTTTTGTCAGGGAACCACCCAAAAATTCAGGAATGGCGGATGGAGCAGTCGATCAAACGGACGCGAAAAATCCGGCCGGAACTTTTGAAAGGAAGGTCTCGATGAACAAAATACAATTGGTTGAAGAAAAACATCTCAAAAAAGAAATCCCCGACTTCGCGATCGGAGATACCGTTCGGGTTCAGATAAAGATTGCCGAAGGCGACAAAAGCCGTCTGCAGGCCTTTGAGGGGGTGGCGATCGCCCGCAAAGGGGCCGGGATACGAGAATCCTTCACCCTCCGGCGCATCTCTTACGGGGAAGGGGTCGAAAGGACCTTTCTCATCCATTCGCCGTTCGTTGAACAACTTGAGGTAGTGAAGCGGGGGAAGGCCAGACGCGCCAAACTCTATTATCTTCGGAAGAAGGTAGGAAAGAAAACAAAGATCGAGGAAAGAGGGGGAAAAACAGGAGAAGTGACTCCGCCCCCGGTCGGAGAAACAGCGAGTGAGGCGGCTAAACCGTCCGCGTAGATTTTTTCTTTTTGAGCAAAGGGCAAAACGGAACGGCTACGTCACGGTCTGCGGACTCGATGAAGCGGGCCGGGGGCCTTTGGCAGGCCCGGTCGTCGCGGCGGCGGTCGTTTTGAAGGAAAGAAAATTCCGCTCGCGGATTGACGACTCCAAGCGACTCTCCGCCCGACAGAGAGAGACGGCTTTTGAAGAAATTCTAAAGAAAGCGTGGGTCGGAGTCGGACAGGTAGAAATAGAAGTGATCGACCGGGTGAATATTTTTCAGGCGAGCCGTTTGGCGATGGAAGAGGCGCTTTCAAAGCTTCCTGTTGAACCCGATTTTCTGTTGATTGACGGAAAGGTCCCCCTGAAGACACCCCATCCGCGTGAGATGATTATTCATGGGGACGCGCGCTCTCTTTCAATCGCCTGCGCCTCCATCATCGCGAAAGTAACGCGCGACCGATTGATGCTCGAGTATGACAAGCAATTCCCGCAGTACGGTTTTCGGTATCACAAAGGATACGGGACGGAAAAACATCTCGCGGCACTCAAGCGCTATGGCCCGTCGCCGATTCACCGTCAAAGTTTTCGTCCCGTCGCCCTGGTAAAGACGTCTCCTCATGCAGACATCGATTGAGATTGCCCAGAAAAGTCATCCCCTTCAGATTACCGAGATCGCGAAGCGTGTCGGGTTGCGCCCCGAAGAGATCGAGCCCCACGGCCCTCATAAAGCAAAAGTTTCCCTGGATGTTTTGACCCGCCTCGGTCAGAGGCCCAACGGCAAACTCATCGTCGTGACGGCGATGACGCCGACCAAACAGGGTGAAGGGAAAACCTGCACCTCCATCGTGCTCACGCAGGCTCTTGCGAAACTGGGGAAACGCTCAATGGTGTGCATCCGCCAGCCCTCGCTCGCCCCGACCTTCGGCGTCAAGGGAGGAGGAACGGGAGGAGGGTTCGCGCAGCTTCTCCCGATGGAAGACATTAACCTCCACTTTACGGGAGACATCCACGCCGTTGAGTATGCCCACAATCTTTTGGCAAGCATTATCGGGAATCATATTTTTCGGGGGAACGCGCTCGATTTAGATACGGAGCGGATCCTCTGGCGGCGGGTCATCGATGTGCCCGACCGCGAACTCCGAAGCTTATTTGATATCACCGCCTCCAGCGAAATCATGGCGATCCTCGCGCTTTCGCACGACCTCAAGGATCTTTCGCGGCGTCTTTCCCGCATCGTCGTCGGTTTTAACCGTTCGGGGAAACCGGTCACGGTGGCAGACCTTCATCTGGAGGGGAGTTTGACGCTCATCCTGCGTGACGCCTCGAGGCCGAATCTGGTTCAGACTCTGGAGGGGCAGGGGGCTTTTGTGCATACCGGGCCCTATGCCAATGTCGCCCACGGAAATTCAAGCGTCATCGCCACACAGATCGCGCTCAAACTGGTGAACTACGTTGTCACAGAGAGCGGTTTCGGTTCCGACCTTGGCCTTGAAAAGTTTTTCGATATCGTCTGCCGCCAGGCGCATTTCAAACCGGACGCCGTTGTCTTGGTCTGTTCCGTGAAAGCGCTCCGCTCGCAAGGGGATCCGAAAAAGGATGATTCCTCTTCGCTCAAAGAGGGGCTGGCGAACCTCAAACGGCATATTGAAAATATTCAGAAGTTCGGGATGAAACCGATTGTGACGGTCAACCGTTTTTCCGACGACAAGGAATGGGAGATCGGGGAGGTCAAAGCCTATGTTCATTATATCGGGGCGCCCGTTGTCGTCTCAGAGGGATATACCAAAGGATCCAAGGGGGCGATGGAATTGGCCGAAAAGGTGCTTCAATTGGTTCAGGAAAACGGAAACCGTTTCAAGTTTCTTTATCCCCTCACGCTTTCCCTGCGGGAAAAAATAGAAACGCTCGCCCGGTTCTACGGCGCCAAGGGAGTGCAGGTGACAAAGGAGGCGGATACGGCGCTCACGCATCTTTCGGGCCTCGGGTTTGAGGGCCTTCCGATCAATATGGCAAAGACCCATCTTTCGTTTTCGGACGATCCGACGGTCAAAGGGGCCCCTGCCGATTGGACACTTCACGTGAAAGATCTTCGGATCGCCGCGGGGGCGGGATTTGTGAATTGCATCGCTGGGAATATGCTCCTTCTCCCGGGACTTCCCGAAGAGCCGATCGCTCAGAAGATTACCATCGACGACGCGGGAAAAATAAAAGGGCTCTTTTAAAATGAAATATATCGATAAAAAAGTTTCTGAATATCTGGACAGTCTCGGCGCCCGTTCGCCGGTGCCGGGAGGGGGGAGTGCCGCGGCCCTCGTCGGCGCAATGGGTGCGGCCCTTTCCAGTATGGTGGCCCATTTTACGCAGGGTAAAGAGGGATATGAGAAAGTCGACAAGGAAATTAAAAAAATCCTCCTTGAGTCCTACCGGATCCGGGAGCGGTTAAGCCACCTGGTCGACGAAGATATCAAAAATTATCTTGAGGTGTCTAAGGCCCAAAGGACCGCGAAACTTCTTTCAAAGAAAGAATCGAAAGAAAAGATCGTGAAAGGCGCCCTCCGGAAGGCCCTGGCGAGTTCCCTGAATATTTGTAAGTCTTCCTATCGCGGGCTCCTCATTTCACGGCGTCTTGCCAAAATCGGGAATCATTACCTGAAAAGTGACGCTCACGCCGCTTCCTTTTTCTTTCTCGCTAGTTTTCATGCCGCCTCTTTGATGAGCCAGGCCAATGTCACCTGGCTTAAGGATGATCGCGTCACCTCGCGCGCGGAGGAAGTGCTTCGTCCCCTCTATCGGGAAACCGAAAAAATCGCAAAGGAGCTTTTAAGAAAAGATGAAACCCATTCTTCTTAAGGGGGGAGTCCTTGCTGATCGGATTTTCGCGAAACTAAGGACCGATGTCGCGAAACTTCGGGTCTCTTGCGGGAGGGTCCCCTGTCTGGCGAATATCCGGATCGGGGAGAATTTTTCCGTCTCCATTTACGAGAAGGCGCAGAAGCGGCGGGCGGAATCGGTCGGGATCGA
>Ga0209515_10005810_pt1 | contig 15801 bp, 16 predicted proteins | sample Subgroupgradi54m_FD_187454 | JGI IMG/M metagenome (GOLD analysis project Ga0209515, IMG submission 187454) | Subsurface groundwater microbial communities from S. Glens Falls, New York, USA - GMW60B uncontaminated upgradient, 5.4 m (SPAdes)... ...
ACCCTTTCGCCACTAAATTTCCGAAAAAGCTAGAGATTCCGTTCGACTTGCATGCCTAATCCACGCCGCCAGCGTTCGTTCTGAGCCAGGATCAAACTCTCCGAAAAAAACATTTGAATCCCTTTCGGGACTCATCTTGAGACATTACCATCATATTCATGATGGCCTCATCACTTTCGTGATGAAAGACCCTCGCACATTCAAACTTTGAGAAAGAACGAAACTTACTAACAAAAAATGAAGACAAAGAACTCCTTCGAATTGCCTAAAATTTTAGGCAATTTTAAGGAGTGAATTTTTAAAATTATTGGATTACAAGAGAAACAAAAAAGCACTTGATGATACGGCGCTTACCTACGTCAACTTAAGTCTTATTTTTTAAATTTAGGTAAGCACTGCGCTGATTACGATTTAAGTCAATCAATTAAACCAACGCCACGTTCAAGTGCTTTTTATTGAGCGGGGTGTATTCTATTTTAAGAGTTAATACCTGTCAAGCCTTTATTCCACCTTATTTTTAGGTGGTCTTTACTATTCAACGGTAACGGACTTGGCCAAATTCCGAGGTTGATCGACATCTCGATGATTCAGGACTGCTATCCGGTAGGCAAACAACTGAAGCGGAATCACGGTTAGAATTGGAGAAAAAATTTCGGAAGTCTTGGGAATCCAAAAAACCCAACGAGACAATCTCTTAATTTTTACATCTCCTTCCGTTGCAATTGAAATAATAATGCCTTTCCGGGCATGGATTTCTTCGATATTAGAAACCATTTTTTCATACGTCTTAGAATACGGCGCAAGACATGCAACGGGCTGTTCACTATCAATTAAAGCAATTGGTCCGTGCTTCATTTCACCTGCCGCATAACCATGCGCATGAGCATAGGTAATTTCCTTCAATTTCAAAGCACCTTCAAGCGCTGTGGGATAATTGTAACCACGCCCGAGATATAAAAAATTCCGTTTCTTAAAAAGTTTTTTTGCTACTTGATAAATTGTGCGCTCCTGTTTCAAAACCTTCATCACCTGCGCAGGAAGTTTTTTTACTTCACGAATCAAAGAGCGAAGCATCGCTTGAGAAATTTTTTTGCGGAGTGTCCCTAAATGGATTGCGAAAAGCGCGAGTGTGATCAATTGAGCTAAATAAGCTTTGGTTGATGCCACACCGATTTCAGGACCCGCATGCGTATAAATCACGACATCGGCTTCGCGTGCGATCGTGCTTCCTACAACATTCACAATGGCAAGCGTAAACGCACCCTTTTGCTTTGCTTCACGAAGAGCGGCTAATGTATCAGCTGTTTCGCCGGATTGAGTAATAAGAACAACGACATCTCCTTTGCTGACAATGGGATCTGCGTAGCGAAATTCACTTGATACATGCACTTCGGTGGGAATTCGCGCATACTCTTCAAACATGTACCGCGCAACGAGTCCTGCATGATAGGCGGTGCCGCAGCTCACCACAAAAATCTTCTTGGCAATTTTTAAATGCCTTCTCATTTTTGCATTGATTGTATCGAACTCAATTCTGTTTGTTCCCACAACCCGCTTTTCAAGCGTCTCTTCAATCACCCGAGGCTGTTCGCGGATTTCCTTAAGCATGAAATGCGGGCATCCGCCTTTTTGAGCTTCTTCCACACTCCAATCAATTTTAGAAATCGATTTTCGAATGGGTGTTCCCTTTTGTAATTGAGTGATATTCACGGAATCGCGTCTAAGCTCAACGAGTTCGTCATCTTCCAAGTAAATCACTTTTTTGGTGTAAGGAAGAAGAGCGGAAATGTCGCTTGCGAGAAAATATTCACCTTCTCCCACGCCAACCACAAGCGGATTGGATCGTTTGCAGGCAAATAAACGATCGGGCTCACTGTGAGAAACTACAACAAAAGCAAAAAAACCTTTCATGCGCCGGACAGCTTTTCGAAGAGCTGTTTTTAAATCGTCTTTGTAATATTCTTCGATGAGGTGGGCCGCAACTTCCGTATCGGTTTTGGACTTGAAATGATGCCCCTTTCGCTCGAGCTCTGCTTTAAGCTCAGCATAGTTCTCAACAATACCATTATGAACTAAAGCAATCCGGCTATTTTCGCCAAGATGGGGATGTGCGTTAATCTTGGAAGGCTCTCCATGAGTGGCCCAGCGGGTATGACCAACGCCCAAATGCAGGCCAGACGGAACTTTCTTTAATTGGGCTTTGAGTTCCGAAAGCTTTCCTTTTTCCTTGGCTACAAAAAACGTTGAACCATTTTCATTGAGGCAGGCAATTCCGGCAGAGTCGTAACCTCGGTACTCGAGATGTTCGAGCCCTTTAATCAATACAGGGACTGCTTCCCGCTCACCAATATAACCAACAATACCACACATAATAGCTCCTTATGAAGAGGCCGTATTCTAACAACTAACCTAAGCGCTGGAAACAGAAATTTAGGATTCAGTAAAATTCAGCCGATATTCTTAATCAAGATGAAAACGAAAAATCGTCGGAAACATTTTCTGGTCGACAAAAGTCTTCAATTCCATTACTTGCTCTACATTGTCGCAACGCTTGCCATAGTGGCCGGCGTCGGCATGACAGGGAGCTATTTCGGCATTTGGGGTTCCGTGGTCAAAACTTTCTCTGAAGAATCGCTCCACGAAACGATGGTAACCGCGGCCCAAATCAATGAATATGAACAAGCAAGGCGGCCATCCCCTAAAACAACGGCCTTGCCAAGTATTCGTACTTATCAGGAAACCTCTCTTTTGAGTGAACGGCAAAAAGAATTGATTCGCGAAATTATGGATGAAACCAATCAGAAAATGCTTACATTAGGAGCGCTTCTATTAATCTTTATTGGATGGGGCAGTATTTTCCTCACGCACAAAATTGCAGGACCCATTTTTAAATTTGGCCAATATTTTCAAGAACTAGCGAAAGGCAATTTAGCTCTACGGATTAAACTTCGCAAATTTGATGAGGCCCGCAATTTAGAACTTCGCTTCAACGAAATGGCCGCCGCGTTGGATGCAACTGTGGCAAAAATGAAACGAATTGCCCGAGAAATGCCGCGCGAAACAGCATTGGACGAATTAAAAAAAGAACTTTCAAAAATTAAAACGACTTCCGATTAAGTTTAGCTTTTCCCCATGATTCATAGAGCCCAAGTTGCTTTTATCGCTTTTTTATTTCTTCTAACAAACTCCTTTCCTATCTATGCTCAAGAAACCTTTTCTCTTGCAAATGAAGACCGGGTTCTCCTTAAAAAAATAGAAAAAGATTCCTTTCAATATTTTCTCATCCATACCGATCCTGAAACAGGACTGACGAAGGATTCCTCGCGATCGGGCGCACCGGCTTCCATTGCAGCTACCGGTTTTGCTCTAGCCAGCTTTGCCATTGCCTCCCAAAACGGGTGGTTATCTTACCGAGAAGCCTACCAAAAAATCGAACGGACTTTCGATACTCTGGAACGAAAAGCTGCCAATGAAAAAGGATTTTTTTATCATTTTTTGGATCCGAAAACCGGAAAACGCATTTGGAATTCAGAAGCTTCTTCAATTGATACAGCGCTCCTCATTGCAGGAGCGCTACTGGCAGCTTCTTATTTTAAAGGAACGCCTCTTGAGAACCGTGCAAGAAAACTTTATGAACGCGTAGACTGGAACTGGATGCGGAACGGTACGTTGCTTTTTTGTCACGGCTGGAAACCAGAACATGGATTTCTCCCCTATTATTGGGACATGTACGCAGAACATTTAATTTTGCAAGCGCTTGCACTTGGGTCCGAAACTCACCCTGTTCCGAAAGAAATGTGGCGCGAGTGGAAACGGGATATTGATTCTTATAACGGAAATGAAATTGTTTACTCTTACACCGGCAGTTTGTTTACCTATCAATATTCACACGCTTTTATTGATTTTAGAAATTTAAACGACCAAGGAATTGATTATTTTAATAATTCCAAAAAAGCAACGATAACCAACCAGGAGTTTTGTGCGCTCCACCAAAATGAATATCAAACCTACCAAAAAAACATATGGGGATTATCTGCTTGCCTTGGACCGGATGGTTATAAAGCTTACGGAGCGGAGCCCGGAATTGGACTTCATGACGGAACTATTGCCAGCTATGCTGCCATTGGTTCAATTGTTTTTACACCTGTTGAATCTATGTCTGTCATCCGAACCCTCTATGAACGATACGGCCAACAGCTCTATGGAGATTTGGGATTTAAAGACGCTTTTAATCTCGACCGAAACTGGTGGGCGCGTGAATATCTAGGAATCGATCAGGGAATTATTGTGATGATGCTTGAGAATTTCTTAAACGAGGGGGCTGTTTGGAAGCATTTCATGAAGCTTCTGATGATTCAAAGGTGGATCGAACGCGCCGAACTTACCAACAAAACCGTTTAGCCTTTCCCGAGAAACCGTTCTAAAAGGCGCTCTGCCGTTTCTTCAATCGCTTCCTTGGTGATGAGCGTTTTCTTCTTGATTTTATCTTTTAACTCTTGAATTCTCCCGAAATTAGGTTCGGGAATTTCCTTAAGTTCTCGTTTGAACCGTTCGATTTCCTGCTTCAGGCTTGGATTGTTTATATCCTTCATCCGCACACCACCCATCCAACCTGATTCGCTCTTAGGTAGTGCGCAATCCACATGATCTGACATAGTCCGTTGATGAACAAAGTTAATAACGATAAAAGAACTGAGAATGAAGTCCCTTCGGGGCTTCCTATGAAAGGTATCGGCCTAGTGCGGTAAAACTTTATATAAGGTAGGCGTTAAGTTTAAGCTTCGAGTGTAATTTCTCCTGTTCTTTTCATAAGATAACTTTTTAATCTCAAAACAACTTTGGTATGAATTTGACAAACTCGGGATTCAGAAACATTTAATACTTCCCCAATTTCCCGAAGTGTCAAATTCTCATAATAGTAAAGCACAACCACGAGTTTCTCTTTCTCGGGCAATTGATCAATCGATTGCGCCAAGAGTTCTTTTACTTCGCCTTGGTGAACATAACTAAATTGATCTGTGATGAGCGAATCCTCAACCGTTTGGAGTCGTGAGATGGGTTTGTTGCCATCATCATTCTGCCAAACTTCATCAAAAGAGAGAAAGGTGGTGGAATTAAGCTCACTATAAATTCCATTTAAGTCTTCAACGCTCATTTTTAATGAGTGAGCTAGTTCTTCTTCGGTGGCAGCCCGTCCATTTTTGTCTTCAAGTTCACGCATCTTGCGTTCAATCTCGCGTGCCCGTTTCCTTAAAAGTCTGGGAGCCCAGTCAAGTTTTCTGAGTTCATCCATAATAGCGCCTCGAATCCGGGACACTCCATAAGTCTCGAATTTATTGCCTTGGCTCACATCATATTTTTCGATCGCATCAAAAAGACCGAGAATCCCGTAACTCACTAAATCGTTAAACTCTACATTTGGAGGGAGGCCAATCGCAACACGACCCGCGACGTACTTCACCAAATAGAGATATTTATGGACGATTTCTTCATGAAGTAATTTGCTTTTCGTCCGCTTGTATTTTTTCCAAAGTTTTACATCCGTTTCGACCATGACAATCACCTCCCTCGTTTCAAATAAAACCTGGTTAGTAAGTTCATTTCTCTTTCTCTAAAATTCGCCTGATTTGAAGCAATGTATAATTCTTAGATTGGAGCACCTTAATTTTTTCAAGCCGGTCAAACACAGATTCATCGTAAAGCCTATGGCCAGAAGGTGTGCGGCGTGCTTCAGAAATGAGATTGGCCATCGTATAATTGTGAATCGTCTGACGGGAAAGTCCGGAATATTCCATTACTTCTCCGATTTTATAAAGTTTCTCCCGTTTCATACGGATGCGTCCGCAGACTTTTCTTTCAGATCCTTGTATAACTTATTTGCTTCGACGTGGAGGGGATCTATGAGTAAAAGTTTCTGAAGTGTAAAACGAGCCTGGGCACGCTTCCCTTGTGTGATTAATTCTTTTGCTTGCTTTAAATAAACGCGCGTACGTTCCTCAATCTCTTGATCATATACTCGTGTTACAAGCTCGGTTTCAGACCTTCCTTCTTTGAACATGCGCTTCTTCAAACGATCAATTCTTTGAGAGGCCTCTATATTGTTTGGTTCCAAAAGAAAGACGCTTTCGTAAGTAGCGTTGGCTAAATTATAATTCTTCTCTTCTGCCTGCCGATCGCCTTCTGCAATCAATTGTTTTGCCATCGATTTTTTATCTTCCTTGCTTAACTCTTCCTTAACCACAGCTTTCTCTGCAGGCGCCGCAACTAACTGGTTGGTTTTTAAAAAAAGACAAACTACGCTGAAAAGAAACAGCCATAAAAAAGCCCAAGTCTTTGCTTGGGCTCTTCTGGTCTGTGATTCTGTTTCAGAATTTTCATTGGTTTTAGCCATTACGTTTTATACTTTACAAAATGTAAATTACATTGTGTAACATGATGGTATAAATTTCATCGACTAAAGTCAAGCGGATTTTTAGAAAAATTTTAGGGGTTATTTAAGCTGAAGCTACATATAGGCATTTTGCTCGATGTCAGTACTAAATATAGGGGGTCATAGAACGGCTGAATGAAAGTAATTAAGTTTGAAAATCTCCAAGACGATACGATTTTGTACAAGGAGGCACTGGTGACTTACGAACGGATTTTTAATTTGAAATTTAAAGAAGCAGTTCCAACTCACGAATTGGGCAAGCGCTACCCAAGAGAACGAAAGAAAATTTCAAGAATTGCTCTTCTTGAACTTCCTTTGTCAGTGCTTCGGGAATTGATAAAGAAGGAAGAGGAATTTCGAAAGCTAGTATCGCTTAAACAATGGCTGTTTAAGAAGGACCTCCGAAAAAAGAAAGTTTAGCTGCGCTCTCCAAACACGCCCATCGCTCGGAATTTCTGATAGCGTTTTTCAACTAAATCCTTTGAAGGTAATTTATACAACCTCTTGAGTGCGCGCTCAATAGCATCTCCCAAATGATTCGCTGTGGTTTCAAAATCCCGGTGGGCACCACCTAAAGGTTCTTTGACTATCTCATCAATCACATCAAACTCTAAAAGATCCTGAGCAGTTAACTTCAGGACTTGTGCTGCCTCAGGCGAACGAGTATTATCTTTCCACAAAATAGCTGCACATCCTTCCGGTGAAATCACAGAATAATATGCATTTTCTAAAACAATGACATGATCACCTATTCCAATTCCTAAGGCTCCGCCGCTTCCGCCTTCTCCTATCACCACCACAATAACAGGCACTTTGAGTTCGGACATCTCCCTTAAATTATAGGCGATCGCTTCCGCTTGACCGCGTTCTTCAGCACCAATCCCCGGGTAAGCACCTGGAGTATCAATGAAGGAGATGATAGGAAGCGAAAATCGCTCGGCTAGCCGCATCACTCTCATTGCTTTTCGGTATCCTTCAGGATGGGCGCTTCCAAAACTCCTCATTAGATTTTCCTTGGTATCTCTTCCTTTCTGATGGCCTAGCACGCACACATTGCGGTTTCGAAACTGAGCCAACCCTGTCACAATGGCATGATCATCTGCAAAATGGCGATCCCCATGGAGCTCCAAGAAGCCTTCCATTAAATAACTAATGTAATCAAGCGTATAAGGCCTTAGAGGGTGCCTCGCAACCTGAACACGCTGCCAAGGGGTTAGATGTTCAAACACCTTTCGCACTTCTTTTTCCAATTTTTTCTCGGCACTTTTAATTTCACCGGACAGATTAATTCCCGTCTCACTGCGTGTTTTCATTTCTAAAATCATTTTTTCAAGCTCCACAATGGGACGCTCAAACGGAAGATAGGTATTGAAAATATCCTTGCCGATAATTTTAAGCTTTTTCTTTTTCATAGATTAATCAACAATTTTTACGGTGGTATTGGTTGGAACAATCGCGAATAGTTCTTCAACGTCTTTATTTAACATCCGAACACATCCTTCACTTGCCGCGGTTCCAATAGTCTCTGGAAGAGTGGTCCCGTGGATTCCGTAACCCGCTAGAGAAAAACCAAGCCAGCGTGTACCTAAAATGTTAGCAGGACTATCCGGCGAAACGACAGCACCGGCTTTATACCAAGTAGGGTTGACCAGTTTATTGACAATGGTAAACAAACCAATCGGCGTTGGATGACCTGTTCTTCCTGTAGCAACAGGGTAGGTTTTCAAGAGCTCCTTATCTGAAAAAAGTTTAAGCATATTGTCTGACACATCCACCACAACAGAGTAAACTGCTTTCGAAATTTTAAGCTTCTTGCCAGAGCGGATTGCATCACGATCTAAATGATTACTTTTTTTAATCAACTCGACTGTCGTGTTGTGCTTTTTTGCAATTTTGAAAAGTGCATCGTTAGGTTGAACCGTATACAGAAAACTATCAGGTGTTTCAATGGGAGAAAACAGAATCTTGATATTCAAATCCTCAAGAGCTTGTTCGAATCGTTTACGATCCGCTTCGGGTAAATCGTATTGAATCAGGCTTTGATAGCGCGTCTTTGCTTCAAGCCAGTAACCGGTTTTTAACAACTTATCAATTTCATCAAGAGAAGTCCTGAGTTCGGCTTGAGAAATAGGATTACGTGATGAAGAAGTGGGGCTTGAAGCTACAGTTTCTGCAAGCAACGGCAATGCAAATACAAGAAGAAAAAGGAAAACTGCTATTCCTCTTTTAAAAATCTGGGTTATCTGCAGAGGTGAACGAGTTACCATGCACAAACCAAAAAAGAAATGACAACTCCCAAAAGAGCGCCGACAAGGACTTCAACAGGAGTATGCCCCAAAAATTCTCTCAGATGCTGCTCCGAAAATTTACCCTCTGCATATATCTCATCAAGCATCTTGTTCAAAATGACTGCTTGTCTTCCAACCGAACGGCGAACACTGGCTGCATCAAACATCGTGATCAAAGCAAATACCAGCGCAAAAAGAAAAACGATGGAATTAAATCCGGCATAGAGACCTACCACGGTAGCAAGAGCTGCGGTGCCTGAAGAGTGAGAGCTTGGCATGCCGCCTGTATCAATAATCCAACGGGCATTAAACCGTTTGCGGTGGAAGACATTGCGGGCCACTTTTATGGACTGAGCAACAGCCCAAGCAGCTGCTACGGCAAGATAGGCTTTCCAAACGGGAAAATTGGTTTCCATATCAGATGTGATTCCTTAGGAAAAGAGCTATTGACAAACACGAATTATGATATAGAATTATAAAATATATTATATTTAGTCAAATATAGCTAAGTTAGCGAACGGTGATATTATAGCCATCGGAATCAAAAAGGCAAGCGTGTTTCCCTCCCACCGCCTGGCCCCCAATTCAAAACTTTAGTCATAACATTCATGTTATCAAAGATTTACAGCGCAACCTGTCTTGGAATTGATGCTTATCTCGTCGAAATCGAAGTCGATGTAGCCAATGGCCTTCCTCAGGTCACAATTGTCGGTCTTCCAGACCAAGCAGTGAAAGAAAGCAAGGAGCGAGTAAAATCGGCTCTCAAGAATAGCGGGTTTCTCATTTCGCCAAAAAAAATTACTGTCAATCTGGCGCCTGCCGACATCAAAAAAGAAGGTCCGGCGTTTGACCTGGCAATTGCTTTAGGTATTCTAGCGTCCAGTGGGTTTCTTAAATTGGATGGCCTCCGAAAATTTCTTTTTGTGGGAGAGCTTGCTTTGGATGGTTCGCTTCGTGAAATCAAAGGCGCACTTCCAATCGCCAGTCTGGCGCGCCGAAAAAATCTTTCTTTGATTATTCCAGAAGCAAACGCTAAGGAAGCGACTTTACTTGAAGATACTTTCATTTTTGTAGCTGGATCGTTGAAACAGGTCGTTCAGTGGGTTAATGGTGAAGAAAACTTAAGAAAAATTTTACCTAATGGGTTCATGGTTGAATCGAACGATTCAAAAAAAGATGATTTTGATTTCTCAGAAGTAAAAGGACAATTTCACGCCAAGCGGGCTGCAGAAATTGCTGCAAGCGGATTTCATAATTTACTTTTCATCGGTCCGCCAGGAGCCGGAAAAACGATGATTGCAAAACGTCTCCCTTCCATTTTACCGGAACTAACTCGAGCAGAATATTTGGAAATTGCAAAGATCTACAGCGCAGCTGGCTTGATGATAAACGGCGCACCCAGTACTTTGAAACGCCCGTTCCGAGCGCCCCATCACACAGTTTCGCAAATTGGGTTAGTGGGCGGCGGAAGTTTTCCAAGGCCCGGGGAAATCACCCTAGCCCACGGCGGAGTTTTGTTTTTGGATGAGTCTTCTGAATTCCGGCATGATGCCATTGAAGCTTTAAGGGCTCCCATAGAAGAAGGCTGGATTTTGATATCACGGGCTAAAATGAATTTTGTATTCCCTGCCCAATTCCTGACGGTTTGTGCGATGAACCCTTGTCCGTGCGGCTATTTAACAAGTCCCAAGCGAGCCTGCCGCTGTACCATGAGTCAAATTCAGAAGTATCACCAAAAAATTTCAGGACCTATTCTAGATCGAATTGACCTTCATATAGAGATGCCTGCAATCGAATACAAGGATCTCGTAAGTCAGGCGGCTCAAGAAAATTCTGAAGCGATTAGAAAACGTGTCCTCCGAACCAGAGAAATTCAAGCCAAACGATTTTACGGCCATCCAGGAAAGACCAACGCTCTTATGAGCGTGAAGGAAATTAAGAAATATTGTGTTACAACGGAACCGGGGAAAAAATTATTGGAACGAGCTATGAAAGAATTGGAACTTTCAGCGCGGGGATATCACAAAATTCTTAAGATTGCACGTACGATTGCAGATTTAGCTGAATCTGAGGTGATTCAAGAAGAATATATTGCGGAAGCAATCCAATATCGAGTCCTTGACCGAAATTGGTTTGGATAAAAATTCAGGTGACTGTGATCTTTTGAATGAGATTTTGATCCGAATCTTGCACAAGTTCTAAATTTACGTTCATATTTTTATGCAGATCTTTCATGGTCAAAACTTGAAGCACTTTGTCATCGGGCGAAAGAAGAACTTCTTCTTCCCCACCTTCTCCTTCCAACTTTACTGAAATCCCTTCTTCAGTTGTTTTTAATTCGACCACTTTTTTAGCAGAGTCTTTTGAAACTGTAGACGTCGGGGAAGTAAGTGCATTTGGAGTAAGTGCCGTAAATCCAGGGTCTTTAGGGGCTTCCAATGATTCATTCTCATTTCCCTTTTCCTTTGGTGGAGCTTGTTCTTGTGAGGGCGCTCCTCCAATTTCTCCCGGAGCTATTCCCTTGGCTTGGTCCGTTGTAGCAGGCGCTACACCAACATCAGCAGAAGCTCCTTCACCGCTTTTCTGCGGAGGAGGCGCTCCCATTCCGGGCGGCAATTTAGGAACTTTTGGTAAATTTGGTTTTTGAGTTGTTTGCTGCAATTGAGAAACATTAGGAATCTTTGGAAGACTTGGAATTTTTGGAATTGGCGCAACATTTGGCATATCGGGAAGGCCTAAGGCTTTTTTTGTAGCGGCCGGCATTTTAGAAAAAGGAGATTTGATTCCTTTTTGTCCAGGAAGCAACATAATGGACTGACCTTTTTTCACTTCTTTAACACTCAATTCGGCTTGAATTAAAGTAGAACTATCAACTACAAACTTTGATATTCCAGTATCCGTTTTGATACTAATTTCAAATCGTCCTTCATCGAGTGAAGTAATTTTTTGAATTTTCCCAGAGATTGCCGCAACCTCAGCAAAAATAGGATGCCCAGAAAACACCTCTGCTAAAATAAAGAAAAATAATACGAATTGTATGATAAGAGATTTAAATGTTAAACGCTTTGCCATTTTACACCTTTTCGCTATTCCGTTCATAAGACGATCGTCTGCTTAGGATTATTCATATTGGTTTTAAGTGAATGGTATTGTACTATAAAGCGATGAAGAAAATAAGTAATTTCGAGTACAAACAAAATTTGCAGAAGGTCAACACGAAATGGCTTATTACGGTTTTCCTTCTCGCCCTTTCAAGCTGTACCTTTGCAATTCGTACCCCAGCGGTTTCTACCAAACAACTGCATCCAAAACAAAACCTTTTCCGAGGTGTTTTTCATGTACATACAAATTATTCTCATGATTCAAAAGCATCTTTAGATTTGGTCATTCAAACAGCAGAAAAAGCAGGCCTCGATTTTGTCGTAGTAACCGATCACAACAACATGAAAGCAGCGGCGGCTTATCAAAAAATGAAAAAACCTGATCACCTTCTACTTCTCATTGGAGATGAAATTTCTACCTGGTCTGACGGACATCTCAACAGCATTGGAATTAAAACAGAGCCGCCGGACATTGAAAATACAGAGGAAATAATCAACCTCATACATAAACAGAACGGTTATGCAATCATTTCGCATCCTTTGTCACGAAGGAAACCCTGGCCGAATTGGAAAATAAAAGATTTTGATGGTCTTGAGATTTTTTGTTTTTCTGATGTTTTTTATGCTCAAAATCCAATGAAGCTCCTACTTAAAGCAACTTTTCTTACACCTCGCTCGCTTTTGAAATCCGAATTAAAAAACCAAGAGGCCGGTCTTAAGCTTTGGGATGAAAAGCTCATGTCCGGACGCCATATCGCCGCATTTGGCGCAGCGGATGCACATTTGAAATTTAAGTGGCACAATTTTTATGTTGAGAACTACTTGCTTTACTTCCAAGCGGTTACGATGTATGTCTTAGCAGATGAATTTAAAGAAGAAAAAATTACAGAGGCTTTGGGGCATGGAAGAAGTTTCGTCGCCTTTGAAGTCTACGGCCTTGCCCAGGATTTTTCATTCTCTGCTTCAGCCGAAAACAAAAACTACGGCCCGGGTGATTCAATTGTTACGAAAATGCCGGTTTTGCTGACGATTAAAGCGCCAAAAGAATCAAATATTCGATTAATCTATAACGGAAATGTGATTCAGCAAAATCAAGGAAAGACGATTGAGTATAAAGTATCGGAACCAGGCTACTATCGAACGGAAGTTTATACGGAAGGTAAACTTTGGATTGTCTCTAATCCAATTTATTTGGAAGTAAGCCCGAATCCCTCAGCCAGTTAACTGGCTACCCCTTTTTGAATTCCTTTTGTCGGATTGAGAAGTTCATTCATATCCAATTTCATTCCTTCGCGCGAATAAGCCGCGATATCAAGAATTTGAGTATCCATTCGAATTGCATCCTCCGGGCATGCTTCCACACAAAAACCACAGTACACGCATTTCCCTAAATCAATATCAAAACTCTTAGGACGTTTTTCAATATTGGGATCGGGGTGTTCCTCGGCCACAATATAAATACAACGCGCAGGACATACGGTCTCACACATCATGCAGGCAACACAGCGCGGGGAACCATCTTCACGCTTTGTCAAGCGATGACGGGTACGTGAACGGGAAGGAAGTTTCCATAATTTTTCAGGATATTGAATCGTTACCATCGCGGCTACTTTCCTGAAGAGCCCAATGGCATGAAACATGTGTAACGTTAGATTTTTAAAAAAATGTTTTGAGGTAAGCAACACTCCTCGAAATACTTCCGGAAAATAAAGTTTCTCCCAAAGATTAAGTTTTGGACGATCAACGATCTTTGTGTGGATCATTTTGTAATCCAAAGTAAAAGGATTGCCGTCACAAATACATTAGCGAGCGCAATTGGAAACATGTAGTACCAACCGAGTTTAAGCAGTTGATCATATCGAAAGCGCGGTAAGGTCCAGCGGATTGCCATAAAAAGCCAGCAAAAGAAAAGGACTTTCGTGATAAAAGAAAACATTTGAAGGATTGAAACGACTAGTGGTGCAATCAAAACGGTTGCTCCCCACGGAAACTGAAATCCTGTTTCATGCAGATAAGGAACCTGCCAACCGCCCAGAAAAAGTGTCGTGGCGAGACAGGCAATCATAATGGTTTCTAAATAATCGGTGAAGAAAAACATGCCAAATTTCATACCGCTATATTCTACGAAGTAGCCGATAATTTCGGATTCACCTTCCGGCGCATCATAAGGAATTCGTTTTGTCTCGGCAATGCCTGCTGCAAGAAACAAAAGAAAACCAATAGGTTGAACGACGGCGCCCCACAACGGAACCCAACCGAAGAGATATTTCCCCTGTGCTTTGACTAACTCTTGTAAATTAAGGCTTCCATAAATCATGACAACTCCCATGATGGTAAGCCCTATGGCAATTTCATAGGAAAGCATCTGGCTTGAAGCACGCAAGCCGCCGAGAACCGCGTAATTGTTATTCGATGAAAACCCGGCCAGCACAACTCCGTAAACGCCCATCGACGCCATGGCGAAAATGTAAAGGACAGCCACGTTAATATTGGCCACTTGTAAATTAATAACACGTCCTCCGATTTCAATCGTGTTGCCAAAAGGGATGGCAGCGAAACCAACCAGAGCAAAAAAAAGCGAAAGGCACGGGGCAAGCGTATGAAGAAATTTATTTCCCTTCGGCGGAATATAATCCTCTTTAGTAAACATTTTAATCGCATCTGCAATCGGATGAAAAAGCCCAAGCACGTTGAAAGGCATCAAAAGCCAATTGATAGGCGCTGCCCATTTCCAAGGCAGCACAATCCAGGCACGGTTGGCACCGATCCGATCTTGCATTAAGGCGCTTTGCTTCCGTTCAATCCAAGTGTGGAGCGCAGCCAAATTAAACACAAAAAAAAGCGTGATTGCCGCCAAAACCGCTTGGATAGTTAAAGTAACAATCATGACGTTTTAATTCCTTCTTTGCCAATTTTCTGATAATTCAACTTTTGAAATTGAGAAACCGAGCGGCGGAGGCCGTCGAAAATATCTTCTTGACTTTGATAAGGCCAATCGAGTTCAAGCCGTCGTGCCAGAAACATTAAAATTTCAGATTCCGGTTTTGATTCTTCCAGTGGGATTAAAGCCTGACGAATTCTCTGAATTCTTCCTTCGAAATTGGTAAAGGTGCCGTCTTTCTCGGCATAAGTGGCGGAGGGTAAAACAAACTGAACGTGTTCGGACGTCAAATTATGATTGCTTCCAATAAAAACACTTAGATCGAGACGATGAAGCATATCTTCTATATTGTGATCCGGGTAAAACGAAACTAAATCCTGGCCGAACAGGATAAGCGCTTTTAAATTTCCTTTGAGCCCGGCCTCTATTGCTTTCTTGATCTTACGTTCGTCTTCCTCAAAACCAATTAACTCCGCCCCTTTGCGGTTTGGATGCTTGTCCGCACGAATCAGAAGATCATCTTGGTCGCCGTCAGAATTCGTTCGCACCAAATGTATTGCTTCAATCCCAAGTTCTTTTTCAAAAAGTTTTTTGGCCAGATAAAGTTCTTCATTCGTCATTTGAGGGGAAAGCAAAACCGCGATTTCATCTTTTGATTTTTTAAGAATCTCTTTAAATGGCTTTAAGAAATTCTTAACCGCTTCATCCCATTCGACGACTTTTACTTGGCCATCCAGACGTTGGATTGGTTTTGTAATTCGGTCGTGATCTATAAATTTATAACCATAACGGCCTGCATCGCACATCCACCAATCATTGACTTCATCATTAAAACGAGGCTTAAGCCGCATCACCCGTTCGCCATGGCCATGCTGAGACCGTTCTTGATTGGCTTCAATCGTGATATTGCAACCGCGTGAACAACCAGGACAAACGGATTCCGTTTTCTTCAGATACCAAACGCGGCATTTAAAACGGAAATCGCGGTCCGTCAGCGCCCCTACCGGACAAATGTCAGCAACGTTTCCTGAATATTTGTTATCGAGCTCACGGCCAGGATAAACTCCGATTTCCGAATGATCGCCCCGGTTAAAGATTCCG
>Ga0209515_10005811_pt1 | contig 15799 bp, 17 predicted proteins | sample Subgroupgradi54m_FD_187454 | JGI IMG/M metagenome (GOLD analysis project Ga0209515, IMG submission 187454) | Subsurface groundwater microbial communities from S. Glens Falls, New York, USA - GMW60B uncontaminated upgradient, 5.4 m (SPAdes)... ...
CCGCCTGCAGCGCCGCGGCCAGCCCCGCGATGCCCGAGCCGGCCACCAGCACGCGCGCATGCAAGATCGTCGCTTCGCTCGCGCCCGCTGGCACGTCGCTCGGGATGGCCATGTCGACGGATGATAGCCCACGCCGCCTCTCGACGCGAGTCGACGCCCTATCATCTTGATACGGTCTGGGCTACCGGCGCTCGTGGATCCGCAGGCTTGGCCGCTGGCCCGCTTCGTGCTGTTGTGAAGCGGCGGAGGCACAGCGTCATGATCACGGCTCTCAAGTCCCGCGAACGAGGCAGCACACGAATCGGCTGGCTCGACAGTCGCCACACCTTCTCCTTCGGCGACTACCACGACCCCGCCCACATGGGCTTCCGCGCCTTGCGCGTCATCAACGAGGACCGCGTCCTGCCCGGCCAGGGCTTCGGCACGCACGGTCATCGCGACATGGAGATCATCTCCTATGTCCTGGAAGGCGCGCTCGAGCACAAGGACAGCCTGGGCACCGGCTCGGTGCTGCGCCCGGGCGACGTGCAGCGCATGAGCGCGGGCACGGGCGTGCGCCACAGCGAGTTCAACGGCTCCAAGACCGAGCCGGTGCACTTCCTGCAGATCTGGATCATCCCCGAGAAGCAGGGGCTGCCCGCGAGCTACGAGGAGAAGCACTTCGAGCCGGGTGACCTCGCGGGTCGCTTCCGCGCCATCGTCTCGCCCGGGGGCAAGGACGGCTCACTCGACGTGCACCAGGACGCCTCGATGTACGCCGCCGTGCTCGCGCCCGGCCAGCCGACGACCTTCGAGCTCCGCCCCGGCCGTCACGCCTGGGTGCAGGTCGCCCGCGGCGCCCTGTCGGTGAACGGCACCGTGCTCAAGCCCGGCGACGGCGCCGCCGTCAGCGAGGAGACCAGGCTCGACTTCGTGGCCAGCGAGCCGGCCGAGGTGCTGCTCTTCGACCTGGCGTAGCGACCGCACGTCGCGCCCTGTCAGCGTGAACGTTTTCGCTCGCAACGTGGTTCGTTGCTGCTCGGCGCGAGCTCCATGCTTGCGGGTTCGAGCGTCCGTCCGGAGCCATTTTCTCCGACGGAGAACGCTGACATGAGCTGTGATCGACAGCACTGCTTCGGCTGCTATGCTGCGCGCCGCACGATGGCAAAAAAGCTTCACATGTCATGAGCGGGACGGCGCTGGTGCGAGGCAAGTACGCGCCTCTGGCGCGCCTGGCCACGGGTGGCATGGCCGAGATCCTGCTCGCGCGTCTCGAGGGTGCGCAGGGTTTCGAGAAGCTGGTCGTGCTCAAGCGACTCCTGCCCCACCTGGCCGAGGAGCAACGGCATGTCTCCATGTTTCTCGACGAGGCGCGCACGGTCGCGCGCATCTCGCACCCCAACGTGTGCGAGGTCTACGAGCTGGGTGAGGAGCACGGCCGCTACACCATCGTGATGGAGTACCTGGAGGGTGTCACCGCCGGACGCGTGACCTCCACCCTGCCGCCGCAAAAGGGCAGGTTCGAGCTGCGCCTGTGCGCCGAGCTCTTGCGCCAGGCCTGCGAGGGCCTGCACCACGCGCACGAGCTGCGCGCGCTCGACGGCACCCAAGCGGGCCTGGTGCACCGCGACATCTCGCCCCAGAACCTGCTCGTCACCGTCGACGGTGTGGTCAAGGTGCTCGACTTCGGCATCGCCAAGACCAGCTGGTCGACCACGCGCACGCGCGTCGGCTCGGTCATGGGCAAGACCGCGTACATGTCACCCGAGCAGGTGCGCGGCTGGCGTGTGGATCGCAAGAGCGACCTGTTCTCGCTGGGCGTGGTGATGCACGAGATGCTGGTCGGGCAGCGGCTGTTCCGGCGCGACAACGACTTCCTCACCTACCGGGCGATCACCGACGCCGACGCTGCCGACGTGCGAACGTACCAGCCCGACCTGCCCGCGGCCCTGGCCGAGGCGGTGCGCGCGGCGCTGGCGCGCGATGCCGAAGGTCGGCCGGCCACGGCCCGCGAGCTGGGCGAGCGCATCGTCGCCGCGGTGACGCCGCTGGGCGGCCCGTTGCGTCCCTCAGAGGTGGCGGAGTGGATGACCACGCAGTTCGGCGGCGAGCTGGGCGAGCGGCGCGCCCTCGTCGTCGCGGCAGTGCAGCGCCGGGCGCGCGCCGTGCGTCTCGCCGGCTACGACGAGAGCCGCACCGACGATCTGCCCACCGTGCCGCTCGACACCGAGATCGACCCGCCGCGCCTGCAGCCCGTCGTCGCCGGCGCGCCTCGCCCGGTGCGCCTGGCCAGCGACAGTGACGTGCTCGACGCGCCTGCAGGAATGCTGCAGCCGAAGCGGGCACGCGAGGTGACGGCGACCCCTCGGTTGGCCTCGGCGGTGGGGGCGATCGCCGCACGCACGGCGGCGGAGGAATCGGCGAGCGCGCCCGCACGCCCGCCACCGGGACGCGCGCGGCTGGCCTGGCTGGCGGTCGGCGCGATCGCGGCGAGCGTGGCGCTTGCGTTCGCCTGGGGCGGCCGTGGTGAGCCGGGCGCGGGGTCGCCGCTTCTCGTCGCCGAGCAGGCGGTCGCGGCAGATGCGGCAGCCGTGCCGTCGGTCGCGGCCGCGGCCGCGGGCATCCTGGTCGAGTCCCTGCACGCGTCCGACGCATCGCCCGAGCCCGAAGAGACCGCGGACGCGCCGGGTGGCATCGTCGTCGAGCTCCTGGACGCGGCCGATGCCATGCCCGAGCCACCTGTCGACACTGCCGATGCCCCGGCCCCCGTGCCCACACCATCGATGCCACCCGGGCCTGCACCCCAGCGCGATCGCCGCCCGGGCTGGCTGACCGTCGACTCGCGACCGTACGCGACCGTCTTCGTCGACGGCAAGAACGTGGGCCTGACGCCGGTGCTGCGACTCTCCCTCGCGCCCGGCCTGCATCGGGTGCGCGCCGTGACCGCCGACGGCCAGCAGCAACGCTTTCGCGTCGTGATCGAGCCCGGTCGAGAGGCGCCGCGGCGGCGACTGGTCTGGTGATGCACGCCGTGTCGAACCATCCGGGGCGAGCGCTCGGGCTCGCGCTCGTGATCGCCGTGATCGTGCTCGGCGACGCGTCGGCGAACGCGCGCAAGCCGCGCGACCGCAGCGTCGATCTGGACGCGGCGCAGCGCGCACTCGACAACCTCCGCTACGAGGAGGCGAGGCCGCTGCTCGAGCGCGCCTGGCACTCGGGCCAGAACGGACCACAGGCGCTGGCACTGCTGTTCCGCCTGCAGGGCGAGGTCGCGGCCACGCTCGGCGACGAGCCGGCGGCGCGGCGCGCCTACGCGCGCTGGCTGGCGCTCGAGCCCTCCGCCCGCCTCGACGAGGGCACCTCGCCCAAGCTGGCCACGGCCTTCGAGGCCGCGCGCCGCCAGCTCGAGGGCGCCGCGCTGCGCGTCGACGTCGCGGTCGCCCGCGACGGCGCGGCGGTCGTGCTGGTGGTGGTCTCGGATCCGCTCGCCATGATCGCCGGCGCACGCGCCAGCTACCGCAGCCAGGCCGGTGTCCAGGGCGTCGTCGAGGGCAAGGGCGACCTGCGCATCGAGCTGCCCCTGCCCACCGCGGGTGACTTCCGCGTCGTGGTCGCCGCCGTCGACGGCTTCGGCAACCGTCTCATCGATCACGAGATCGTCGTCGACGCGCCGCAGCCGGCGAAGCCAGGCCGAACCGCGCCTGCCGCGTCGCGCAGCGTGCCCGTGCCCACGCCCGTGCCACCGCCCGCGCCCGTGCCCGCGCCACCGCCGCGGCGCGCGCCCGCGCCGCCCATCTACGCCAGCCCGTGGCTGTGGAGCAGCGTGAGCGCCGGCTTCGTGATCGCAGGTGGCGTGTTCGCCTGGCGCGCCAGCGACGCGCAGAGCCAGCTCGATGATCTGAACGCGAACAGCGCTCAGCACAGCTTCGCCGAGGCGCGCCTGGTCGAGGATCGCCTGGGCACGAACGCCATGGCCGCCAACCTGGGCTTCGCCGCCGCGGGCGCGTGCGCAGTCGTGGCCCTCGTACTGGCGCTGGAGTCGCCGCACTCCCCGGCCAGCGCCCACCTCAGCCTGCGGCCGGCCCTGGGCGGCGGCCGCGTCACCTTCGAGTGGAGCTTCTGATGCGCACCCTCCTGGTTGCCCTCGCCGCGCTGCTCTCGGCCTGCCTGCCCCAGATCGACTACGCGGGCACCGAGTACCGCTGTCCCGACGGCCAGACCTGCCCGGACGGCTTCAGCTGCATCGACCGGGTGTGCCGCCTGCCGTCGAGCCTGCAGCCCGACGCGGATCTCGAGCGTCCCGACGGCGGCGGGGGCGGAAGCGACGGCGGGGGCGGAAGTGACGGCGGCGGCGACGCGGCGGTCGGCGGCGACGCGGGGGTGAGCGGCGGACCCATGGTCACCGTCGCCGCCGGCACGTTCAGGCGCGGCTGCGACATCTTCAGCGTGAGCAATTGCCGCAGCGAGACCCTGCCGCAGAAGGACATCGTGCTGTCGACCTTCAGCATCGACGCCCACGAGGTCACCCAGGGCGAGTACCAGGTGTGCGTGGCGAGCGGCGCCTGCGCCGCGCCCGCCTCGCACTTCAATCCGGTCACGCGGCCACTTTTCCCGGTCACCGAGGTGAGCCACGAGGACGCGGTCGCCTACTGCGCGAGCGTGGGCAAGCGCTTGCCCAGCGAAGCCGAGTGGGAGAAGGCCGCCCGCGGCAGCGATGGCCGCCTGTTCCCGTGGGGCCCGACCCGGCCCGACTGCATCCGCGCCAGCTTCGACAACTGCAGCGACGCGGCCGCGAAGGTCGCCAGCCACGTCGACGACGCCAGCCCGTTCGGCGCCACCGAGATGGCCGGCAACGTCGCCGAGTGGGTCGCCGACTACTACGACTCGGGCTACTACCTGGGCGCGCCCGACCACGATCCGCCCGGCCCGCCCGGCGGCAGCGAGCGCGTCGTTCGCGGCGGCGACTGGGAGAGCGCCGAGGAGTTCCTGCGCACCTTCGATCGCGACCACTGGCCGCCCGCCACGGTGAAGGACTTCATCGGCTTCCGCTGCGCACGCTGAGCCGGGGCCGCGCGCGTCAGCGGCGCCAGGTGCCGCTCTTGCCGCCCGTCTTCTCCTCGAGCTGCACGTCGACGATGCGCATGCCGCGGTCGATGGCCTTGCACATGTCGTAGACGGTGAGCGCGGCCACGCTGACCGCGGTGAGCGCTTCCATCTCGACGCCGGTGCGGTCGAAGGCACGCACGGTGGCGCGAATCTTCACCTGCGAGCGCTTGCGATCGAGGGTGAGCTCGACGTCGGAGCCGACCACGCGCACCGGGTGGCAGAGCGGAATCAGGTCGGAGGTTCGCTTGAGGCCGGCGAGCGCGGCCAGGCGGGCCACGCCCAGGACGTCACCTTTGCCCAGCTTGCCCGCGGCGACCAGGCGTAGTGTCGACGGCTGCATGGCCACGGCGCCCGAGGCGACCGCGACGCGCAGGCTCTCCGGCTTGGCGCCCACGTCGACCATGTGCGCCTCGCCCGACGAATCGAAATGCGTGAGCACCGCGCGCGGCGCGGGCGCGCGCTTGCCGCGTGCGGCCACGCGGACTACTTGTGGCCCTTGCCGGGCTTGACGGGAGGCTTGTCGGCGAAGGTCAGGACCACGTCGGTGCTGGTGCCCTCGGCCACCGGCAGGGTCACCGTGCCCTCGACGCACTCCATCTTGGACGTCTGGCCCGTGCCGACGGCGGTGCGCAGCGCGCACGCCCGCACGGTGTACTCGGCAGCCTCGGCGGGCTGCTTCTTCCAGCACTCGCACTTCTTGTTCTTGCCGCGCACTTCCTTGGCGGCCTTCTCGTAGCCGAGCACCTGGCCGTCCCACTCCAGCTCGAAGGTGCCGCCCGCGGAGACCACCTGGCGCACCGTCTCGGCCTTCTCTTCCTTCTGCCGCTCCTTGGGATCGTCGGCTTCCTTGCAGGTCGGGCAGACCAGGCCGCCCTCGCCCGAGCCGTCGCAGGCCGCGGTGCAGTAGCGCGGGAACACCAGCACGGTCTTGGCCTTGGGCGGCTTGCCCGAGTAGGCGAAGATCGAGCCGCCCCAGCCCTTGTCGAGCGCGAAGGTCAGGTCGGTCTTGCCGTCGTTCTTGATCACGAAGATCACCGGCGCACGCGGTGGGGCCGCGTCGGGCTCGGCCAGGGCCACACCCGCGTCGATGGCGCCGGGGGTGCCGCCGCCCTCGCCGCCCTCGCCGCCCCCGGGTGCCGTCTCGTGCGAGCCGCCCGGCTCGCTGGTGTCCTTCTTGCCCCCGCCGCCGCAACCGCCGCCGATGGCGAGCGCGGCGATGATCCCGTAGATGCGCGGTACCCTCAAAAACGTCATCGTTTTCGACCCCTTGGAGTGTATGAGCGTGACCCTACTCGACCGTCACGGACTTGGCGAGGTTGCGCGGCTGGTCGACGTCGGTGCCCTTGAGGTCGGCGACGTGGTAGGCGAGCAGCTGCAGCGGGAGCGTGGCCAGGATGGGCTGCAGCTCGGGCAGGGTCTCGGGGATGAAGACCACATCCTCGGCGAAGCTACCGATCTCGTGGTCGCCGCGCGAGGCCACCACGATGACCTTGCCCTCACGCGCGCGCACCTCCGACAGGTTGGAGATGGTCTTGTCGTAGTTGGCGTTCTTGGGCGCCAGCACGACCACGGGCAGGTCGGCGTCGATGAGCGCGATGGGACCGTGCTTCATCTCGCCGGCGGCGTAGCCCTCGGCGTGGATGTACGAGATCTCCTTCAGCTTGAGCGCGCCTTCCAGGGCGATGGGGTACAGGTTGCCGCGGCCGAGGAAGAGGAAGCCCTTGGAGTGGCCGTAGCGGCGCGCGATGACCTGCAGCTGCGCCGCGTGGTCGATGACTTCCTTCATCTTGGCGGGCAGGTGCAGGAGCTCCTCGACCAGGCGCTCGGCCACGGCGCGCTCGAGCGTGCCGTTGCGCCGGCCCAGGTAGAGCGCGAGCAGGACCAGTGACACCAGCTGGGTGGTGAATGCCTTGGTCGAGGCCACGCCGATCTCGGGCCCCGCGTGGGTGTAGAAGGCCTGATCCGAGGCGCGCGCGATGGACGACTCGAGCACGTTGGAGATGGCCAGGATCTGCGCGCCGCGCGACTTGGCTTCCTTGACCGCGGCCAGGGTGTCGGCGGTCTCGCCCGACTGCGAGATGGCGACCAGGAGGTCGCCCGCGCCGATGACCGGGTCGCGGTAGCGGAACTCGGAGGCCAGGTCGACCTCGACCGGGATGCGCGCCGCCTTCTCGATGAGGAACTTGCCCACCAGCGACGCGTGGTAGCTGGTGCCGCAGGCGACCAGGAAGATGCGCCGGATGGCCTTGGGGTCGATGTTGACGTCGTCGAGGATGGCGGTCTGCTCCTGCAGATCCAGGCGCCCGCGCAGCGTGTCGGAGACCGCGCGCGGCTGCTCGTGGATCTCCTTGAGCATGAAGTGCTTGAAGCCGTCCTTCTGCGCCTGCACCGCGCTCCACGCGATGTCCTTGGCGGGCCGCTCGCGCGGCCGGCCCTCGAGGTCGGTGATTCTGACCCCGCCCCGCGACAGCTCGGCGATCTCGCCCTCCTCGAGGAAGATCATCTTGCGCGTGTGCGCCAGGATGGCGGGGATGTCGGAGGCGACGAAGTTCTCGCCCTCGCCCAGGCCCAGCACCAGCGGCGAGGCATTCTTGGCCGCGACCAGGGTGTCGGGCAGCTTGTCGGCGGTGACCACGATGGCGTAGGCGCCCTCGACCTTGGCGAGCGCGCGCCGCACCGCCTCGTGCAGCGTGGGCGCGCTGGCGATGAGCTCGGCGTCGATCAGGTGGGCGATGATCTCGGTGTCGGTCTCCGAGGAGAACTTGCGCCCCTGCGCCTGCAACTGCTGGCGCAAAGACACGTGGTTCTCGATGATGCCATTGTGGACGACCGAGACGCCGTTCACCTTGTGCGGATGGGCATTCTCGTCGGAGGGCCGGCCGTGGGTGGCCCAGCGGGTGTGCCCGATGCCGAGCTTGCCGTGGGCCGGCTCGAGCTTGAGCTTCTCCTCGAGGTTGGCCAGCTTGCCGCGGCAGCGGACCACGCGGCTGGCGCCGTTCTGCCACACCGCCACGCCCGCCGAGTCGTAGCCGCGGTACTCGAGCTTGCGCAGGCCCTCGACCAGGATGGGGGTCGCGTCCTTCTCACCGATGTAGCCAACGATTCCGCACATGCAGCTTGAGTCCTTGGTGGCCGCACGCGCGCGGCCGGGCAGGTGGTTGGTGGAACGCTACTTACCGGTACCGCCGTGCGACTCGGCCGCGGGCTTGGCCGCAGGAGCGGGCGCGGGCGCAGTCTCGGCCGGCGAGGGCTGCAGGTCCTCCGGCGGCGACCAGGTCAGCAGGGGCGAGTCCACCGGGACGAGCGCGTGCGTGTGACCGCAACCCGCGAGAGCGGCGAACCCGAGGGCCAGCCCAGGGGCAAGGAGGGCAAGCGAGATTGTGCGTAGCGTGCGCATGGCGCCGACGGTATCATGCCCCGCGCCGTTTTGGAGCAGGTCTCGGGGGAACGAAGATCCGATCGCGGCATGCATTCGTATGTCCGGGAAAGCTTGCCGGTGCGGAGCCGGCGCCATCTGTCCATTTGAGTCCATTGGGGAGACCACTCATGAAAACGCTGAACAACGTCCTCGTCGCTGTCGTCGCTGTCGTTGGGGTCGCTGGGGTCCTCGCCGCGTGCGGCGGTGGAACCAAGAAGGAAGAGACCACTCCCGTCGCCGAGACGTCCATGCCGGCGGCGTCCGACAAGCCGCTCTTCGAGCGTCTGGGCGGGCTCGAGGCCATCAGCGCGGTGGTCGACGAGTTCCTCGCCAACGTGACCGCCGACAACCGCATCAACGCGCGCTTCGCCAACGTCGACGCCAAGCACCTGCGCCAGATGCTCATCGATCAGATCTGTGACGCGACCGGCGGCGGCCCCATCGTGGGCTGCAAGTACGCCGGCAAGGGCATGGTCGAGGTCCACACGGGCATGAAGATCACCGACGAGGAGTTCAACGCCCTGGTCGAGGACCTGGTCAAGGCGCTGGACAAGTTCAAGGTGCCCGAGAAGGAGAAGGGCGAGCTGCTCGGCGCCCTGGGCGGCATGAAGGGCGACATCGTCAACAAGTAGCCCGCCGAATGCTGCAGCCGCTGCGGCTTGACCGTGGGCACCACCGGCGCGTATCTGGCAGCATGCATTTCCGTTCGCTGCTCGCCGCGCTTCCGTCGACGTCCCTCGCCGCCGGCTGCGCCGGCCGGCCGCACACGCCGTTGCATGCGCCAGCGCCCGACGCGGCCGCGGCCGAACGTCTCGCAGCCTACGATTCGTTGCACGCGGACACCCAGACCAACCGCCTCCTGGTCAACAAGCGGGGGCACGTGGGTCTGGCGTCGACCGTCTACGGCATCACCCAGCTCGGCAACGAGAGCGGCACGGTGCCGTTCGTCGCCGGCGTCGGGCTCACCATCGTGGGTGGTGGGGTGGGCATCCTGGTCTCCAACTACTACGGCAGCCAGGTCAATGATGAGAAGATCTCGGCATTTGCGACCTACGACAGGGACCTGCGCAAGCGCCTCGACCTGTGCGTGGACGGCATCAAGATCGTTGCCTGTGGCGCTCCCGCCGCGCCTGCCGCCGAGCCGTCTCCGGTGGCGCCCGCGCCGGCCGCGCCGGCTCCCGGCCTGGCACCCGCCACGCCCTAGCCAACCGCCCGAATCCCGCGCGAAATCCCGCGCTTGACACTTCTTGGCCGATCCAGTAGATCCAGGCCCCTGTTTCGTCGACGGACGTGTCGCCTGGGCGTAGCTGGGAAGCAAAGAAGCACACATGATTCGCGCACTCACCATCTTCAGCGGCAACTCGAACCGCGAGCTCGCGGACGCGATCTGGAAGTACGTCGAGATCCCGCCCGGTCGCTGCGAGGTGACCAAGTTCTCCGACGGTGAGAGCTACGTCGAGGTGGGTGAGAACGTGCGCGGCGTCAACTGCTTCGTCGTGCAGTCGACCAGCTCGCCGGTGAACCACAACCTGATGGAGCTGCTCATCATGATCGACGCGCTCAAGCGCGCGTCGGCAGGCAGCATCATCGCGGTGCTGCCCTACTTCGGCTACGCCCGCCAGGACCGCAAGGTCCGCCCGCGCACGCCCATCAGCGCCAAGCTGGTCGCCAACCTGATCGCCGCCGCGGGCGCCGATCGGGTGCTCTCGATCGACCTGCACGCCGGACAGATCCAGGGCTTCTTCGACATCCCCGTGGACCACGTCTACGCGATGCCCATCTTCATCGACTACCTCAAGCCGCGCTTCTCGGGCGCGAACACGGTGGTCGTCTCGCCCGACGCCGGCGGCGTCGAGCGCGCGCGTGCCTACTCCAAGCGCCTGGACGCGTCGCTGGCCATCATCGACAAGCGGCGCTCGGCGCCCAACGTGTCGGAGGTCATGCACCTCATCGGCGACGTCAAGGGCAAGGACGCCATCATCGTCGACGACATGATCGACACCGCGGGCACCCTGGTGCAGGCGGCGCGCGCGGTCATGGAGGCGGGCGCCCGCTCGGTGCAGGCGTCGGCTTCGCACGGCGTCTTCTCGGGGCCGGCCATCCAGCGCATCGAGGATTCGCCGCTCTCCGAGGTCTGCATCACCGATACCGTTCCGCTGACCGAAGGCGGTCGGCAGTGCAAGAAGATCAAAGTTCTATCCGTGGCGCGACTGCTCGGCGAGGCAGTCAAGCGCATCCATCACGGAGATTCGATCAGCTCGCTGTTCATCTAGGGAAGAGAGTCGCTCATGGAAGTCGGAAAGCTCACCGTCGAAGTCCGCACCGTCCTTGGTAAGAACGAGTCGCGTCGCCTGCGCGCCCAGGGCAAGGTGCCGGGCGTGGTCTACGGCAAGGGCGTCGAGCCCATGCTGCTGGCGGTCGATCCGAAGGCCCTCAAGAAGTCGCTCGATCCGGCCAAGCGCCAGAACACCGTGATCGAGATGACCATCGAGGGCCAGGCTGGAAAGACCCTGACCGTGATGCTCAAGGACTACCAGTACGACAAGATTCGCCAGGAGATCGAGCACGTCGACCTCCTCGCCATCGACGTGAACAAGGAAGTCCACGTCGAAGTGCCGCTGGTCTACACCGGCAAGCCGCAGGGCGTCGTCGACGGCGGCCAGCTGACCGTCGCGCACCGCGCCATCACCGTCATCTGCAAGCCGACGGCGATCCCGGCCAAGATCGAGGCGGACGTGACCGGCCTCGGCCTCGGCCAGGCGCTGCACGTCTCCGACCTCCAGCTGCCCCCCGGTGTGAAGGCCGGTCTGGCCGCGCACGAAGGTCTCGCGTCGGTGGTTGCGCCGCGCGCCGAGAAGGTGGAAGCCAAGGCGGAAGAGGCTGCGGCGGACGCTGCGGTCAACGCGGCGGCGGCTGCGGCTACCGGCGCCAAGGGCGCGGCGGAAGCCAAGCCGGGCGACGCCAAGGCGGCGGCTGCGGCTCCGGCCAAGAAGGAGGAGAAGAAGAAGTAACCCCCCACCTCGCGCTGCGATCAGCCTCCCATGTGGCTCCTCGTCGGCCTGGGCAATCCAGGCCCCAAGTACGCGCAGAACCGGCACAACATCGGCTTCATGGTGATCGACGAGATCGCCTCACGAAGCCGGTCGGACGCCTGGCGAAGCAAGTTCGGCGGAGAGCTGTCTTCGGGAGACGTCGCAGGCGTCAAGGCGGTGCTGCTCAAGCCCCAGGAGTACATGAACGTCTCGGGTCAGGCCGTACAGCGGACCGCGGCGTTCTACCAGGTGGAGCCCGAGCACATCATCGTGGCGCACGACGAGATCGACCTGGCACTCGGCAGCAAGCGGGTCAAGGTCGGCGGAGGGCACGGAGGACACAACGGATTGCGCTCGATCATCCAGGAGCTGGGCACGCAGGAGTTCGTGCGCGTCCGGGTCGGGGTGGGCAGACCAGGACCGGCGGGCAAGGCAAGCAACGTCGCCGGTTTCGTCCTGGACGACTTCAGCAAGAGCGAGCGCACCGAGGTGGAGATCGTCATCAAGGAAGCGGCGGACGCCATCGAGGAAGTCATCAAGAAGGGTCCGCTGCTGGCGATGAACAGGTTCAACGGCAGCACCAGTAACAAAGAGAAGTAGGACTCCCCTAAGAAGTACGAAGGCGAAGTACGTAATTGAAGTGCTCCTTGCCCCGGGCGACTGCATCGACCCGGGGATTTACAGCCAAGAGGAGAGGGAAATCGACATGGCACAGCTCAAGAGTTTGAAAGACCAGCCAGGGACGTCGCGTGAGTACGAGACGATCTTCATCCTGCGCGCCGACACGTCCAACGAGACCATCGCGACCGTGAACGCGCGTCTCAAGGGCATCGTCGAGGGCATGGGCGGGAAGATCCTCAAGGCCGACAACTGGGGCAAGCGCAAGCTCGCCTACGAGGTGCAGAAGCAGCTCAAGGGCATCTACCTCTACTGGCAGTACCTGGCCGTCTCGGGCACGGTCGAGGAGTTCGAGCGTAACCTGCGCATGCTCGACAACGTCATCCGCTACTACACGGTCAAGATCGACACCGACGTCGACGTGACCGCTCGTCCCAGCGACGTCACCGACGAGACCTGGACCAAGGCCGCGTCGACCGCCGCCGACGAGGAAGAGATCATGACCGGCCAGGCGCGCTCGCCCTTCGCCGACATGGACGACGACGACATCGATACCGACGCCGAGGAAGAGGCGCTGCGTCGCGCGGCCGCCGAGGCCGCCGAAGCTGGCGCGGTCGACGAAGCCCCCGCCGTGCCCGCGGTTGCGACCCCCGAGAAGGTGCAGGAGTAAGTCATGGCCCACCAGGAATCAGATCTCGATACCGACTTCGACGGCGATGACCGTGGCGATGACCGCAAGCGCGGCGGTCGTGGCGGCGGTGGCGGCAAGCGCGGCGGCTTCGCGCGCCGCAAGGTGTGCCGCTTCTGCGCCGACAAGGCGGTCAAGATCGACTACAAGGACCCGCAGACGCTGAAGTACTTCATCACCGACCGCGGCAAGATCGTGCCGCGTCGCATCAGCGGCAACTGCGCCAAGTGCCAGCGCAAGGTGGCCCTCGCCATCAAGCGTTCGCGCATGGTCGCGCTCATGCCGTTCACCGTGACGGGCAAGTAAGGAGAGCCGCCATGGACAAGATTCAGGTGATTCTCACCGAGGACGTCGCGAACCTGGGCAAGTCGGGTGAGCTGGTCTCGGTCAAGCCGGGCTACGGCCGCAACTACCTCATTCCCCAGGGCCTCGCGCTGGCGGCGACCAAGAACAACGTGTCGCGCATCCAGCACGACAAGAAGGTCATCGAGGCCAAGACCGCCAAGAGCCGCAAGGAAGCGGAAGACGCGGCGGGCAAGCTGTCCAGCGTCACGGTGCAGATCGAGCGCTCCGTGGGCGAGGGCGACAAGCTCTTCGGTTCGGTGACCACCAAGGACATCGCCGAGGCGCTCGCGGCCCAGGGCCACAAGATCGACAAGAAGACCATCCACCTGGCCGACCCGATCAAGGCGCTCGGTCAGTACACCGTCGACCTGCGGCTCGCCTCGGGCGTGGCCGCGTCGATCAAGGTGTGGGTCGTCGCCAAGTCGGCGTAAGCAAGCCTCACTCGCACTCCCGCTTCGTCTCCTCCACAAAGATTTCTGCTGCGTCTCCACTCCCGGGAGACGCTCGTCGACAGTCGAGCACATCGGATGACGTTCGCCGACGCTCGGGCACAGCCGCGCGCGCCGCGGGCGCACGTCGGGACTGAAGTTAGCCGAGGCGCTCACCTTGCAGATCGGCGTGCACCATGACGAAGAGACCCTGGCAAGTCGTGCTCCTGGCCGCGAGCGTCGGTGCGTGCAGCGGAGTCGGTTCCGACCCCGAGCCCCGTGCGATCGTTCACTCACTCTCGGAGCTGAGCCCGATCGCCGGGGCTCGGCGCGCGCCCGGCGGCGACCCTGCCGCCGAGTCGCTCTCGCTGCTGCGCGGGCGCCGCGTCGCGCTCGGCCTGTCGAGCGACGACGACTTCGAGGTGCTCTCGGCGCGTCGGGGCGCCGACAAGCTCGAGCATGTGCGGCTGCGCCAGATGCACGACGGCGTCCCCATCTGGGAGGGCGACCAGGTGGTGCACATGAACGACCACGACTTCGTCGGCGCGGGCGGCAACGTGGTCTCGGTCGACGGCCTCGATACGTCGCCGGCGATCACCATGGCCGACGCGCTGGGCACGGCCAAGCGCGACTACGCGGCGGCGGCGAGCGGTGCGTCCGCTGCGCTCGAGTACGCGCGCGAGAAGGGCGAGCTGGTCATCCTCGCCGGCGAGAACCAGCGCGCCCGCCTGGTCTGGCACGTCAGCTTCTTCACCGAGCTGCAGGCGGGCCGCGAGCCGGGCCTGTGGCATTACTTCATCGACGCCCACGACGGCACCCAGGTGCTAAGCTGGAACGGCCTGCACACGCTCGCGCAGGCGAGCGGGCCAGGTGGCAACGCCCGGGTTGCGCGCACGTGGACCAACGCGCTCGACGTCGAGGCCTCGGGCACGCACTTCAAGATGGACACCGCCAGGCTCCGCACCACCAACATGAACCACGGCACGAGCGGACCCGGCACCATCATGACCGGGCAACTCAACCCGTTCGGCGACGCCGCCATCAACGACGCGCACGGCTTCGCCGAGGTCTACCTGAACATGCTCAGCGAGTGGTTCGGCCACAACTCGGTCGACGACTCTGGCTACAAGATCATCTCGCGCGTGCACTACGGCACGAACTACGAGAACGCCTTCTGGGACGGCACGCAGATGACGTACGGCGACGGCGCCTCGATCTTCTACCCGCTGAGCGGCGACGTGGACGTGGCGGCCCACGAGATCACCCACGGCTTCACCAGCTCCCATTCCAACCTGACCTTCTCCGGCCAGTCGGGTGGGTTGAACGAGTCGTTCTCCGACATCGGGGGCGCCCTCGCGTCGTTCTACTTGAACGGCAACAACGGCGACTTCGACCTCGGCAGGGACATCTTCAAGTCGAGCGGCCGCGCGCTGCGCTTCATGTGCAATCCGACCCAGGACGGCGCGTCCATCGACAACGCCGCCAACTACACGAGTGGGCTGGACGTGCACCACTCCTCGGGCGTGATGAACAAGGCCTTCTGCCGCGCCGCCCGTCGGCTCTCGAGCGGCAGCCCGACGGGAGCGGCGACCGCGGCCGGCGTCAAGCGCGCCGGGGTCGCGTGGTTCGAGGCCAACGACAACTACTGGTCCGCCGGCACGAACTACGTTTCGGCCTGCGTGGGCGTCATGCGCGCGGCGCAGGCGCTCGGCTTCACGGTCGCCGAGCGGACCGCGATTCGCGACTCGTGGAACGACGTCGGCGTGCCGAACTGCGTTCCGGTCACTCCGTAGCTCCGGCGCTCACGATTCGTCAAATCTGACTGGCGGCGTCGGCGGCGACGGCGACTGCCAGCGGATTCGGCAACGGCGCCGGCGGCGGCAGCGGATCCGGCAGCGGCGACGGCTGCGGCATCGGCAGCGGCGACGGCTGCGGCATCGGCAGCGGCGGCGGATTCGGCGGCGGATTCGGCAGCGGTGGCGGATTCGGCAGCGGATTCGGCAGCGGTGGCGGATTCGGCAGCGGCAGCGGATTCGGCGACGGCGACGGCAGCGGCAGCGGATCCGGCATCGGCGGCGGCGGCGGCAGCGGATTCGGCGACGGCGACGGCGGCGGCCTCAAGGCGGCGGCGATCTGGAGGCATGCGCGGGTCTCCTCGGCGCCAATCGGCGCGACGCTCAAGTGG
>Ga0209515_10005813_pt1 | contig 15796 bp, 22 predicted proteins | sample Subgroupgradi54m_FD_187454 | JGI IMG/M metagenome (GOLD analysis project Ga0209515, IMG submission 187454) | Subsurface groundwater microbial communities from S. Glens Falls, New York, USA - GMW60B uncontaminated upgradient, 5.4 m (SPAdes)... ...
AGGATGGAGAGCTCGTGGCGCTCTGTCTTACGAAAGTGCGTATACTTCATAAGGTTTTGTATACCATAGGAAGTGTTGCACTTCAAAGGTTAATTTGCGATAAACGATCTCTCTCCAACTTATTCTTTTGTAAGAGATAGTATAAAGAATTTCAAAAAACTAATACCAGATATAACGGCGCAAACGACCTTATGTGCTGTTTACCTGATATATGGCAAAGTCGTTCAAACTTGGGAATCAATTTTTCTTTTAGCTACCAAGGGCTATGGTTTCAATATGATGGAACTGGTTAGGTCTATAGGAGAAAATTTGGATTTGGCTAAAGCATTTCATCTTGACAAAGAAGAAAAACATCTCAAAAGATGGTTTGAAGGTGAAATCATCGAACATAAAACAATACGGGCAATTGAAGACAAATTTCTTAAAGAAGGTGGTCTAAAATTTATAAAAGAAAAAACCTATCACCTTATGATATGTCAACCGATATATACAGAATTATGTCTAAATACACTCACTGTTCGTACAGTGCCCTCTTAGATTGTTTAGACGTGTTCAACGAAGATTTTGACTGGAATGGATATTCTGGTGCGCATTACACTCGAGATTATATGGACGCTTTAGATTCCGCAATGACAGCTACTCTTATTGCATTAAAAATGACCTATAGTGAATTAAAAGATATTGTTAACTACGAGAAGGTAGACAAAGTACTAATTAGCTTTGCAGGGGCAATGAACGAAGAAAGTTTAAAAGACCTAATCCCAAAAGAGAAAAAGTAAAAAACTTATATGATTAGAGCGAAGAAAAATATTTCACAAAAAGTTTATTTCGGAGTCCCGCAGCAAAAGGCGCGGGACGGAGAAACAAACCATATCAAAACCCCGAGCCTTGGGAATAAGGTGGTTTACAATTTTACTGCGATTTTTGAACCAGCTAAAGAGGGTGGATATGTCGTCTATATTCCCGCGCTTCCTGGTTGTGCGACACAGGGAGAAACATTTGAAGAAGCAGAGTTTATGATAAAAGATGCAGTCGGCGGATATTTAGCGACTCTTGAAGATCTTGACGAAGAAATTCCTTTTGAATCTGAAAAAATGATAATTTCAAAAATTCGTGTATAGCTTTTATGCGATTACCGACGATCAAGCCCCGTCAGCTCGTAAAAGCGCTAAAGAAAGCGGGGTTTCAAGAAGCAAGGCAAACAGGAAGTCATTTGATTTTAGTGAATAGGGCTTCAAGAAAAATTATTCCAGTCCCTATCCATAACAAAGATATTAAGCGCGGGCTCTTAGTCAGTATTATCAAACAAGCGCAATTAACGATTGAGGAATTTATTGATCTATTATGAACCCCGACCAGCTTGCTGGTCGGGGTTCATTGCGCATGAGAGGAGTTCTCATGAATCAGTCATTTACTCCACACGTTCTTACTGGTACAATGCGCGTGTATGATACATCGAAAGGAGATTGGCGCGCGCGGAGAAAAAGAAGCAGAAAAATTCCTCAAGCGACTTAGCTATAAAATTATTGAACGCAATGCCCGCAATCGCTTAGGGGAAATTGATCTTGTCTGCACGTACAAAAAACGCGCGGTCTTTGTGGAAGTGAAAGCTCTCGTGGGTAAAGGCGAGGGATTCACGCCCGAAGACCATTTCTCTTTTACCAAGCAGAAAAAACTCCAACTGCTCGCGCGAGCGTATTTGAATAATAAAAATAAAACCGACATTGATTATCAAATTGACCTTGTGGCAGTGGACCTCAACGAGGACTTAACGCTCAATGACATTCGCCATTATCCAGCGGTTGTGGGCGCATAACTATGATCACGTTAGCCATTGAAACATCGTGCGATGATACGGGAGTTGCGATTGTAAAATCGAGCAACGACAAACACGAGGTGCTTATCAATTTACTCTCCTCGCAAACTGCAATTCATAAAAAATTTGGCGGCGTGGTGCCCATGCTTGCCGCGCGCGAGCACGAAAAAAATCTTCCTCTCTTGGTAACCAAAGCTCTTGCAAAAGCACAACGATTGGGAATTGGCATTGACGCTATTTGCTATACCGCGTATCCGGGATTGCCGCCCTCACTCTTCATTGGAACGACCTTTGCAAAAACGCTTGGATGGGCGCTCAATATTCCCGCGTATCCGGTAAATCATTTGTACGGACATTTAGTAAGCCCCTTATTGAATAATGAATTACGAATAATGAATTATGGATTCCCGGCTGTCGGGTTGGTGGTTTCCGGAGGACACACGCAACTTTATTTACTCAATTCGTTCAAAGATATCCAGCTTTTGGGAGAGACCCGCGACGATGCGGTGGGCGAAGCGTTCGACAAAGTAGCGCGACTCTTGGGATTTGAATATCCGGGCGGGCCGCATATAGAAACGCTGGCAAAGAAAGGTAAAAAAGACATAGTGCGCTTCCCTTCCCCGATGATAAAAAACGAGGGCTATAATTTCAGCTACTCAGGGTTAAAAACATCTGTCCTATATTTTTTGCAAAAACAAAAAATGCCGCTCAACGCACAATTGAAAGCCGACGTGGCGTTCGCGTTTCAAAACGCGGCGTTTGCCCCAATCGTTAAAAAAACAGCGTGCGCGTTAAAAGAATATAATGCGCGAACGCTTCTGCTGGGAGGCGGTGTTGCGGCAAATGAGACATTAAAAACTCTTTTAAGAAATTCCGCATCGGGCGTTGAATTTCTTTTCCCGGAAAAACAATTTGCCACTGACAACGCGGCAATGATTGGCCTTGCCCACAATTTAGGCCTCAAGTCAAAAACCACCGGGGAATAACGCGCTAAGCATTCCTAAAATCACAATAACCGCAACAACGGTAAAAATTATGTTGATGGTGCGTTTAGAGAGCATGAATAGCTTTAATATTTTCTATTATATCGTAATGCGGGTCTAAACGATTAATAAACGACAAAAATTGCGTGAATTTCCTCCTGGACTCATTCAAGCGCGCGCCTACTTTTGTTTCTATCTCCTTTATATCAGAATATAGCCAGAATAAAGAGGAAAAAAAGGAGGCGAAACCTTCTGTAGTGGAAAAATCATTGTGATAAAAATAATCTAAGTCAACAAGGTACGGGTAATCTTGACTATCTCCTTGTTTTTTCCCATACACATATTGCGGGAGTTTTGTAATATCTCTAAGGAACGCGCGGTTTTCTTTATACATATCCCAAAAATATTGCGCAAGCGAGGAATACAGAGCGTCTAATTGCCCTTTTGCGCGTTCCTTTTGTTCGGGGCTAAATGTTATTTCTGTTAAATTTTGTCCATGCACTCTTTGAGTCAAGATATACACGAAAGGGATGCTTTCGTTAATATACGGCCCAATCACAAATTCAAAGTCGGGTATAGGTATATGGTAGGTATCGCGTAATTCTTGAAGAGCTTGCCTGCCCTCTTCTAATTCCTTCTTCACCCCTTCTAAAGAGGCGCCCGTACTATGAATTCTGACAATTTTTTCCGGGTCAGAGATGAACGTCTTGATACGTTCTCGATTGAATTCGGCTGGAATCAATTCCTCCTTAAAAGGAGATGCGTCATGGAGTCCTAGTTTTTCTAATCTAAAGTCCATAATATCTAATTTTCCGCCGCCGCTTTTTTTGAAAGTTTATCGGCAACAGTGTTTTGCTCGCGCGGAATCGCGATAAATGTAACATTCCCAAAATCAATCAAAAGATTCCAAACCTCAAAAAAAAGTTTTTGCACCTTTTCGTCCAAAACTTTATACTTGTGATTTAATTGATTCACGAGAAGCTGGCTATCGGATCTCACCTCAATCTGGGCTGACTTAAGATGTTTTACGCCCAACAAAAGCTTCATTTTTTTCAATGCCAAAAGGAGTGCTGAATACTCGGCTTGATTATTGGTCATAATCCCCAAGGGCAGGGCGTATTCTTTGAAAAGTGCGTCGTCTTTATAAATCGCAATGCCCGCGCCTGCGGGGCCCGGATTGTTAAACGACGCGCCATCAGTATAGATAATATATTTCATTGAAATTAAAAATTCAAAATGAAAATTGCAAAATTTAGGTACTCGCCTTTGGCTCGTAACTTTTAAATTTTAACTGTACTTTTGATTTTTACATTTTGCATTTTGCATTTTCTTATGATACCATACCTACATTATGCTGAAAAGTATTGCATTAATATGCCTTATAATCGTCCTTTCTGTGGGCATCCTCTATATAGGAGGGAAAATCGGCTATGCCTCCTATGAACGCTATCTTTTACAATTGAAAATAGCGGATCTTAAAGCGCAAGTCGCACAGCTTGCCGATCGCAATAAAGACATTGCATTACTTCTTTCCCAATTGGGTAATGACGATTATCTCCTCTTAAAAACAAAAGAAACATTTAATCTAAAAGACCCGAAAGAAGAAGTCGCCATCATCTCTCCGGACAAAAGCAAACCAAACGATCAAAGTAGGCCCACGGAAAATAATAAACCCCCGGAGAATAAGGCAAGCGATAATCAAGGTAACTTGCGCAAATGGTGGAATCTTTTTTTTGGAAAATAGAATTGCCGATGTAGCTCAACTGGCAGAGCAATCGCTTCGTAAGCGATAGGTTGTCGGTTCAATTCCGACCATCGGCTTAATGATCGATTGATCGCGCACAAAAACAGGCCTTTCGGCCTATTTTTTAATACTCCAAGAACCTACGACTTACTTGGGCAGGGGCTTGTGCACGACTTGTCCTGCCATAGCTTCAGCGAAGGCGGATGTTAGAACTGTGTTTCAAAGATTGGATTATGCTGTTTACATTCCAAATTTGACTATTAACAGGGCAGTATAATGATTCTATTCTCAATAGTATTGAAATAGGATCATTATCAAAGCCAGAAAATTACTTCGATAAGCCAACGAGGATTAAATGGCTCGTTGTAGAAGCTATAGAGTTTTCTTTCCCGTCCTTAATATTTATAGTTAATAAATCTTTACCATTCCTTAGGGCAATTACCGTATCTTTTGACAGCCAGTCAAGAACGATAGCGTTGCGAGAGAATATCTTGTCAGTTTTACTATTAAAATCGGCAACATATAAAATTGGCTTCTCTGGGTCATTGACAATGTGGGCCAGATATCTATCATCTGGCGAAAATTTCATTTGCCCATCGCTTTTATCCTGTAAAATCATTTTACTATCATCGAGTATATTCGTAATAAAAGAATTACTTGTTCCATTGAGAGTCTTTTCTTGGTGTGCAATTAAATCTCCATTAGGAGATACATCCCAAATTATATTTTGTGAAGGTATGGTATTGATTTTAGAAACTGACCTATTAGTTATATCTAATTTATATAATCCACCAGGGCGTGCATAAAGATAGCCCCAACCGTCATTAGTAAGATATAAATTATTAGCAAACCACTTCAAAACTTTATTTCCAGTTCTATCAGGAATCGAGCGTGTCACTCCCTGTAATATTTCCCTTCCTGTGCCATCTACATTTGATAATACAATTTCATTTACTCCATTGGTTGGGTTCCTATCCACGACCTCATAATAATAAGTGCTCCAAATAATTTTTTTGCAATCATTAGACAGGACAAAATAATTGCCCAGATGCGACCAATCTTTATAGAGAGAAGAATGCGTACTCGTGAAATCCAAATCTTTCACAGTCCCCTGTAAATCTATTTCTGCAATACGCTCATCGTCAGTCCATACCCTCCTTAGATAAATTTTATTTGATATCGGGCAAAATTGAAAATTTGGCGAAAAATCAGAAATATCAAGTTTGTTTGCTGGAAGGGCAAATATCTCTTTGCGTTCTTTTGTTCGGATATTATAGTTATAAAATGTTATATTTGTAGGAACACCATATTCATCATTTCTGTCTGCCTGAATATCAGCATAGTATATAGTAGAAAAATCTTGCTTAATTGCATTCGCTTGTGCGGGCCGAACAACCGTTTGAATATTTTGCGTATCAGAAAACTCCGATTTAGTCTGCATGTTCTTCCAATTGACTAGTCCAATAACGCTCACGATGCTAACAAAAAACCCCGCAACAAGGGTGATGATAGTTTTGTTTGTGAATGTTTGCATATAATTTACCGATAAATATCCTTGCGGTGGCCGATTGTTGTTAATAGAACAATATCTGACTCAATTAAAACAAAAAGCACTCGATACTCTCGAGTGACACGGAATGAAAAAAGCGATGCATGGCCGACCAGTCTCTTTGTATGCAGGCGCGAATCGCGCCAATTTTTTCTAAAATGAATTTCTTGTTTACGATAGAGGCGTTGTATCATAGGTGGAAGCTTCTTAAAACATTTTTTGAACTCTTGCGCATAAAAAAGCTTCATAGATTTTCAGAAATACGCCCCGCGCGAAAATCAGCCAAAGCCCGTTTTAAAGAAGCGCGAATTTCGTCGGGGTTTTCATATTCATCAAGGGATTCTTCAGGGATTTCTAAGAGCGTTCGGGTTGCATCAATAATAACACGTGAAAGAAAATATTCTGCTGAAAACCCATAGCGAGCCGTTGCCTCTTTAACTTTCTTTGTTTGAATTTTTGATAACGAAAGAGTAATATTATTCTTATCCATAATAATTTATTGACTTTAAGGTAGCATGTGTAAAACTGCCTGTCAATGAAAATTTAGCTCAAAGTAAACAACAGGCTTGCCCTCCGAAGAGAGAGGCGCGTAGGAGGGGGCTTGTGCACGATGTTAGAACCGTGATTGAGGGGTTGGATTACGATATTTACATTCCAGATTTCATTTTCTCAAAATAGATCTTTTGATAGAATTTTGTAAGAAATTATTATAGTACCTTCACCTCACCTGTCTTCACAGAAATAATCACGATATCACTCCATCGGTGCATGTAAATATAGTTTCCATCGGGGCTCCACGAATATCTATGGAAGTCTACACCTGTTTCTATGCCTCGTCTTAAAGCAGGATTTTCTTCAAAGGAAGAGGCGGGTAGAAGTATTTTTTGTTTATTCCCTTGGGCATCCGCGAGACAGAGGGAATGGATGCTTGAAGAATCTTCGCAAATATAAACCCTCTGTGTTTTTTGGAGATTCAATAGCCCCCTCAATCCGCTCCACCATTCAGGGATCTTATCAAAGTATTCTCTTTTGCGAGTATAAGGATTATATGCGGTCAAATCTCCACCATTTCTATCATAATAGTAGAGCTTATTGTTTATATCAAAAAATCCATTATCAATAAGGCCGACTTTTAATTGTTCTGATGTTTTTGTTTCCAAGTTATATATACCAATACTATGGTTATTCTTTTCAAATTGAATAAAAGAAAAAAACTTACCATCAGGAGAAAAAGCGGAATTCCCGCTCCCTATCATTGAAAGATTTTTTCCGCTATCAAGAAGATCCGCGATAAAACCCAGTTTTTTATTCGTGAAATCATAATACTGCACAACTGATTGTTTATCTCCTGACAAAATCCATTTCGCTATGTGGCTATCTGGAGACCACGAGAAGTCATATAATTCAAATCTATCCTTTGAGCCTAACGGGCCCTCGTTATAAGAAAAGTCTTTCCGAGGATAATTTACAATGACTTCTGATGCAGGGAAAGAATCAATGTTTATAAGCCTTACCTCGTATGTTTTTTCGTTGTCATTTTGAAAAACATAGAGAATTTTTTTATGATCCGGAGAAACTGCTTGCTGATCTGATCGCGCTAAATGAGGTAGAAGAAAAAAATATTCTACTTCAGAGCCATCATAGTTCATTCTCAATATAGTTCCTTGATCTGTGGTAAGTAAAATTTTTTCTGTTGAAGTTAAAGGAGAATTTTGAGAAGATTTGACTTGATTTTTTTCAGTTTTGGACTCAACAAATTTAAAGGTGGAGAGGATTTGGTAAACTTCATCTGAACTTAGCGACTTACTTTGAACTTGTATGAATATTTTGTCCTCCACAAGGGCGTATAACGCTGGTCCTCCTTCGCCATTGCAAGAGACTGCTTGGGAAATGCCCGGGATTTTCTCCTTTTTACAGTTTATTGATGGACCCTCCTCTATTCCTATTCCATTTTCTGGATGATCGGCAATATCAGTATATCGATTTATATACTCCATTCTGGCTTTCTGTAAACTAGATGTGTCAAGCGCGACAAAAGTTATTGGCCCAATATCTATTCCGGGTACTGCATGTTGCACGCTACCAAGCGCAGAATTATTCGTAATCCCCGTTTCTAAGTCCGCAGGATACTTCAATTCAAATCCATACTCTTTATTGCGATACGTTTTCCAATTTGTGATATCAGCTTGAGCATGATTCTCTGGTAAAGTTTGCGGTTGCAGTTGATTATTGATTGGTTGATTTTGTATGTTTGGAACCTCATATGCAGTCTGAATATTCCTCCACTTTGTTATCCCAATCACACTGGCAAACACAACAAAAAACGCCGCAAAAAGGACAACAATTGTTTTATTCGTAAAAGGTTGCATAGTATTGAATTTTAAAAACAGGGGCGGAGGGAATCGAACCCCCAATGCTGGTTTTGGAGACCAGCGTTATACCATTTAACTACGCCCCTATTTTGAGCGATTAGCGCAATTACGAAGTAATTTTAGCACCATAGGTGCGTCAAAATAAATTCCAAGAAACAATTTCCAAACGCTAAGGGCATTCTATTCTAAACCACAAAGTTTATCAATCGGTTTTTGACGAAAATTGTTTTTTTGATTTTTTTATCCGCGAGCCATGTTTTTAATTGTTTTTCTGCAACTGCGCGAATTTCATCTTCTTTTTCATCACGCGCCGTCTCAATTTTTGCCCGCACTTTCCCATTTACTTGTACGATAATTGTGACACTCTCATCCTTTGTGAGCGTTTCGTCAAATGAGGGGAACGACTCGTTATGCACGCTTGTTTTGTGTCCCCGCTTTGCCCAAAGCTCTTCAGAAAGATGCGGTGCAAACGGCGCCAATAATTTTACCAGCGTTTCATAATCTTTTTTTGCCGCGCCACTTGTTTGCATTTCATTAACAAGTACCATCAGCGCGGAAATCGCGGTATTAAATTTCAATTCCTCCAAATCTTCACCGACTTTTTTGATTGTTTTGTGCAGTAAGGATTGATTCATCGGGTTTTGAAATTTTGATTTTACGGTGAGCCGATACACGCGTTCCAGAAAGCGTGCGATGCCGCGGATGCCTTCGTCACGAAAATCACCATCTTGCTCAAATGGGGCAAGGAACGCTAAATACATGCGCATCACGTCAGCGCCCCATTTTTTTATGTATTCGTCGGGGCTGGTTACATTGCCCTTTGACTTGGACATTTTCGCGCCGTCTTTAATAATAAGCCCATGCGCGCGGAATGTGGTAAACGGTTCTTCAAAATCAAGGATGCTTGCGTCAAAAAATGCCATTGTCAAAAAACGCGAGTATAATAAGTGCAGAACCGAGTGCTCGGCGCCGCCGATGTAAGAATGAACCGGCAACCATGTTTTGGTAATTTCAGAATCCCATGCCGCTAAGTTATTTTTTGCGTTTGGATAACGGAGGAAATACCATGCCGAATCAAGAAATGTATCCGAGACATCGGTTTCGCGGCGCGCCATTTTTTTACAGTGAGGGCAGAGAACTTTGTAAAACGAAGAGACTGACGCCAGAGGCGATTTATCATTTCCTGTTGGACGAAAATTTTTAATGCGCGGCAATTTTACCGGCAAATCATGCTCCGGAACTGCGTACCAGCCGGGCATTTCTTCACGCTCGCCTTGTCCGGCCTTGGCACAATACTGGCAGAATATCATAGGAATCGGTGGACCCCAATATCGCTGACGCGAAATGAGCCAGTCACGGATTTTATACTGCGTTTGTGCTTTTGCCATGCCTTTTTGCTCTAACCACGAAACAATTTCCTCCCGCGCTTTTTGCGAAGATAGCGCATTGAATTGCTCTGAATTTATCAATTCGCCCTCACCCGTAAAGCACTCTGTTTCAATGCGGATATCGCTTGGCGTTCCCATGGCAGTATCGGTAGGATTGCGAATAAACTCGGCAAGGGGCTTGGGTTCTATCACTTTGATAATAGGCAGGTCAAATTTTTTGGCGAAAATAAAATCGCGCTCATCGTGCGCCGGCACTGCCATTATTGCGCCAGTGCCGTATCTACTCAACACGTAATCTGCAACCCAAATCGGAATTTCTTTTTGCGTCGCGGGGTTTATTGCCGTTACGCCTTTTAACTCCACCCCTGTTTTTTCTTTTTGTTCCGCTTGTCTTTGCAATGCGGTCTTTTTCAACGCGCTTGAAATATATTTCTGTATTTCTTCATAATTCATAATTCCTAATTCTTCATTCTTAAGTAATTCATGCTCTGGCGCCAGAACCAGATACGTTGCGCCAAAAATAGTATCCGCGCGAGTTGTAAAAACGTTAATCCTTAATTCCTTGTTCTTAATTCTAAATTCTATTTCTGTTCCTTGCGATTTCCCGATCCAGTTTCGCTGGGCGATTTTTATGCGACTGGACCAATCAAGCGTTTCAAGATTTTTTAGCAATCGTTCCGCATAGTTGGTAATTCGGAAAAACCATTGTTCCAATTCTTTCTGGACAACTTCGCTTGAACATCGCTCGCACTTGCCGGCGATAACCTGCTCATCGGCAAGCACTGTTTTGCACGACGGGCACCAGTTTACTGCCTGCTTTTTGCGATATGCTAATCCTTGCTTAAACATCTGAATAAAAATCCATTGCGTCCAGCGATAGTATTCCGGATCATTGGTCTCCAGCCGTTCTTCCCACGCAAATCCATTGCCCATGCGGGCAAGCTGGCGATAAAAATTTTTCTCCAAGATTTTTGCCTGCGTCATGGGGTGACGTCCGGTTTTTAACGCATAATTTTCCGAATGAATGCCAAATGCATCAAGGCCAATTGGTTCAAATACGTCATATCCTTGCATGCGCTTAAACCGGCCATAGATATCTACGCCCGTGAATGTGCGCATGCCGCCAATGTGCAGTCCCTCGGCGGACGGATAGGGAAACATCATCAGATTATAGAATGGCTTTCTGGGATTCTGAAAATCGGGCTCGTACGTTCTTTGTGCAAGCCAGCGCTTCGGCCACTTTTTTTCGAGTCTTTGAGGATTATATCTCATGCGTTATTCATAAATATCGTGAGTTCCGAGGTTGATAAAACCCACCTCGGTCTCACTTAGAAATGAGAACATTACCCGCCAAGATGAATTGATGAAAAATGCCCAATAGTCTTTGTATTTTCCATGGAGCTTGTGCGTTTTAAGTTTAGCGTCAAAACAATTCGAGAGAAAGAGCTTTTCCTTGGAAAGAAAAGCTCTTTGGATTTCAGACGGAGCTTTTTTAATAGCTTTCAAAAATTTGCTGGAGTAAAAAACTTTTGTAATCGTTTCATTCGCTCTCATGATTCTGTTCTTGCCAAAATATCTAAAAAATTCTTTGAAGACATGAGCTTCCCTTGGGTCTTCTCTTGGTTAAATACGCGGATTGCGTTATCAGTATCCTTCTCTTCTCTCTCGCGTTTCTTCTGCCATGCTAAATATGCTTCGTATTCTTTACGGGGTAACACAATGAGCTCTCCTTTTTGAGTGAGTCTTTTCGGTATTGTAAATGCAATATTTCTTATCATGGAGAAATTATGTCACAAAAACTCTTTATAATCAAGCCCTCGTATTGTAGTAATTAGGATTTGCTTCAGTAATTTTTTCTTTGAAATTGATGAACCGCGCGGTGGTGAAGAGATAATCCGAGAGGCGGTTGAGGTACTGCGTCACTGCAGGAGTTACGTGCTCTGTTTTTTTGAGCGCCGCAAGTTCCCGCTCGGCTCTTCGGCAAACCGCGCGGGCATATTGAGCGAATGCGGCGGATGGCGCGCCACCCGGGAGAATAAATTTTGTGAGCGGGGGCAGGATTTTTGTCATTTCATCGATTTCTTTCTCAAGGGTAAAAACGTGTTGTTCTGTTAACGGGGCAATTTTTTTGTCGTCAAAGACTTTTCCTTTTGAAGCGACGTCCATTTGTGCCAAAAAAAGCTCGCTTTGAAGGCGCGTTAATCGCTCATTGATTCTTTTATCCGTGCAAAATGAAATAATAACGCCGATAAGCGAATTTAGTTCGTCAATCTCGCCAAGCGCTTGGACGCGACAGCTTGCTTTTGATCGCTTGCGCTTGTCAAAAGGCAATTTTGTCGTTCCCTTATCGCCTTTTTTTGTGTAAATCGGCACGTTTCAAATTAAAAGTTTAGAGTGAAAAGTTAAAAATTAAAGTGAAAAATACAAAATTGTTATGGAAATCTTTAACATTTATTATATTCTCCACGCGCGTTCTTGACAAGGTTTTATTATTGAGTATTGTTAAGATAAGGGAAAACCATAAAAGGTGGTTTTCAAAAGAGCTGTAAGGAGGAAGTATGCCACGAGAAGCGAAGGTAGGACCTATCACTGTAATCACAAGCGTGTACTGCGTTATCTGCAATATAAAGATTCCACCCGCCGCAGAATACGCGCTCATTGACGAATTCGTGCATTGTATGAGGCACGCCTGTCAAGTATTGCGAACACATGAGGTGCGGATTGAAGATATTAAGTTAAGGAAGGGCAAGGACCTCATACAAGATGAAAAGGAACGCCACGCTATCTTGCACGTTCCCTTGAAGATGATATAGAGAAGCCCTGATGAAGTAGACGCGAGAGGAGGAATGCAAGCGCGTTCCTCCTCGTTGTCTCTTTATTTCGTACCCGCGAATACCGACCAGCCTGTCTGCCGACAGGCAGGCTTGCTGGTCGGAGGTTCATTGCAGAGCAAAAACCAAAACACGCCAGGAGGGTTTGAGGTGTACATTAAATTTCCGCGGCTTCATGTGTGTATCGGGGAAGATTGCGAATGCGGCATTCCCGAAACTCCGGCATGGATTTCGCAGTCAATCACTCAGAGAACGAAATGCAGTATATGTCAGAAGGCATTTCAAACCTTAGTGTATGGTGTTGGATATACCACGCGGGCCCATCATTATTGCCAGTTCATGGATCGCGTTTCAGGAGGAATATACCTATTTGAAATAGAAGGGCCTACAAAACCTCTTCAGCAACGCTACCAATGGCTTTTAGAAGTTTATCCGGGAGGGAGAATAACTCATTCTGAAGAAGAAAGTAAAGTTGTTCAGGCAGAGTGGGTAAAAGGCATTCGTTTTCTCTCGCTCCATTGTTCTTTGTGCCATACGCCGCTTGAGGAAGGAGGACTGCTCGGGCATTATCCCAATTTCCTATTTCCTCTATGTAATGACTGTTCTGGTTCTGGGTATAATGTGTGGGGACGATTCGTGTTTCGTGATGGATTAGTGCTACTTCAAAAAGACGCACTATAGAGGTCACATTCCAATGTCGGACTAAAAGATGAAGTGACCTCTTAATGGACATCAACCATAGTCCGATTCTAAAGTGTGATGTCCATATAAAAAAACAGGGGAGGCAAAGCGCTTCCCCTGTCCTACTTTTAATATTTCAACTTGAATACCTTTATCGCGGTTTGGGTGGTAACGCGCGCAACTTCTTCAAGAGAAATTCCCTTAATTTCCGCCACTTTTTTTGCCACAAGCTCAACATAGACTGGTTCGTTGCGCTCTCCCCGATGAGGTTCTGGCGTAATATAGGGCGCGTCGGTTTCCAAGAGGATCTTATCTAACGGAAGTGCGCGAACTAAATTCTGATGATGAACGGCGTTCTTAAATGTAATGACACCCGTAAAGGAAACGGAAAATCCAAGCTTGAAATATTCATGCGCTTGCTCAAGCGTCCCTTCAAAAAAATGAATGTCGCCGTTGAAAACCCCAGTCCTTGTGTTACCAAAATATTCTTTTAGTATTTGAATGCAGTCCTCGTGCGCCTTCCGGCAATGCACCATAAGGGCTTTTTTTAGCTCAATCGCCAATTCAATTTGTTTCCTAAAGACTTGCGCCTGCTTTATTTTTAATTCCTCGCGTTCGGTTCTATAATAATCAAGCCCCACTTCGCCTATTGCGACAACTTTCTCATTTTTCGCAAGCTCTTTATAATATTCATAATCAAAATCTTGCGCCCGGGTTTGGAATCCTAACTCTTCTCCTCCTAACTCCTGTCCGTCCACGGAAGTTGATTCAAGATGAATCGGATGAAGGCCTACTGCGGCAAAGACGGGTTTATCTTTGTATTCAAGCGCATATTCAACTGACCGCCTTGAGGTGCTGTTTTGGGAGCCCACCAGAATAAGCCCGATGTCTTTACTAAGCGCGCGCTCGATGGTTTTATGCCCATCGTGTTGAAACGCTTTGAAATTTACATGCGTGTGAACATCAATGAGCCGCATAGCAATTTTTAGCTCCGCTGATAATCTTTGAGAAATTCAAATGTGAGGGCAAGAAGCGGAACAGAAACAAGGATTCCGAAAATGCCTCCCAATTTTGCGCCGATAAAGAATGCCATCAACACCAAAATGGGGTTAATCTGAAACGCTTTCTTCATTACCAGCGGCGCTAAGGCCTGGGATTCGATTTGTTGTATAGTGAAATATAAAACTGCGGTAAGAAGTCCTATTGCCGGAGAAACTTCCAAGCCAAATAAAATAGCCGGAACCGCGGCCATAATAGGACCGGCAAAAGGAATGAATTCCAAAATTCCCATCAAGAGTGCTAAAAGGAATTTGTAGGGAACGTCCAGTATCCATAACCCGATAAACGCCAAAAGCCCTGTCATGCACATTAAAAGCAGTTGCGCTTTGAGCCAGGAGGAAAGCGTTCGTTGAGAGCGCATAATAAGATCCAAGACGTATTGTTCTTTCCCCTTGGGGAGAGTTAAGCGCAAAAAATCTTTTATTGCTCTGTCCTCAACCGTCAAATAAAAAGAAATGACAAAGACAAGTAATACATTTCCCAGCCCTCCCACTAATCCCAAAAGCCACGGCGTTATGCCTGACGCGCTCTGCGTGATAAATTCGCGAATTTTTATCGCAAAAGTTTGTGGGAAGAGCGGTGAGCGCACATACGTTTTCAAAAGGACAGGGAATTGGGCGCTCAATTTATCCAATTGCCCGATGGTGGGCGGGATAAGCGCGTAGACAATGAACGCGAACGAAAGCGCTATCAATATATAAATAAGCCCGGCGCCCAACACGCGCGGCACTCCCTCTTCTTTCATTCTATCAACAGTAGGTGCTATCGCCGAAGAAAGAATAATGCCAAAAAAGAAAATCGCCAGTACATCAATAATGTTGTAAAGTACCCAAACTCCTATCAAAAGAAGGAGGACGCGTAAAATGCTTGCGTATGATATATTTACGCTCATGAAGATGAAAATATTACTCCTTAAGTCTATCGCGTCTGAAGAGTTTTGTAAATTTTTCCTCTGATTGTGAAGGCCCTATCATAGCAAGGCGAAACGCGTCTTGGCTAAAAATATCACGCGCAAGCGCACGAATTTCGTCTTTCGTAATAGCGTCAAGGCGTCTAAAGTAATCCTCCAGCGTCTCGCGCTCGTTCAATAGTAACTCCTTGAATCCGATGAGACGTGCCATGGCAAATGAGGACTCTAATTCCAAAAGCAACTGCCCCTTCATAAATTCTTTTGCTTTAGTAAGTTCTTTTTCCTCCACGCGTTCATGAGCAGTGCGCATATATTCTTCCACAATAGCCGCGACTGCCAAGTCCGCCTTTGAAACATTCACCCCGGCAAGAGAAACAAAGTATCCCGCGTCTTTGTAGTGGTCGGGCGCAGTATAAATATAATAGGCAATGCCAAGCTCTTCGCGGATACGGACAAAGAGGCG
>Ga0209515_10005814_pt1 | contig 15796 bp, 19 predicted proteins | sample Subgroupgradi54m_FD_187454 | JGI IMG/M metagenome (GOLD analysis project Ga0209515, IMG submission 187454) | Subsurface groundwater microbial communities from S. Glens Falls, New York, USA - GMW60B uncontaminated upgradient, 5.4 m (SPAdes)... ...
CACGCCCAGGAGGAGTTGGCTCGCCTGGAAGGGGTCGCCCGGCATGCCGGACTCGTCAAGCAGGTGAAGAAGGCGCTCGGCTTGCTGCAGACCAACCCATGGCACCCCTCGCTGCAGACCCATCGGTTCTCCGCATTGGGCCACCCCTACGATCCCGACGGGAAGGTCTTCGAGGCCTATGTCCAGCACCAGACGCCTGCGGCGTACCGGCTGTTCTGGTGTTACGGCCCTCGGAAGGGACAGATCACGATCATCGCCATCACCCCTCACCCGTAAGTCGGGACCATGAACGAGAAAATGTCCACGCAGCACGACTCGCCCCCGCGGTCGGTGTGAACGATGCGGCGCTCACCCGTGTCTGAACCCGACACCGGCGGACAGGGTACTGTTTATCAGCAAGTAGTAAATACCTACTTTCTGTGGCATCGTTGCTTGTAGGAGGTGAGTCCCATGACCATTGCCATGAGCGAGAAGCATCAAGTGACGATCCCCAGCAGGATTGCCAGGGCGCTGGATCTCAAGAGGGGTTCTCTGTTCGACGTCGAGTTGCACGGCAGTCGGATTGAATTGATCCCGCTGGAGGTTCAGGAGAAGCAATTCACTCGAGCGGAATACCAGAAACTCAGTAAACTGTTAAGCCGGGAGAAAGGGACGCGAGAGAAAGTGACCCCGGCTTTTATTGATAGAATCAGGAAAGCGAAGAGCTGACCGCATGCCGCTGGAATTGTATGCCAGCGCTTCGTTTCGCCGAAGTATTCGGAAGCTGGGGACCGAACAACCTGAGAAGGTTCCTGGCGGGGCTCTGAATTCAACCAGCAATCACGTGACGTCCCGGCGGTAACGGTACTGATGACGCATCACGACTCGCCCCCGCGGTCGCCGCCGCTCCCTGTGAGTCGCGCGGCTTGATATGCATAGAATGGCGTGATATTATATGCATAGGAGGTGAACGCCATGCGCACGACATTGGACATTGATGGGCGGTTGCTGAAGGAGGCGATGGTCCGCGCCCGGGTGGGGACCAAAACCGAGGCCGTCGAACGCGGCCTGCAGGAGTTGATCAACGCCGAACGCCGCCGCGCGCTCTCGTTGGCGCGAGGGACCGGGTACGGCATGACGCTGCGCGAGTTCGTGAGCACCCGCCGGGATGAGTAACCGCTTGGTGGTGGCCGACTCGTCGGTGTGGGTCGGTCACTTGGCGGGGCAGGGGGGCGCGGCGTCGGACGTCCTCGTCGAGTTGCTGCGGCTCCATCGCATCGCGGTCAACGAGGTGATTCGGTTGGAGGTGCTGACCGGCGCCCGGGACGACACGCAGTACGCGGCGCTGACCGATGCCTTCCAGGGGCTGCATCCGCTCCCGATCACGGGCGCGGTGTGGAGGCGCGCCGAGCGGCTGCGATACGCCTTACGGCGCAAGGGGCATCGGATCCCGCTGCCCGACGCCCTGATCGCGGCCTGCGCCCTCATGTATGACTGCGAACTGCTCCATGCCGACCGGCATTATGACGTGATCGCCCGCGCGACCCCACTCAGGATACACCATATCCAGTAACGCTCGGCGCGCTTTGACGCAGCACGACTCGCCCCCGCGGTCGGTGTGAGCAGGCACAGCAGGAACAAGATGATCTGGAATACGGGCGTGACATCGAGCGCCATCAGGTCTGCGCCGCCTTGACATACGTGTATCCTGTGTGATACGCTTTCGTATGGAACCCACAGGAGGATCCCATGCCGAGCTTAACCCTCGCGATCCCGGCTGATTTGAAAGTACAGATGGGGCGGTTTCCAGAGATCAATTGGTCTGAGGTGGCCCGCCAGGCCATCGCGGAGAAAATGCGGGTGCTTCAGACCATGCAGAGATTGCTCGCCAAAAGCGTGTTGACGGAAGGAGACGCGGTGGCCATCGGCCGACAGATCAAATCGCGCGTCTGGCATAAACACCGTCGCGCCGCCTAAGTGGAACTCGTCGTTGACGCCAACGTCTTGGTCGCAGCCTTCTTGCGGGCGGGCACGACGCGAGAGTTGCTCCTCGATGAGCGTCTGACGCTCTGGGCCCCTGAGCACAGTCTCACGGAAGCGGAACGCGTGTTGACGGCGCGTCGGCTTCGTCGGAAGCTGGGGGAGCTCCTGCCGGCAGACGTGCGGTTGGTCTTGACCGAATCCAGTGGTCATGTCCGCTTCACTTCCGCGACAGTCTACCAGTCCCAAATGGACCAGGCAGAGCGGCTCGCTCCGCATCTCCACGATGCTCCGTATCTGGCCCTCGCCCTCCACCTGCGAGCCCCGCTCTGGTCCAACGATGCCGGCTTGAAACACCAGTCGGTCGTGCCTGTGTACACCACGCAAGAACTCCTCGGCCTGCTCTGAAGGAGTCCGGACAAGCGTCTACACGTGAGATGAGTTTCGAGTAACGGTCCGATGACGCAGCACGACTCGCCCCCGCGGTCGGTGTGAACCCATCCCCCGCAGGAGGTGAGTGTGATGAACCGCGTGCTCGTGCTGGCAATGCTCGTGCTGGTGATCCTGGATACCGGGATTGTGCAGCAGGGGCCCCACCAGGGCAGGCCGTGGATCCTCTGGTACGACACCGCGACGGGCCGGCAGTGGCTCGAGGAGGATCCGACCCTCTATCGCATGGACGCCGAGGCCACGGCCCGGACATGGACCCCGTAGTTTGGCCGGCACCGAGTAACCACTTGACAATATAACCCAAAGGTTATATACTTTCTGGTGAGCAGGAAACGCGTGATCTACTATGTGGATGCGAGAGGCCAGAGCCCCGTGCTGGATGGTTTGCGCGCCCTCACGCGGCAAGAACAGCAAAAGATCTTTGCGTATGTCTCGTGGCTGGAAGAACGCGGCGAGGAGCTTCGACGTCCGATTGCCGGGTACGTTGGCGAGAAGCTCTATGAGCTCCGACCGAAGGCCCATCGGGTCTTGTATTTCTTCATGCTGAAGGACTGTGCGGTGCTTGTTCATGTCTTCCGTAAGACAACGGACCGCCTACCGGACGCTGAAAAGCAAACCGCGTTGAACCGAATGCACAATTTCTTGACGCGGTATCGGCAAGGGGCCGTGAGCATAGGAGGCGAGTCGAGATGAAAACCATTCGAGCCACCACCCATCGGCAAGTCCTCAGGTCGCTCCTGAAGGACAAGCGATTCCGGAGAGGGTATCAGGAGGAGCTGGAGAAGCTCCGGATCGCGGAGACCTTGGTACATCTTCGCGAGCACCGGGGGCTGACTCAGGCGGCACTGGCGCAGCGCATGGGCGTCAGCCAACCGTTTATTGCCAAACTGGAGTCGGGCGGCATCCATAATTTTAGCATCGAAACCTTGGTCAAGCTCGCGGTGGCTCTGAACAGTGCGTTAGAAGTCCGGCTCCATCCGCATCCTGCCAAAGCCGCGTAGTAAAGAAATTAATATTGACAGATCACGAAAATCATGTAGGATAAGAGGAGAAGGGTGGGGTGGTCACGAATTGTGACCACCTCCGCGCCTTGAAGTTTTCTCCGCTGAGCGCGGCACGTTAATTGTACTCATAATTTTCGTATCCCCTTGATGGATGGGCCCATGATCAGGTAAGCTTAAGGTACGAGCACCTTTCACCAAGCAGGAGGTCCCAGATGTCGCTCCCCGCGGCCATCAGAGCCACCGTGTCTAGGAGACCATGACGCCACCGGCGACCCCGGTGGCGTTGGTGTTTTGAGATGACACCCTATTGTTGGTTCGTCCCGCGAATCGTGCAAGAGCACGGCGGCACCGTGAAGGCCGACAGCCACCTCGGCCGCGGCACAACGTTTACCGTTCGCCTGCCGGTGCAGGCCACCCCATGACGCTTCTTCAGCATCATCTTCTAGCTTTGGCGTTGACGGCCCTTTTCTCGGCAGGGCTTGGAATCTTTGTATGGTTGAGGAATCCTCGGCGGCGGCTCAACCAACTCTTTGCTCTGCACTCATTAGCCATTGCTGGATGGAGCGCGACAGAGCCGTGGTCGACCATACTTGCGACCTCGGAAACTTCGGGGATGTTCTGGCTTCGGATAGAACATATTGCTGTGTTTCTTCTCCCGCCGCTCGTGTTCCATCTCGTGGCTGAACTCTTGGAGTTACGCACGACACGACGGTTTATCCAGTTTGGTTATTTGCTGAGCGCGCTCTTGATTTGCGGAACGTTTTCACCGCTTCTCTTGTCAAGGCAAGTCCCGAAATTTTATGCCCCGCTGTGGTTAGTGCCTGGGCCGTTGTATCCCGTCGCGATCCTCTTCTTCTGGGTCTATGTGAGCGCCAGCTTGTGGTATCTCTGGCGTGGCTATCATCGCGCTCACGGTGCTCGTCGGTTACAGATCAAATGTTTCTTCATCGCATCTCTCCTCGGATATCTTGGTGGCGGGTCAGATTTCCTGATGGTCTATAACCTCTATGTTCCGTGGCTCAATCCGTACAGCTTGTATCTCGTCCCAATTTATAAGTTGATCACCGCCTATGCGATCCTGCAGTACCATTTCTTAGATATTCATGTGTTCGTGAGGAAGTCGCTTGTTTATTCATTGTTGGTTGGGGCAATCACGATTCTCTATTTTGGGGTCGCGGTGATTATTGAGCGCACCTTTCAGCAGCGGCTGGGCTATCACTCGCTTGGTCTTACTCTTGCTGTATTTGCTTTGATTACTATCATGTTTCAGCCCTTGAAGATCGCGATCCAGCGAATAGTCGACCTCCTCATCTTCCGGGCGCCCCAGCAGACGGTGGCCAAGAAGCTGGAGGCGTACGAAGCACGGGCGCGGGACGGGGAACGCTACCGGACAGTCGCCACGTTGGCGGCGGGGATCTCGCACGAGTTGAAGAACCCCTTGGCGGCGGTCCAGACGTACCTGGAGTATCTCCCTGAGAAAGGGGCAGAAGTCCAATTCCGCCAGCAGTTTTATGAGATCGTCGGCGCGGAGGTCAAGCGTCTCCAACACATTGCCCAGGGCTTGCTCGACTTCTCGAAACCCCAGGCGCCGGTTCTGCAGTCCATGGACGTCCGCGCGGTCCTCGAAGATGTCCTAGCCCTCGTGAGCGCCGAGTTACGCGATAAGGGCGTGACCGTCAAGACCACGTATACCCACAACGGGACGGCGGTGGTCGGCGATGCTGGCCAGCTGAGCCAGGTGTTCCTCAACCTCATCCTCAACGCCCGAGAGGCCATGGGGCCCGGCGGGGTTTTGACGATCGTCACGAGTTCCGCCAACGGCCACGTGGAAGTACAAGTCGCCGACACGGGTTGCGGCATTCACCCCAAAGATATGCCGCATGTCTTCGAGCCGTTTTTCTCTAAGAAAACCAACGGTACTGGGCTAGGGCTTTCCATCGTGCAGAGCATTATCCAGGAGCACGGCGGCACGGTTGCGGTCCAGAGCACCCCCGGTTGCGGTACCACCTTCATCGTGCGGTTGCCGCTGTGACGTTGCTCCAGCATCATATTCTGGCATTAGCGTTAACGGCGAGCACGACCCTGATTCTCGGCCTGCTGGTTTTATGTGCAGATCACAAGAAATCGCTAAACCGCGTGTTTGCCATTTATTCGGCGAGCATTACCTGTTGGAGTTTTGCAGAAGCTTTTCTGGTTAACACGCCCGATAAGGTGGTGGCGTGGTTTTGGCTGACATGTGAATGGCTCGGGGTAAGTTTTATCGCACCAAGCTTCTTGCATACGGTATTTTTGTTCACACAACGTTACGGTAAGCGAGAAAAGATCCTCGTGCGTGCGGGGTACGTTCTCGGCGCGCTCTTCATCCTTCTGCACCTTACATCTAATCTTGTGACGATGACGGTTCGTCCCGTTGCATATACTCGGTATTTTGCCAAGCTCGCCCCTCTAGGACATTATCTACCAGCTCTTTTCTTTACCTTGGTTACCATCGGCTTGGTAACGCTCTGGCAGTCATCTAGACAAGTCGTAGGACAGCACCGGTTGCAAACCCAGATTCTTCTTTGGAGTTCGCTCATCGGCTATTTTGGTGGTGGTGCGGACTGGGTGCTGACGCTGGGTTATTATGTCCCTGTCTTGAATCCGTTCGGTATCTATGGGGTCTCCTTGTACTCCATCGCTACGTTTTACGCCATATACCAACATCGGTTATTTGAGATTAGATTTGTGATTCGCAAGAGCCTGATCTATTCCACCCTTATTACATCGCTCACCGTTGGCTACTTCGGGCTCGTGTATGCGGCCGAGCGCCTCTTCCAAACCACCTTCGGTTACCAGTCCCTGGGAGTCTCACTGGCGGCCTTCGCCCTCATGGCGCTCCTGTTCCAGCCGCTCCGCATCGGCATCCAACGGGTTGTAGACCAGATCATCTTCCGGGCACCGCAGCAGACGGTGGCAAAGAAGCTGGAGGCGTACGAGGCGCGGGCGCGGGAAGGGGAGCGGTACCGCGCGATCGCCACGTTGGCCGCCGGGATTGCGCACGAGATCAAAAATCCTCTGGTGGCGATCCAGACGTTCCTCGAATTTTTCCCGAAGAAGCAGGAGGATCCCGAGTTCCGCCAGCAATTCTACGAAATCCTGGGTAGCGAGGTGAGTCGTCTTCAACAGGTGGCACAGGGGCTGCTCGAGCTCTCGAAACCCCAGCCGTTGGAGTTTCGGCCGGTGGATGTGCGCGTGGTGCTCGATGATGTCTTGGCACTCGTTCGCGCGGAGCTGGCGGCGAAGGCCGTCGAGGTCTCGACCACCTACACGCACAATGGCTCGCTGGTTCAGGGGAACGCCCCCCAGCTCAAGCAGGCCCTGCTCAACATCATCCTGAATGCCGGGGACGCGATGCCGCACGGCGGCGCGCTCACCATCTTCACCGGGTCGGTGAATGGTCGTGTCGAAGTGCACATTGCCGACACCGGGCAGGGGATTCACCCAAAGGACCTCCCGCACCTCTTCGAGCCATTCTTCTCCACGAAAACTCAGGGGACCGGGCTGGGTCTGGCGATCGTCCGCGGCATCATCGAGGAACATCGCGGCACCATCAGCGTCCAGAGCACCCCTGGCCGTGGCACCACCTTCCTGATCCGTCTCCCCCTCTAAAATATCCGTTGACAGCCCCGGCCCACCAAGGTACCCTGAACACTCGCCGTACCTCACTGCTCTTTTACATCTGAACGTAGGATAAGCGGTATCAAAGGAGGATACGATGCAGCATGTCGTATCAGACGAGTATGGCCGTCGGCTCCAGACCGCTTATCAGCCCCGAGATAAGCTGAGGCCCGTGGTCCAGGTAGTTGCCTGGGCCGCGGGTTTCTTTTTGGGAGACCACTAGGGATGGTGCGGTCCAGGGATAATCAGGTGATGACGGTGCAGGAAGTCGCGACCTACCTCCGGATGCGGCCGGTGACGATTTACAAGCATGCCGCTCGGGGGAAGCTGCCGGGGTTTAAGGTCGGAGCGGCTTGGCGGTTCAAGAAGAAGACGATCGATCGGTGGATTGCAATGCAGGAAACTTCAAGGCGTGGGATTTACTATCTTCAAGAGTAGGCCATCGTTTACGTTTTAGAAAATCTCAGTTGGGATCTGGCTGAATCAGAGGGGAATCGTCGAGAAAGCTAGGAAACCTGGAAAACGAGAAAATCGTAGCTATTTCACCGCGACTAATTTGGGGAGCGAATGCAAAGGCAAGACTACATACATGCTGGTGAAAATGGACATCGCGTCCATATCGTTTCTTTGATTCCTGAGCAGCCCAAACGGTTGCTATTCGTTCCGCCCCTCGTTGGTGCTACAGGGGTATTAGCAATAAAAACATTCAGATACTTCCTTCGGGAACACTGTATTCTGATGTCGTTTGATTACTGCGGACACTTAAGTCAAGAGGATACCCAGTTTACTCTCAAGAGAACTTTTGCAGACACTAGACTAGCCCTATCCCATGCGATGGAGTATGCAAGAACGGTTGCAATTCCTGTTCATGTCGTGGGTGCTTGCTACGGTTTGATTCCCTTGCTTTTTGTACTTGAAGAGTTTGGGTGGCCACGGGATGTGAAATCCCTATTCAGCATTGGTGGATTGTTCAGTATGCACGAAATAATCAATTTTGATGGCTACAACCCTTATCTAAAAAAACGGGGGCTTACGTTTAAGAGCAAGGATGATCTTATGGGTTTTATGATCGCAGAAAAGGATACTTTTGTTCGAGACAAGCAAAAATATATCGAAGCTCTCACCGAGTACTTACAACAGGTCTTCACGGAGCTGGAAGACGTTATTTCTTATGAGCGCTTCGGAGTCATGACGTATTCCAACGTCGATTTCTATCAAACATTCTATGAGTTTCTCACGATCGATTTACCCGAAATCTCGGTACCCCACTATTTTCCTTGTTTATTCTTTACTGGTGCTCACGACACAGTCTTGGATTTGAAGACTCCTAAAGGAGAAGAAGAATACACACAACGCATCATGGCGCTGGCCTCGCATGCGAAATTTTTCAAACTTAGAATTGACCATTTTGGTCGGGGTGCGGACCATTACGTGATTGGCCGAGAAGGTGTGAAATTTCTGATTGCGAGTGAAGTAGCCAGTGCTCTCGATAAGTGTTTGTGATGAATGTTATCCGAGTGACATCGGAGACGTTTGAGGCGAAGCGTTGGCCGTATTATTGCATCCTCCCCCTGTCTTTATTGCTGGTTCTTTGGTCTGTCCTGAAAAAGAGATGCTATAGCTTAGTTGGAAGGAAACAGGACGTCAATCTCTTGCTGTTTGATGGAGTCGGTAAGTATGGAAAAGTGATCAAACGTAATGTGACTGGCTGGAAAGCGGTAGACCTGATTTACAACCATCGCTTCGGCGAGAGCCGATCTCTCGGTGGTTGCTTGGATGATTTTTGGTTTGACAGCTTGAACTGCCAGGCGGCCAGAAACCGTTTTCGATTGGCGAAGCGTGAGCTCAAAAAGGCAATTTTGCACCTGTCAAGCCATGGTGTCGTTAGAATCTTGTCATTGGCGGCCGGCACGGGTCAAATTGAGAGCGAGGCCGTAGCAGATGTTAAGAGGGGGAACGTCCATGTTAAAGCCATGTTGGTTGATAAAGAGCCCGCCGCTTTAACACGAGCGAGAGAATTTATTGCTATCAACAATGTTGCTGAGGATGTTGAGGTTGTGCAAGCTGATGCTCGGGAGGCGCTTGGAATCGCAGCGGGTTTTAAGCCGCACATCATTGCAATGATAGCGTTTTTGGATTATCTATCGTATAAAGAAGGTGTGCGATTCATCTCGAAATTATTCAATATTCTTCCCCAGGGCGGATATTTTATTACCTCGAACACAATGCCGAACGTCGAAATGCAGTTTGTCACACATATTGTCGGCTGGCCGTTAATTTACAGGGATCATCAGGAAATTAGTCGCCTGATACGAGAGAGCGGTTTTGCCGAGTATGAGCTTATTGACGACCCTTTGTGTATTCAGAACGTCGTTGTCGCTCGGAAAACCAAGCGAAACCCACAAGCCATATGAATTTCCTCTTTCTCAATTTTGTCATTGTCCTATGGGTGACGGTGGTCACAACCTTTTTGCTTGGGATATTTGTTTGGTCGAGAAGACGAGATGGCCTCGTCAATCGAACGTTCGCCCTTTATTGTTTTAGTATCTCCTGGTGGAGTTTTTGCGAAATTTTTGGCATTGTTGTCGATAAGAAATCAACAGCCCTTTTTTGGACCAGGATCGAACAAATCGGCGTTTTCTTTATCCCGACATTTTTTGTTCACTTCATGTTTTCACTCTTAACGATCAAGAACAAACAGTTGTTAATAAAGGTTACCTATTGTTTCAGCGCCATCACGGCGCTGCTCAGCTTCACACCGTATATGATAGCGGATTCGGTTCCGATCTCAGCAGCCCCTTACGTAAAGCGCTTTGGTACTCCAGGGTTCGCGTATCATTTTGCTATTCTTTTCTTTGTTGTCTTGACGGTCTTCGGGTTGCGTGAGCTCTATGGTGCATATCGAGTATCTTCGGGATCAAGGAGGAATCAGTTAAGGTATCTCTTTTATAGCACGCTGATTGGCTATATAGGTGGCGGAGCTAATTTTCTTCTCGTTTACAATATTAATGTTCCCATACTGAATCCATTCGGGACCTATGCGTTGCCTATTTATATCGCAGTCGTTACCTATGCGATCGCTCGCTACCGCCTTATGGATATTAATCTTGCTATCACTCGTACGACTGTTTTTACCATTGTCTATGCGCTTGCATTAGGATTGCCACTCTTTGTGGCCTTGTCATGGCAGCAAGCTTTTGAGCGGCGCTTGGGTGCTCGCTGGTGGGTGTGGCTCTGGGTCGCGTGTGCTTTCTTAACCACGATTGCCCACTATGTGAATCTCTATTTTCAAAAGCGAGCTGAGAATCGATTATTACAAGAGCAGCGAAGGTATCAGATGACGCTCAGGCAGGCGGCACAGGGGATGACCCTTATCAAGGAGATGGACCGGCTGCTCAATCTGGTCGTGCACATCCTGACCCGGACGGTACGCATTACGCACGCGGCGGCGTATCTCCTCGATAAAGAGGCGAAGGTCTACGTCCTGCGGGCCACGCGCGGTCATCAAACACTCGAGGTGGGACACACGATTCTGGCCGCCTCACCCCTCATCGCCGAACTGTTCCGCCAGCGTGGGGCGATCGTGCAGGAGGAGCTGAAGCTCCAGCTCCAAGGGGGCGGGGGACCCGCGCCGCTGGTGGCGGCCGAGCAGGGGATGGTGGCGATCCAGGCGGCGGTGCTCGTGCCGTCGTTTGTGGAGGAGCAGCTGATTGGGTTCCTCGTGCTCGGCGAGAAGCGCTCGGGGAAGATGTACAGCCAGGACGACCTGCAGGTGTTCGAGGTGCTGGCGAGCCAGGCGGCGCTGGCGATCGAGAACGCGCAGTTCTACGAGGAGCTGCAGCGGACACAGGCAGACCTGTTCCAGACGGCGAAGATGGCCACCCTCGGGCAGATGGCCGGCGGGATGAGCCACCAGATCAACAACCGGTTCTACGTCCTGACGATCCTGGCCGGGACGATGAAGGCGGCGCTTAAGGGGATCGCTCCGGAGGGCGTGAGCGCGGCGCTGCAGGAGCTGATTGCCCGGGCGGTGACCACCTTTGAGAAGATCGAGGATAATGCGATCCGCGGGGGCGATATCGTGAAGACCCTCCTGCGCTTCTCCCGGCCGAGCCGCGGCGACCAGAAGGCGATCTCCTTGCAAGAGATGATCGAGACGGCGCTGGATGTCGTGCAGTACAAGATCCGGATGGATGAACTTGATTTCTCGAAGGAGCTGCCTAGCAATCTCCCCCTCGTCCAAGGGAACCTCAATCAGCTCGCCGACAGTCTCTTCAACCTCTTCTCGAATGCCTACGATGCGATCAACTCGAAGAAGGAGCGGCTCAATCCGACCGGCTACCGGGGGGCCATTCAGATCAAGGGGACCGCGGTGGGCGGCACGGTGGAGCTGACGATCCACGACAACGGCATCGGGATGACCCCGCAGGAGCAGTCACAGCTGTTCGTGCCGTTCTTTACGACGAAAGCCACCTCAGAGAAGGGGACGGGGCTCGGCCTCTTCATCATCAAGCGGATTGTCGAGCACCACGGCGGACAGATCCAGGTGCGCTCGATCTTCGGCGAGGGGACGACCTTCGTGATCACCCTGCCGGCGGTGCAGTCTCAGCAGGCGGTGGCATGAAGCTCCTGATCGTGGATGACGAGTATTCGGTGGTGGACGCGCTGCGCGAGTACCTGACGATGCGGGGGTACGAGGTGTTCGGGGCGGGCCGGTGGGAAGAGGTGGTGACGGTCCTTCGACAGGAGCATCCGGAGGTGATCCTGCTGGACATCCGGTTGCCGGGGATGTCGGGGATGGAGATCCTCCAGAAGATCCGGATCCTCGAGCCACGGGCCCAGGTCATCATGATCACAGCGCTCGATGATGCGAATCTTCGTCGGGACGCGATGGCCGCAGGGGCGGTGGGGTTCGCCTTCAAACCGCTGGACGTGCAGTCGCTGGAGCGCGTGATCATGGCGGCGACGCGCCAGCCGCCGCCGCTGGCTCCAAAATCGCCGATCAAGGCCAGCCAGGTGACGGTGCTCGTCGTGGATGATGAACCGGAGATCTGCGTGGCGCTCCGGTACTACCTCGTCGGGCTCGGCTACAAGGTGCTGACAGCGGCCAACGGGACGGAGGCGTTGAAGACGCTCCAGGAGGCGCGGCCGCGCCCGGACATCATGCTGTTGGACCTCTCGATGCCACAGAAGGGGGGGTTCGCGGTGCTGGAGGAGCTGCGGCAATACGGGACGCGCATCCCGATCGTGGTGATGAGCGCTCATGACAATGAGACCGTGCGGCAGGCGACGCAGCTCCTCGGGGTGCGGAAGTTCCTCCAGAAACCGATGCCGTTGCCGGCGATTGAGCGGACCGTGCGGGAAGTCTTGGCGCAGGGTCCGGCGCCCCTCCAGGCATGAGTTTGAAACTGTTGATTGTGGATGATGAGCTGGACGCCCTCGAGGGAGTGCGGTTTTTCTTTGAGGCGCGCGGGGTGGAGGTACTGACGGCGCAGGGGGGACACGAAGCCCTGGCGCTGATCAAGGCCTGCCATCCGCAGGTGATCATGCTCGATATCAAGATGAAGGGGATGAGCGGGATGGAAATCCTGCAGAAGGCGAAAGCGCTGGACCCCTCGGTGGCGGTGGTCATGATCACCGGGCTGAGCGAGGACGGACTGGAGGAGACCTGCCGGGCGCTCGGGGCGATGGCGTTCCTGGCGAAGCCGGTGCGGGTGGAGGAGCTTGAACACGTGATTGAGACGCTCAATGTCCATTAATCACTCGAAGGTGCTGGTCGTGGACGACGAAGTCGAGGTCACCTACGCCCTGCAGGCCTACTTCCAGCAGAAGGGGTACGAGATGGTGACCGCCTTCGACGGGGCGCAGGCGATGGCCCAGCTGGAGACCAAGCCGATTGACCTCGTGCTGCTGGACCTGAAAATGCCGGGCGTCAACGGGGTCGAGGTGCTGCGCTTCATCCGCCAGCATCGGCCGCAGACGAAGGTGATCGTGATCACCGGCTTTGACGACGAGTACCGGGGGATGGTGGAGTCGTTGGGCGTTCACGGCTTCCTCAACAAGCCGTTCGGGATCGAGGCGCTGACCCACACGATCGAGAAGGTGTTGGAGCACCCGGCGGAGCGGATGGTCTCGCTCCAGGAGGCCGCGCCGGCCTCCGCGGCGACGACCGTCACCCCCAAAGCCAAGCTGTTGTTGGTCGAGCCCTCGGAGTACCTGTGCAATATTAAGCGAGTCTTCTTTGAGTCGCCGGGGCGTTGCGGCGGCCAGTATCAGGTTGATGCGGCCTACTCGACCGTCGAGGCGATCGAGAAGCTGCACCACTTCCGGCCGGACATCGTGCTGGTGGACTTGCTCGCGGCCGGGTCGCTGGGGGATCTGGCGACACAGCTCCTGCGCTCCTCGGACCGGCCGAAGGAGATCATCGTGCACGGCAGCGGGACCATGGCGCAGCGCCAGCAGGAGCGGGTGGAGGCGCTCACGCGCAAAGGGGTGCAGCTCGTGCTTAACGAGACCTTCACGCAGGCGGGGCTGCAGCGGCTGAACACGGTGGTGCGGGACGTGGCCCTCCAACATGGATTGACGGCATGATCATCCACAGCACGCTCCTGCTGGCGACCGCCGTGATCAGCGCGGCGCTGGGTTTGTTCGTCTACTGGCGCAACCGCGAGGGACTAACGAACCAGGCCTGGCTGGCCCTGACCCTCGGCGTGGGCTGCTGGAGTCTCGGGTTCGGGCTGATGCTCACCCTGCCGGGGCATGCGGCGGCGCTCGCGTGGGCGCGCGTGGCGCATGTCGGGGCGGCGGTGATCCCGGTCGCCTTCCTGCGGTTCACGCTGGCGCTCATTGACGGGCCGCGGCCCGGCCGTCGGGCGGTGACCGGGAGCCGGCTGGTCGCGGGGCTGCTGGCGGCGGTCGCCGGCACCCCGTACCTGGTGGCGGATGTCGCGCCGAAGCTCGGCTTCCGCTACTACGCGGTGCCCGGGACCTTCTACCCCCTCTTCCTCGCCATCTCGGCGGGCTACTTCGCCTACACCTTCTGGGTGTTGTGGATCGAATACCGCGAGCCGCTCGGGGCCCGCCGCACGCAGATCAAATACGTCATGCTGGCCTCCGCGCTCGGTTTCGGGTGCTACAGCACCGCCTATCCCCTCGTCTACAACGTGCCGATTCCCCCGGTGGGCTCGTTCCTCATCCTCTACTACTTCGTGATCGCCTACGCGATCATCCGATGGCGGCTCATGGATGTCCGGGTGGTGGTGAAGAATACGGTGCTCTACGCGACGCTGTACAGTGTGGTGGTCGGGCTCTTCGTCACCGTGGTCGTCTTCGTCGGGCAGTGGCTCTTCTACGGGGCGCAGACGCTGGATCGGCGCGTCCTCTGGATGTGCATGATCGCCCTCTCGGTGGTGGTCGCCGCCGTGCGCCCGCTGGACAGCTTCCTCAGAAAATTGACCGACCGCGTCTTCTTCCAAAAGAAATACGAGTACCAGCGCACACTCAAGGCCGCCTCCAAGGGGATGGCGAAGATCACCAACGTGGATCACCTCCTCCAGCTCACCGTCCACTTCATCAGCAAGCATGTGCGGGTGACACACGTGGGGGTGTTCCTGCGCACGAGCGACCAGTACACGCTGAAGATCAGTCGCGGACGGGAAAAACACCTGAGCGCGCTCACCGTCGCGCGGGAGAATCCGCTCGTGGTCTGGCTCGAGGAAAAGCGGGACGTCCTGGTGGAAGAGGAGGTGGTCCGGTGGCTGCGCTCGGAGCGCCTCTTCCCGCATCGGACCGTCCTGCGGAAGGTGCTCGAGGACGTCCGTCGGGAGATGGAGCACCTGGGGGCGAAGCTGTGCGTGCCGACTTTCAACCGGAATCAGATGCTCGGGTTCCTGATGCTCGGGGAAAAGCTGTCCGGCGAGCCGTACACGCAGGAGGATATCGACGTGCTCGCCACCCTCTCCAACGAAGCGGCCATCGCCCTCGAGAATGCCCATCTCTACGAGCAGTTGTACCATCGGATGCAGGAGATTCATGATCTCTATCAGAAGGAACACCGTCTCTTTATCCATACGGCGGTCGCACTGGCGGCGGCGGTGGATGCCCGCGACCCGTACACGCACGGGCACACGGAGCGTTGTACCGCGTACGCGATGGCGGTCGCCGAGGAGATGGAGCCGCACCCGGAGATGCAGGCGATCCCGCGCTTCAAGGAACTTCTGAACATCGCGGCCCTCCTGCACGATGTGGGGAAGATCGGCGTGCCGGACGACATCTTGAATAAGCGAGGGAAGCTGACCCCGAAGGAATTTAAGAAGATGCAGGAACATCCGATCATCGGGGCGGTGATCTTGCAACCGATCAAGGGACTCGAAGAAGTCGCCGCCGCGGTGCGAGCGCATCAGGAGCGGTATGATGGCCGGGGGTACCCGGACCGATTGCATGGCCGGGAGATCCCGCTCATGGCGCGCATTATCGCGGTGGCGGACACGTTCGATGCGATGACGACGGACCGGCCGTACCGAGCGCGCCTCTCGGATGCGGCCACGATCAAAGAGATCAAGGCGTGTGCCGGGACTCAGTTTGATCCGATGGCCGTTGACGCCTTCCTGCGCGCCTACGAGAAGGGCGGGATCGTGAATCGCCCCGTGGACGTGCGGCACATGTTGGGGTGACCATGGTGGCATTACAGCAGGAACGCCGGCGGTTCATGCGGTTTCAGACGGAAT
>Ga0209515_10005817_pt1 | contig 15790 bp, 9 predicted proteins | sample Subgroupgradi54m_FD_187454 | JGI IMG/M metagenome (GOLD analysis project Ga0209515, IMG submission 187454) | Subsurface groundwater microbial communities from S. Glens Falls, New York, USA - GMW60B uncontaminated upgradient, 5.4 m (SPAdes)... ...
CATAACAGAATGCATTGCACAGGCAAAACCTGAAGAAAAAATCCATTTAATTAGAGACTATCAATCCAAAGGAATGACAGTATGCATGATTGGTGATGGAACAAATGATGCTCCTGCACTTGCTCAGGCTGACATAGGACTATCAATGAATGTTGGTACAGTTGCTGCAAAAGAAGCTTCAAATATGATTGATCTTGATTCTGAACCTACAAAAGTCTTGGACATAATAAAAATCGGAAGGCAGCTACTTTCTACAAAAGGAGCTCTTACAACATTTTCTATTACAAATGATATATCAAAATACTTTGCCATTTTACCCAGCATAATTACGACAAAAGGACTAGAATCACTAAACATAATGCATCTTAATTCAAGCTTGTCAGCCATTATTTCAGCACTTGCATTTAATACTATATTAATTCCAATAATGACACCAATTGCATTGAGAGGTATTGAGATCAAAGCATCAGAACCACATAAAATGCTACAGCATAATTTAATTTTATTTGGACTAGGTGGAATTGTTATTCCATTTATAGGAATAAAATTAATAGACATGATTATAGGGAGATTTATTTAATGACAGGTATTAGAGTTTGCATCGTTACAATTATACTAACAATAATTTATGTTGCTTTATCAGTAGCAATAACAAATCTATTCTTTCATAGCAACTCAACAGGTAGTTTAATAAAATCTGAAGGCAAAATAATTGGATCTAAATTAATAGGGCAAGATTTTAAAAATGATATTTTTTTTCATGGAAGGCCATCATTAAACTTTTACAATGGCGGGCTGTCTGGAAATTCTGAGTTTTCACATTTTTCAAATGAATTAAATAATGCTGTTACTGTAAATTACAACAGGTTTAAGGAATTAAATCAAAGCAAAGAACCAGACTTAAACCTCATAACAGAATCCGCATCAGGCTTAGATCCTCACATTACATATAAGGGAGCATTAAGTCAAATAGATAGAATTGCACACTTTGCAAACATTGATAAAAAAGAATTATCAAAAATAATTAATAAAAAAGCAAAACCAAGGATATTTGGTTTATATGGAGAAAAAATCATAAATGTACTTGAGCTTAATTTAGGATTAAAAGAAATATATGCCAAAACGTCTAGATCCAGATGAAATATTAAAACAAATAGTTAAGTTGTCTACAGGTAGACATAAGATTTACCTCGGCATGGCACCTGGCGTAGGAAAGACCTATAGAATGCTTGAAGAAGCAGTAGAACTAAAAAAGAAAGGAGTAGACATTGTAATAGGCTATATTGAAATGCAGGACAGGCGGGAAAACCTTGGACTTATAAATTATATTGAATCAATTCCAAGAAAAGCATTTAAAATCAATAACAAAGAATTTTATGATCTGGATCTCGAGGCAATTATAGAAAGAAGACCAGCCACCGTAGTTGTAGACGAACTTGCACACAATAATATAACTGGCTCATTAAATCAAAAAAGATATCAGGATATTCAAGAGCTTTTAAAACAAGGGATAAGTGTTTTATCAACATTAAATGTACATCAGCTAGAAAGCATTGCTCCAATAGTAGAAAGAGCTTTATCTATAAAAATAAGTGAGACAGTACCAGACTGGGTATTAAACCAGGCTGAGGAAGTAGTAATGATTGATATTCCAATAGATGAATTATATTCAAGATTACAAAATAAAAAGATATACAATGAAGAACAACTAAAACATGCTTTAAATAATTTCTTTAAAAGAAGCAATTTAAATCTTTTAAGAGATTTAGCACTGAATGTTCTTGCAGAACGAGTAGACGTAGAAGTATTAAGTGAAAAGGTCAAAGCAAACATAAAAGATCGGATTCTTGTAGCTGCAAGTCCAAGAAAAGAATCCATAAACCTAATTAAAAGTGCCGCTGAAATAGCAAAAATAATTCATGCTGATTTAGATGTTCTTTCACTACTTATAAACGAAAAAGATCACAAGGAAAACGTCATAAATGAAATGCGTGAATCAACTAAACTACATAATGGAAATTTCTTACTTATAAAAGATATTAAAAGAAGTGTTATTGAAGAATTAATTCATTTTATTAAATTAAATAGAATTACTATGCTTGTAATGGGACATGAGCAAAAAAATGAATGGAATAGCATGCTTAATAAGCCTGCAGCTTTTAAAATACTTGAAAAGACACATAATATAGATCTTCTGACAATAGGAAAAAGTAATTATGCTGAAGAGGAACAAAAAGATTCAAGCACTATTGCAAAAGATATTTCTATTGAAAAAGTTAAAAATCTAAATCTTGGAAGACTAAAAATATATATTGGAATGGCACCTGGTGTAGGCAAAACTTACAAAATGCTTCAGGATGCAAGAGAATTATATTCTCAAGATAAAAATGTACTCTTGGGAGTAATAGATACTCACGGAAGAGTAGAAACTGCAAAGTTAATGGAAGGATTACCTATACTACCCCCTAAATTAATAGAACATAAAGGAAAATTTCTACCAGAATTTGATCTGGAAGGCGCAATATTAGCAAAACCAGAATTCATTATGGTAGATGAATTAGCTCATACTAATGTACCCAGATCAATCAATAACAAGCGTTATCAGGATGTTCAATATTTGCTTAGAGCAGGAATTAATGTAATGTCCACTGTTAACATTCAACACATTGAAAGTTTAAATGACACTGTTGAACATGTAACAGGCATAAAAGTAAGAGAGACAGTGCCTGACTGGATCATTTCTCATGCCAGTGAAATAGTTCTTATAGACTTAAGTCCCGAAGCACTACAGGAAAGATTAAAATCAGGAAAAATATATTCAGTTGACAAAATAGAACAAGCTCTAACTCACTTTTTTCAAAAGAAGAATTTAATTGCACTCAGAGAACTTTCTCTAAGAGAAGTCGCTGAGAGTGTTGAACATGAGATGTATCCACAAAAGAAAAAGATCAATATTTTAAGTTTTGTCGATATTAATAACGACACTCTCCGGTTAGTAAGAAAATCAGCAAGGATTGCAAGCAGACTGCAGGGAGAACTTATAGTACTACACATATTAAAAGACTCAAAAAAATACTCAGAAGAAAAAAAATTAGCGATAATCGAGCTTGAGCAATTAATTGTAGAGCTTGGTGGTGATTTTAGGCTGGTAGAAGGAAAAAATATTGTTCAGGAAATGATGAAATCAATAGAGAAAATTAAGCCACACTATATTATTGTTGGAGAACAAAAAACTAATAATGGACTTTTGATTTTCAAAGAGCCTATAACCAAAACTATCCTTCACAAAGCCACAGATACAAACATTTGGATAGTTGGTGACTATACAAGAGAAATATAATTTTATTTGCAACGTTTATTTAGGCACATTTCATAAAGCAGATATACTGGAATACCACTTAAAAGAAGAAAAAGGCAAAATCCACAACCATGAAATGTGGATTTATAACCAAATACATTAATAAAGAATACTATCAGGATTTCTAGACAAACAATAGAAACAAAAAAATACATTCCAAATTTTCCAAAAGGTACTTTAAAATTTGTTTTAATGTTAGGATTTTGCTTTCTCAATGCAATAAGTGATAGCGCCTCCAAAAACATTGCAGATAAATATAAAAAGACATCAAAAATAACTAAATCTTTAAAACTAATTAAAACTAAGAAGCTATATACAATAGCTGCAAATAAAATAGAAAGATATGGAGTATGAAATTTTTTATGATTCTCAGCAAACTTTGCCGGCAAAAGCTTATCTTCTGCCATTGTTGAGAATATTCGAGTAGATGTCAGAAGAAGAGAATTGAATAAACCCAGACAAGTAATCATTCCGCCAATAGCAAGAGAAAAAGCAAGAAAAGGGCAGTTCATTGATTTTGCAATAGAAGAAAACTCTCCAAATTTCCAGTCCTGCCAATTTGTATGAATATTCAATCCGACTATTAACGGAAAGAAATAAAATAACACAACAATTGGAATAGTTATAAATAATGCTTTGTGATAATTATCTTCAGGTTTATCTACTTCATGCAAAACAGTAGATCCATTATCCCAACCTATAAAATTCCAAAATGCCAATGACAAGCCAAACATAAGATGATTTACACTGAATTGTTCTGTAGATTTAAATATGTTTATAAAATCAAGATTGATATGTCTCATGCCCAAAAGCACAAAGACAAGAAAAGAAAATAAAATAAAGCTTTGAAAAACTGTAAGCATATTACCTACAACTCTAATTCCAAGTATATTTATAACTGCAGAAAACCATATAACCAATAATTGAATAAAATAAATTGTCCAAAAATCTAAATTCGGAAATAAAAATTTTAAATATGCAGTAAACAAAATTGGGTACAATGACAAATCAATCAATGTATATAATATGCTCCACCAGCCTTCCATAAATCCCCAAAATCTTCCAAGACCCATTTCTACCCATCTGTAAAAACCACCTTGTACAGGATAGGTACTGGACAACTCTGCAACTATCATTGTTTCAGGGATTGTCCAGACTATCGGTAAAATCAAAATCAATAAAAGTGTGTTTATAGGTCCAACACTGCTTACAATTTCTTCCAAGCCATATGGGCCACCGCTAACTGAAAAAAATATTATTGGAATAAGAGCAAATAGTTTAGCTTTTTTCTTCATCGGAAAGTAGTATAATATGCAAAGCTCTGCTAATTATAAGAATTGGAGTATTTGTCATCAAAAAGATAAGCAATGTCACTAACCAAGAACTCACAAACCACAAAACTAGAGCTTTTCCCTTTAAGTTCAGAGATTAACAATAAAGGACATTTAAGTATTGCAGGATTGGACACTATTGAACTGGTAGAGAAATATGCCTCACCTCTATATGTTATTGATGAAGAGACATTTAGAGACAGAGCAAATAAATATATTAACTCTATAAAAAAATATTATAAAGATTTTTTAGTCTTATACGCTGCTAAAGCATTTGCATGTACTTCTATATTAAAGCTAGCTAATACACTCAACTTAGGTATCGATGTAGTTTCAGGTGGCGAAATATATACAGCATTAAAAGCCAATACAAAAAAAGAATTTATATATTTTCACGGAAATAACAAAACAGCTGATGAGTTAAAACTGGCAGTAAAAAATAACATTGGAAAGATTATTTGTGATAATTTTTATGAGCTAGAATTGTTACAAAAAATAGCAAAAGAAAACAATACAACCGCTCAAATTCTAATCAGGCTTACACCAGGGATAGAATGCCACACACATGAATATATTAAAACAGGACATTTAGATAGCAAATTTGGTTTTGATTTAGAGAATCTCGATGAAGTACTGAATTATATAAAATCAAAAGGTATGAACTTAGTATTAAAAGGATTTCATGCACACATTGGCTCACAAATATTTGAACTAAAACCTTTTTCAGATACTGTGGATGTTCTGCTTGAGAATTTTAAAATTGCAAAAGAAAAATATGGTTTTGAGCTTAGCGAGATTAATATTGGTGGTGGTATTGGAATAAAATATGTAAATGAAGATGATCCAATTACAATAGATGACTGGGCTAAAACTACAACAGATGCAATAAAAAATAAATGCTCAAAACTAAACTTAAATCTACCAAAGCTAATCTGTGAACCAGGAAGAAGTTTAATAGGTCCATCCGGTATTACTCTATATAAAGTTGGCAGTTCAAAACAAGTACCAAATGGCAGAAAATTTATTTCAGTAGATGGTGGCATGGCGGACAATCCAAGACCAATAACATACCAAGCAAAATACAGTGCTGTTGTAGCAAATAAAATGAATGAAAAAGAAACTGAGCTAGTGACAATAGCAGGAAGATATTGTGAAACAGGCGATATCTTAATTAAAGATATTAATCTACCTAAAGTTTCACCCGGAGACATAATAGCTGTGCCAAATACAGGTGCATACAATTACAGCATGTCTTCAAACTACAACATGGTTCCAAGACCAGCCTGCGTTTTACTGCACAAAGGAAAATCAGAAATAATTATTGAAAGAGAAGATTATGAGTTTGTAATCAAAAATCAGAAAATTGCTAATTGGTTGCAGTAGCTAAATTTTTCTCTGATTCAAAATCTTATTTGCATAATCCGACAATTGTTTATCTAATTCTTCCTTTGAAAATCCCAACAAATTTTGGAGCCCAGTTAAGACTACAGGAATTGCATCTTCACCCAAATTTTCACTTAATCCAAGAGATGTTCTCCTCATTAAAATATCAGACAAAGTAAATGCTAATTCATTCTGAACTGAATATCCAATCTGAGCTCTAATATTCAGGGAAGCAGAACTCAACAATCTTCCTTGATTAGGATCACTAAGTGTTAAATCTAAAACCTCTTTATATTTTTTTCCATAAAGATCAATAAGGTGAGATATAATTTCCGGCTCTACATCATATTTTCTCTGTGCTTTTTTAACCTGTGCACTTTTATATGCTTCAATTTTTTTCTCAGAGTCAATATTTCCAATTAAGGGTTTGTTTTTTGTTTTTGAGCTTACAAAATCATAATTTAGTTTTCTATAAATTAAATCTACAGCTTGTTCTGATAAATTACGATAAGTTGTTAACTTCCCACCAATTATAGAAATAAAATTGGCTAACCCATCTTCACTATGCTCATGAATAATATGTTTTCTTGTAATTTTTGCAGGATTAAGCTCACCATCGGTATAAGGAAGCGGTCTAACACCTGAATAAGAAAATAAGATATCACCATGAAAAATCCTTTTTCCTTCAATGATATTATTTGCTTCTTCCATAAGATAATTAATCTCTTCTTTTTCTGTTCTTAGTTCATTAAGGTTTCCACTGTATGGAATGTCAGTTGTACCAATTAAATAATATTCCTGCCAGGGTATTATAAAAAACGGTCTTCCATCAGATCTAGCATTTGCATAAAGCGCATGTTTTGGACCAAGAGGAAATCTTTTAATGACTATATGACTACCCTTAGTTCCTCCAATTTGTTTTTTTATATCCTTATTTACTAAACCACATAAGGAGTCCACCCATGGACCAGAAACATTTACAATATATTTCCCTTTTACTTTACTTGTTTTGCCTGTAAGCTTATCCAAGAACCAAACAGAAGAAATCTTTTCAGAACTAATTTCAAATCCTGTTACTTCAACATGGTTTAATACAAGCGCTCCATCATCTTTAGCCATTACTGCATTTTCTACGCAAAGCCTCTCAGCATAAGTTATTTGTGCATCATAATAAACTGCAGCTCCTGTCAAATTTTCTTTTCTAACTGAGGGTTCATGCTGTAAGAACTGATGAGGAGACATCATTTTATGACTTGGTAATGATTTATCAAAAGACAATATGTCATAAAAAATCATTCCTATCTTGATTATAAGATAATTTCTTTTATCTGTTTTATATATAGGGATACAAAGCTCAATTGGTTTTACAAGATGGTTAGCGTTTTTAAGCAAAAGTTCTCTTTCTCTCAATGATTCTCTAACCAGATCAAATTCAAAATGCTCAAGATATCTTAAACCTCCATGTATAAGTCTAGTAGAAGCGCTTGTACAACCAGAACCAAAATCTTCTTTTTCAAGCAATAAGACTTTAAGTCCTCTTTCACTTGCATCCCTGGCTATTCCACATCCATTAATTCCACCACCAATGACGATAAGATCAAATTCTCTATTAATGTCCTTTTCTTTAAATCTTTGAAGCATCTTTAATATAAAACAACCTTCTTCTATGAAGAAGCTTAGAAAAATGGCGAGTTCCAGGCAAATAGCTTTTCATGTATAAATCTTGGATACAAATGACAAACAAGCTAGAATTAATATAAAATTATAAAAGAGCTACAAATAAACGCAAAGGAAAATCAGCCTTGGATCTTAATAAATACATTGGAATAATCGGTATTCTTTTTATTTTTTTTATTTCATTTTTATTTTCTAATAATAAAAGGTTGATTGATTTTAGACTTGTAATATTTGGCACTTTCCTACAAGCACTAACAGGTTTTTTTATACTTAGGGTACCAATTGGAAAAAAACTTTTTGAGCTTCTTGCAAAAGGTGTTACAACTATCCTTGAACTTTCAAGAGAAGGCGGAAAATTTGTATTTGGGGTATTAGGAAAAGAAGACGCTTTATCCAACGTTTTTGGAAATAACAACGGATTTATTTTTGCAATTCAAATAATCCCCACAATTATTTTCATTTGTGCACTAGTATCAGTTTTTTATTACTTTGGGATTTTACAGGCAGTTATAAAAATATTTGCCTGGTTTTTTAACAAGTTCTTAGGAGTTAGTGGGGCTGAGGCACTTGCAAATTCATCAGTTGCAATTTTAGGACAAGTAGAGTCTGCAATTGTAATTCAGCCATATTTATCAAAACTAACAAAATCAGAACTATTAACAATTATGACTGGTGGAATGGCTTGCATATCCGGCTCACTCTTAGCAATTTATAGTGGCTTAGGAATAAAAACTGAATATTTGCTTGCTGCAAGTTTTATGGCAATTCCAGGAAGCTTTGTAATCTCAAAGATATTTTATCCTGAAGACCAAATTCCAATAACAAAAGACACAGTAAAAATTGAATATAATTCAAAAGAAAAGAATCTTGTCGAAGCAATATTAGACGGTACTATGAGTGGAGCAAAAATAAGCATCGGAGTAATTGCAATGCTTATTGCTTTTATAAGCCTTGTAGCAATGGTGGATAAAATGCTTTTTATTATTAATCATTCTTTAAGTTTAAAAATAATTTTAGGCTGGATTTTTACACCCTTAATTTATTTTCTAGGCATACCAAAAGAAGATATTCCAAAAGTAGCTCAATTATTAGGTACAAAAATATCATTAAACGAATTTATTGCTTACCTAGACTTTATAAAATTAACTTCAACACATTCATTAAGCGCAAAAAGCATTGCTATATCTACATTTATATTATGTGGCTTTGCTAACTTTAGCAGCATTGCTATTCAGGTTGGCGGACTTTCACAAATGGCCCCTGACAGAAAAAGCGATCTTGCTGAATTAGGATTTAAGGCTTTGGTATGTGGAGCAATGACTTCATGTGTATCAGGGTGTATCGTTGGAATTTTGCTTTAATGATCTGAAACGTTTATTGTTAGATCAATTTCTTTTGGAGTAGTTAGTCCTGTTACCCGTGGTTTTAAGTCTTCATATAATTTAGGGTTTGAAGACTTTATATATTTTTCCATATACTCTATAAACTCCATTGGTTCCTTATCTTTTCCCATATAAACCAACAGCTTCTTTTCAGGCTCTGTCTGAGAATATCCACAGTATGCTGCTTCACCACCAGTTACATATCTAGATAAAAATTGAAAATTTGAATTTTTAAGTTTCTTTAGACCTTCTTTTGCATGATCATCAACTTCCTTCTCCGTCATTGTTTTTATTTCTTTTTCAGAAACATCAGCAGCATCCAAACCTAAAAGATATGGAAGTTCATCTGCCGATGAAATCGGAAAGTAGTTATAGGCATCATTAAATACTTTTCGATCAAAAAGCAATATAAAAGTTAGCACTGCTCCTTTTTCAGTAAAGCATGTTTTTATTTTTCCATCCTTGCTTCTATAAAGTCTGACATTATCAACATACTCCTTCAAATCATCAATATCCCATCGAGGAAAATCTTTTACACAGTTAAAGTCACCACATCTTATATATTCCGTATAATCAGCAATTTTATATGCCTTAAATAAAGGGCTCCATTTCCCAATAATCTCTCTTGCCTGACTAAGTATTTTTTCTCCACGCTCTTTCCCATAATATGAAATCACTGTCTGATAAATATCCTTCGGAACATTTTCCCCTGTACCCTTTAGAATCTCAACCGTGTATTCATCATTGTCATGCCCTTTTATAGCTTTCTCCGCCAAATGGCTTCTAGCAATATGGCCTATATCATGCAGAAGAGGTGTAATTTTAAATGCCTCTTTATTCTCAAGTAAATATTTTTTCAGTTCTGCATCTTTTGTATTTCTAAGAAGAGCATTATAAATAAGAATGCCAATTGCACAAACTCTTTTACTGTGAGTATATCTTTCCAAATACGGTCTATTATTTATCGGTAAATTTGTTGGTGTAGGTAATCCAACCTGTGTTTTATTTTTTAGTGACTGAAAAGTAGGAGTATTAATTAAAGCATCCAATATATCCCTTTGTTCATTGTCTATATCATAGATAATTGGATCAAATTTATCGCTTTGATGTTGAGGAGGTCTATGTTTTTCCAGATTAGCTATGTGTTTAAAAACAACTCTTGATTCTTTAAGTGGGTTTAGTTTTATTTCAACTTTTTCTTTATATAATGGTCCAAATAAATCTGGTTTAAAGAACTTAAGCATTGATTGTGATTGAAACGCTAAATATGCAATTCCTGCACCCCACGAACGAGCAGCCATTGCAACGTTATACAACATTCCACCTTCTGTATCTATTCCTAAACCTTTTAACCCTAAAAGCAAATTATTAAACGCTAAAAAAGGAGTAGCAAGTCTCTTGCATTGCCCTTCTGCTTTCATTGAAAGTGCTTCTCCAAGTTTTCTACCTCCAAAATTCTTTTCTCTGGAAAGTACCATTTCACCATCTCTATAAAGTGCAAGTAAATTAAGCAGTGAAAATGCACTATATGGCAAGTAAAAAAATGATTGCATTTTTTCGGATAACTTATTTTTAAAAAGACTTCCTATACCAAGAGCTTTACCAGCAGTAATTAATCCTCCGCCGGCAGATTGAAAGAGAGAATAAGGTTCTTCTTTTACAAAACGACTCCAATCTTTTGGTGAAAAGGCTTTTTTAAAAAAACTAAGTACTGCCTGCTCAATTGGCATTAAAAATCTTAGCTTAGTTAGTGCATCATTATTAAAAATCGAATTCCTGACTGCATAAACATTTCTTTTATCCCTGTAGCGTACACGCCCCATACCAATTGATGATAATCCTTCAGAAACAGAAAAACCTGCAAGACCCCAAAGGTTATCCAGTTTTCTTCCAAACAATCCCATTCCAAGATTTCCAATAGACCATTCAGGACTTTCATGAGCAGCACCAGTTAAAAAACCAGCAACAGCAGAAGTAGAGTAAGCATTGCCAAGTTTTTTATAAGAATCAGATACATCATTTCCTGCCATTGTATTAAAAAGAAGTTGTCCACCTGAGTAAAATAAGCCTAAAGCACTTGCAAAATTTAAAGCAACAGCTCCTGCAGTTGCACCCACTTTTCCCTGTCTCATAAGTTTCAATGTGGATTGCGGTATTTTTTTATGACTTAAGACTTGAAGTCCATCTGTTTCATATGAACTTAAATCTTCATACTCAGACATTCCTGATTCTCTTAAAACTTCTCGATTCAATGTTGTGTAAGGACCTGGATCCCAATTACGAAAGTCTAGACACTTCTGCAAAAGTGGTACTTTAGAAGGTACTTGACTTACAACCGGTTTTTCTTTAGTTATTGCAAGCATTGTTCAGACAAAACAAATTAATAGAACACAGCAATTACAGAGTTTGCACACATTTGTAAGCTATATCAGACAAGATTTTTTGTTAGCTAAGTATTATTTTTATAATCACATAAAATAATTTAATTGTAAACAAAAAGCATTTAACCTTATAAATTTTATTTACATAGATATGAAAGAAATAAATTACATACAATTAATTACTATTTCCATACTTTTATAATACAAAATCTCACAAACTTAGTACATAACCACTACATGCATAACATACAAAAAGTTCTAATAGAAATTTCCTCTTCACAAAAATTATGAAAATCTAAAAGTAGAAACTAGCAGCAACTGTAGGAATCATAAATAATCATCGTATCTTACTATGGTTCTATTCCATCTTGCTGAAGTGCTTCTCTTAGTCTTCTATCTATTTCTTGTCTTTGTCTAATTTGCTCTTGTTGACGACTTTGCAAACTCTCTATCTGTCTAGTAGTCTCAGCTTGCTCTCTGTTTACCCTAGCTTCCTCTGCAAGAATCCTCAAACGATTTGCAAATCTAACTATATTTCCTCTATCAGCACTTGACAGTGTTCTCTGATTAGAATTCTTTTTAAGATCATCTTGAGCTATTTTTGTAAGTCTCTCTGCTACACGGGTTAATCCTTGTTCTCCTATTCCTTGATTCTCAAAATCTCTTAACGCTGCATTTACTTCTGGACTTAGTCCATCTCCTTCAGTTCTAAGTCTTTTTACTTCTCTTTTGATTAGTGCAGCTACGTCTCTTGATGCTGGAGGGGCTGCTGGTGGTCTTGCTACTGGTGGAGCTGGTGGCGGTGCTGCCGGAGGTGCTGGCGGTGCTGCCGGAGGTGCTGGTGGCGCTGCTGGAGGAGCTGGCGGTGCTGCCGGAGGGGCTGGCGGTGCTGCCGGAGGAGCTGCTGCGGGAGGTGCTACCGGAGTAGAAGGAGTTGGCCTTCCTGGACTTATCCCTGCATTATTTCTACCTTGAAGATCCTTTAAATGTCCTTCTAAATTTTTAATTAAAGACTCTAGTTCACTTGCTAGATCAGTATCTTTATACTTTATTGCCAATCCATGTAATGTTCGTAGATTTCCTATAAGACTTTGTAATGCACTTGTGTCTACGCTCTTTATTACACTTGGAATATTGATACCTTTTAACCCATTTGTAGCTTTGGTAAAAGCATCATTGTCAGCTGCATTACCTGAAGATCTAATTTTGTCTTCAAAACTTTTACCACTATCATCTTTATCATCAAGTGCTCCTTGAATAGAATTTAAATCTCTTTGAAGTCTCTTTGGATCAATTAAAGCTGTTCCTGCTGTATTGCCAGGTGTTACACCTGCTGTCCCTGAAGATGAACCAGTAGTATCATTATCCAGTTGATATCTTGTTTTATTTGTTTTATCAGAAGGATCATGTTCTATAAATTCAAAAGTTCCATCTGCTTTTTTTACTAAAGCAAGTGATCCAAATATTCCACCTTCTCTTGTTCCATCATAATTCCCAACTACTCCGGTTTTACCAGCAAGGGCTGGAGAATCTTTAGCAACTCCAATAGCTAGATCCTTTAAAAATTTTTCTAATCCTTCTTGTCCTTCAAAATTTGTACTTTGTATGACCTGCAATAAAGAATCAAGCACAAATTGAGGATCCATACCATTTGATGGATCATTTATATAAGCTGTCATTTCTTTTATAAATTTTTCTTGAAATGCTGGATCGTCTTTTGACTTAGCAAAAGCTCCTATAAGTTCTTCCATTCTTATAGTGTTTGTTTTAGTACCACCAACAGAATCATCGTTTTCCCAAAGTTGCTTTACAAGATTTTTTACATCGCCTCCATTACTTCTTAAAATATTGTCAATATCTTGTTTTGCTTTTTGAACATCTATTCTTACTGTTTGTCCTCTAAAACCAGATCTCATATCAGACCATCGCTGCATTGCTTGAGGACATGAAAGCTCATGAGGATCTCTTATTAAAGGATCATCTTCTATCCCTTCAGTTTTTACATTTTTTGGAGGAATTAATCTTTGTTCTATTACTTTCTTTAATAATTCTTGTGCTTTTTGTAACTGTTCTCTTTCCCTTTGATTCAATCCAGTCATGGCATTAAGATCAACTTTAGCCATTTTGTCTACAAGGGAACCTGCACCTATTTCCTCAGGATCGATTTTGCCATTATTGTTTGTGTCAATAAATCTTCTTACTTCGCCTAGAGTAATTTTGTTATCTTGTTTACCACCTCTATTACCCGTAGAAGCATTTACTAAATTTCGTAGTCCTTGTAATCCACTTATATCTGCCATATTTTTTTTGATTTCAGGCTTAGCCTAAATCATCCCCCGTTTTTTATTTATACAGGCCATCTATCTCCCACAGCCTCACCCTTATATTTCTAAAACACTATTGTTATCTAATGATTAAATCTAAAGGTAATTACATAACAATCGTTGTTAATTTTTTTTACCCGTTAAAAACTATTTATCAGATTGATTTCATAAAAGTATCATCTATGTACATTAGTACTATAAGGGTTAACCCTTTCATAATTTTGTATGGTTAGAGAAATAGATTTTCTCAATGTCATTCCTGCGTTTGCCTCGCTCCGCGGACGGAGCGGGAAAGTGGGAATCCAGTCTATAAAGTTAGTGATCATTCTCTGGGTTCCCAATCAAGTTGGGAATAACATTGTTTTATAAAAGTTGGTTGTTTTGCAAATCAATTATTCAAACAATGAGTTTTTATGTACTGCATAATGCTTCTAAGATCTTGTATACTATTTGGCTTACGAACAAATAAATCAGCTCCACTTTCATAACAATATTTCATATCAGCTATGGAATCAGAGCTTGTAAAAACTACTGTTGAAATGTTTACAGTTGCACTGTTTGATTTTATGTACTTCAAAACTTCAATTCCTGTTACTTTTGGTAGGTTTACATCTAGCAGTATTATATCTGGTAGTTTTTTATTTTTATTTACCAGTCCTTCTATTAACTGGATTGCTGTTTTTCCATTGTTTATAACAAGGAAGTTTCCATTTATGTTTGATTCTTTTATAGCAAGCTCTGTCAGATAGACATCGTCAGCATTATCCTCTATAAGAAGAATATCAATTATTTTTGTGTTTTGTTTTCTTTGAATTTCATTCATTGCTATTTTTCCAAATAAATATTCTTAGGCAAAGTAAAGAAAAAGGTGCTGCCTTTATTCTTTTCAGATTTCAGCCAAATATCACAACCATACTTTTCAAGAATCTTCTTTACAATTGCAAGTCCTGCGCCTGTTCCTTCATACTCATCCTGAGTATGTAATCTCTGAAATAATCCAAAGACTTTTGTGTGGTACTCTTTTTCAATTCCAATCCCATTGTCCCTAACAAACATACAAACTTTATCTCTGTCAAAGTTTTCATCTTCAGCAAGACCAATTTCTATAACTGGGGCTTTTGAAATATTGAATTTTATGCCATTTGCAATTAGATTTTTTAGAATAGAAGATATTTTTTCCCTATTACCACTTACAAGTGGTAATTTATCAAGTAATATTATTTTTGCATTTTTCTTTTCAATAAAAGCCGTCAACTCAAATTGAATTTCTGCAAGCACTACATTTAAATCAATTTCTTCTTTTTCTCTACCGCTTGTATCCCTAGTTGCTCTTGCAAGATTAGTAAGATCTTCTATCAGGCGCCTCATTCTCTGAGTAGCTTTTATAATCCGGGTAATGTAATCCTGTTGGTGAGGATAAAGCTCTTTGCTTAATTTGTCCTGAATAATGCTTACAAAGCTTTCAATAGTTCTAAGAGGTTCTCTTAAATCATGAGATGCAATATATACAAAGGAATCTAGTTCCTGATTTACCTGTCTTAAAATTTCATTTGCCTGAGCAAGTTCACTTTCAGATTTTTTTGCAACCTCAAGCAATTGGTTTCTTTCAATTGTTCCTGTAATTATATTTGCTGTAGTTTTCATAAATGACAATTCCTCATCATCAAAAACATGAGGACTTATAAAATATTTCGTTATTGCACCAACAGCTTTATCATTTATTACAAGAGGGACAGATGCTACTGTCTTTATTTTGTCTGGAATTATACTCTCATTAAATAATCTTGAAAAACCTACATTCATTTGATTTGTATCTTTTATTACTACAATCTGTTTTCTTATCATTGATCTTACAGAAGGCCAATTTTCATTTACATCAGTAGATTCCATTGAAAAAATATATTTGTTGTTAAATTTGTCAGCAAATTCTTTTGGAAAACCATATGCAGCTTCA
>Ga0209515_10005819_pt1 | contig 15786 bp, 10 predicted proteins | sample Subgroupgradi54m_FD_187454 | JGI IMG/M metagenome (GOLD analysis project Ga0209515, IMG submission 187454) | Subsurface groundwater microbial communities from S. Glens Falls, New York, USA - GMW60B uncontaminated upgradient, 5.4 m (SPAdes)... ...
GGTATGGGCGGCGGTTCTTCAACCACGAGCACAAACACGACGACAACAACGACAACGACAACCACTGGGACAACGCCGGCGGCTGTGGTAGCTCCGAAGGGTTCAGGGTTGACAGTGACTGCGGCTGCGGTGCAGCCGGGCGCTCAACTCGCGCCTATTAATGCGGCGCGCATCCCGTTCACCAAAGTAACCTTTATGGCCTCGGCAGACGGTGATGTTACGGTGAACAGTTTGGTGGTAGAACGCCAAGGTCAGTCAGTTGACGCGGCTCTGGCCAGCGTCGTTCTTCTGGACGAGCAAGGTACTCAGGTCGGTCTCTCAAAAACCCTTAACTCGCAACACCAAGCAAACTTGAGCACCGCTTTCGTGGTGAAGGCAGGTCAGTCACGCACGATGACCCTCGCGGCAAACCGCGATGCAGGCGCTTCGGCGTATGCGGGAATGGTGGTTGCCCTCGGACTCGTACAGGTCAATACCTCGGCAACGGTCAACGGCTCTTTCCCGATTTCGGGAACCGCTCAGACCATTAACCAGGGCTTGACCATCGGTTCGGCGACGGTTGCTCGCGGTTCTCTTGACCCGAGTACCTCAGTCACCAAAGAAGTCGGTATCACGGGCTACACCTTCTCGGCCATCCGCGTTACCGCAGGTTCAGGAGAAGACCTTCGCTTGCGTTCAGTTCGCTTCAATCAGACCGAGTCAGCGAATGCGTCAGACCTCGCAAACATAATGGTTTATGTTGATGGCACGGGCTATACCCCGGTCATCACGGACAGCGGTCAGTACTACACCGCGTCATTCGGCAACGGCTTGCTCATTCCGAAGGGCTTCTCCAAGGAAATCTCCATCAAGGGAGATGTTCTTGGCGGTTCAGGACGCAAAGTTGACTTTAACATTGCGAAACAGACCGACATCAACCTTTCGGGTGAACTCTACGGCTACGGCATTATGCCCGCCTTCGGCACTTCTTCTACTGCCAATGACTCGCAGGTGCACGCGGCTGATGACTACTACTACGACGGCTCGGTGCTCACGATTGATGTAGGAAATATCAATATCTCCACCTCAAACGCATCACCGGCACAGAACATCGCCATCAACACCGCGAACCAGCCCCTTGGCTCGTTCTTGGCGGATGTGAAGGGCGAGGCAATCAGCGTCGGACGGCTGGCGTTCAATGTCAATCTCACGGGCGAGGGCTCGGGTGATGATGTAGACCTGCTGACAAATGTCACGCTCGTTGATGAGAACGGCTCGGTAGTCGCTGGTCCGGTTGACGGCAGCGCGACCGACAGTTCTTATACCTCCGGGTCGGCTGATGGCTCTCTTGTCTTCACCGACACGGTCAACTTCCCCATAGGTCAGCATACCTACAAACTCCTCGGCAAGGTCGGCACGGCGATGGACAATAACACGGTCATCTCCGCTTCCACCACGCCGAATAACGACTTCGCAACGGTGCGCGGTCTGACGACGGGCAAGACCATTACCCCCGGACCGGCTTCGGCGCTTACCTTCGCTCTTATGACGGTGAAGAGCGGAGCGTTGGCGATTAGCGTCTCATCTCAGCCGACGGCTCGCACGATTATTGCCGGAGGCAAGGGTATTGAGTTTGCTCGGTACACTTTGGATGCGGGTTCTTCGGGTGAAGACCTGCGCGTTACGACACTTCCGCTCTACTACGACACAAGCGGTACGCGAACCGATGTGACGAACTGTCAGTTGCACGACGGTAGCGCGACGGGGGTTTCGCTCACCACCGGTTCAAATACCAAGAATCCGGCAACGACCGATACCGCCTCTTCTACTTCATTCACCTTTGACGGGAGTGGTTTGATTGTTCCCAAGGGAGTGACCAAGACCCTCTCGCTTACCTGCGACCTCAAATCGGGTGTCACGGCAGATTATTGGTGGGGTGTTGATAACCAGCAAGGCGGCTCTTCAAACAGCTACACGGGTGTGACAGGGCTCGTCTCTGCTCAGACAATTACCGAGACGATTACGACGGCAAACGGTCAACGAATGACCGCTTCGGCCGGTGGTTCATACACCGTTGCTGCAGATAACAGCGCGGCATACAGCTACCGTGCCGTGCGCGCCAACACAAGTGATGTAGTGCTTGCGGCCTTCAAATTCACCGCAGACCTTACCGAGGACTTGACGCTCAAGAGAATTGCGTTCCAACTCGGCAATGTGGCATCTAACTCTCCCGCTGACCTCGTAGACCAGAAGATTACGGTCTGGTGGAAGGGGGTAAGAGTTGGTGATGCGACCATTGACAATGCAAGCAGCCCTGACTACGCGACCTCCACGCTCTCATCCAGTGTCCTCATCCATAAGGGTGATACCGAGATACTCGTCATCAAGGGTTCGCTTATCAACCAAGACGCGAATACCAACACCACGAGCACCGCAGGCAGCGGTGGTTACGGTTCATTCCTTGCCGTTACCTATGACGGTAATAGCAATGGTGCTTCGCAAGGTAACTACGCCGTTGGTACTGATTCGGGAGCCAATGTGTCGGGCGGAACTTTGACTGACCAGACCACGAGCGGCGTCCGTGTCTTCAGAAATGTTCCAACCTTCACGCTTCTTAGTACTGGTGGGGCCTTGACTCAAGGAGGCGACCTCTATAAGTTCAAGGTTACCAACCCGGATGCGTCACGAGATCTAATCCTTAAGAAGGTCAGCTTCTCAATCGCGACGACCGGAAGCCAAGTACTTGGATTTATTCTGTACGGTGATGGTGTTGCGGCGAATGCATCAGTTGATGCAAGTGACGTGGAAACAGCCGGAACAACCGTTGATGCCGTTGAAATCCGCTTTGGCGCAACAAGTTCAACCACACAAGCGGCCGTTGTCCCTGCAGGAAGCTCCAAGACCTATATCTTGAAAGCCACCACCGTTACGGTAGTAACCACGGCTCCGGCAACAGATACATTGGGACTCTCGCTTCTCTCCGATACGGGCTATCCCGCTTGCCAGTTCTTGATGTGCAAGGTGACGACTGTTGATGTAGTGGCTGCCAACGGTAGCGGTACGGCGTCAACCTCAAACAACATCATCTGGAGTCCATTCTCTACAACCACACCCGCCTCGACTGTTGCCACTGAAGCAAACCTTGATTGGACCAACGGTTATGGCGTTCCATTCATTGATGCGAGCGGTGTATCTCTTCCGCCCGGTCAGGATATGACGCTCCAGACCTGGAGCCGGTCTAGGTAATCTCGGAACGACGGACTTCTTGCTTGTGACTTGAAGTTCTGGATACAAAAAACCTCCCTACGGGGAGGTTTTTTGTTGCTCCGATGAAGAAGATTCTGTATACTTGTGAGTATATGTCTAAAAAACTATTACTCTGTATCGCTATGGTACTTCTTGGTGCCGGTCTTGTGTGGTGGTGGAGGAGTGGGCAGACGCAGAATCAAGAGAGTCCGTCGCTCTCGGAGAGTGGAGTAGAGTTTGGGTACAAAGCCACCAGTACTCAAAGAGCGCCTCGTGTCGGCGCACCCGACCTTACCCGCATCTTTTCCTCCACCTCAACGAGTACCCGCAGTGCTTACGGGAAGGTGATAGCGCGCCTCCGTAGCTACCCCAACGACACAGACAGCTGGGTACTTCTAGGACTCTATCGCAAAGAAAGTGACGATTATAAGGGCGCCGAAGAGGCATGGAAGTATGCCTCGTTGCTTGACCCGGCAAATCCACAGCCCTATGACAACCTCGGCGTGCTCTATGCCTATTATCTGCACAATAACATGCTAGCAGAGCAGAGTATATTGAAATCTATAGAGAAAGAACCTTTAACGACCATGTATTATCTGCGTGCCGTTGAGTTTTATCGCGAAGTGCTCAAAGACAACACCAAAACACAGGCAATCTTAAAAAGAGGACTCAAACTCATGCCCCAAAACTCCGATTTACTCGCTCTGCAAGCCGAACTTAAGTAGATTAAAGTTATCCACAGGTACAACAAACCACATCTTCTCGCGAGGTGGTATAATCTTAGGGCGTTTATTTATCAGCCCTTTTTATTAACTAACTAAGCTTTCATATTGTATGAAAAGTTATCTCTCGTTCTTTAAGAACAGTCGGTTTCAGGCAGCGCTCGCTTCTGCTGGCGTGACGGCCTTGTTTATTACCGTGGCGGTCTCTGCCTCAACGACGATTAGCGGCAATATTAGCACTGGTGGTACCCTCGCCGTTACGGGTGCTTCAACGCTCACGGGTCTCACCACGATGGCCTTCGCATCTTCCACCACGCAATCCCTTACCGGAAATCTATTGGTCAATGGCTACGCGACAACCACTGGTTCCAACGGAAACTTTGCCACACAAGGTTCAGCCAGCAGCAGCAGCTTGACGGTCAACGGAGCCGCAAGCATCTTAGGTCTCACCACGATGGCCTTCGCATCTTCCACCACGCAGTCACTTACGGGCGCCTTGTTGTTAAATGGTAACGCTACCACTACTGCTGCTACAGGGAGTTTCTCAACATTTGGCACCCTTGCTGTAGGCACTTCAACCGCGTCAACAACAATTGCTATCATAGTTTCTAGTACCGCTACCTCTACGCTGTCTCTCCAATCGTCAAGTGCGACGGGTGGAGGATGTATTCAGTTCGAATCAGCAAATGCCAAGGGAGTATTCTTCAGTTTGTTTGCGACATCTTCAGGATTCGCGAGATTTCAAACAGGAACTTGCCAATAAATTTTGTCCTAAAGTCCGTTCGGACACTCCGCTCGGCTTTAGGGTACACTCCACATGAAAAAACATGCGCTTGTAGTAATGATGCAGATTGCGCTGGGGGTCATGCCGGTTGTGGCGTTCGCCGCCTACAATGATGTGAGTATGGACTCAAGTACCATACTTACCGTTGCGAGTGTAAACCTCGCAGTCACCGCGCCAACCGCGGTGCTTGAGTCAATCGTTGTTGATAGTTCAACCCTTACGCTCACGATGCCGGGAAGTTCATACCTGAAGATAACTTCTACAGACCGACGCAATATAACATCAACTGGCAGCAGTGCCATCAAAGTTACCAGTACTTGTACGGCCACGGAGAGCACCTATGAGTACAAGAGTCCTTCAGAGGTGAGCAGCTCGCTCTCTCTTACAGTTAATGTGGGGACCGACACCTGCACGACCGGCGGTTCGGCAGGAGGGAGCGGTTCGCCTGGCGGCGGCGGCGGAGGTGGTGGAGGAGGCGGCGCGTCCTACACCTATGTTCCTCCGGTAACTCAGGTAGCCGCGGTAGTGGCGGCCCCGAAGGCAAGTATTTCTGCACCCGCCGCGGTCTCGGCAATCAACGCGAACATTACCCGCGCACTCGCGAAAGGGACAAACAACCCGCAGGTGAAGGTGCTCCAGCAGATTCTGAATAGCGACCCCGAGACCCGCATTGCGGCAAGCGGAGATGGCTCGCCAGGCAGAGAGACCAATCTCTTCGGTCCTGCGACGCTCAAAGCAGTTCAGAAGTTTCAGGTGAAGTATGGTCTGGCGAGACCTGGGGTGCAGGGGTATGGCGTGCTCGGACCAAAGACCCGCGCCAAACTCAATGAACTTGGAGTAAAGGGAACGGTTGTTCCTGTAGCGACTCCTGCCGCCTCGGCAACGCAGACAACAGCAATCCAAAAACAAATTGACGCCGCCTTGGCGCAGATTAAAACTCTGCAGGAGCAACTCAAGAAGGCGAAATAAATATTTTGTGCGACCCCCCTCCCTCCGCTAGCGGAGGGAGGGGGTTTTCGTTATACTATATCGTACTATGAAAAAGCTCCTTGATGGTGCGTTTTGGCGGTTTCTTTCGGGTTTTGTCTTGATTCTCTTCGTGAGTGTCTCGCTCTTGACACTGCTCGGAAACTATCGCGCCGTCAGAGACCACATCGCGGCACTCTTTGCTCCCTAACCTTTGTATGCTCGCCAAACCACTCATAATGCTCTTAATGAGCACCGCATCACTCGGCGGCGGCGCGTGGGTGGCTGCGCATCCCGAAGCGACTCATGCGCTTCTTGACCATCTCGGCATCATCGGCAGTACCGTCGCCGCCGCCTTTGGGAGTAGCGATACGGTTGTGGTCAATCCTGCTTCTGTCTCGTTTGGGGTTTCCGATTCATCTTCGGCGGCGGGTGACGGGAGCGAGGAACAAGCCGTTTCCACACCTCCCTCCGTACCTCAAACCACACCCGCGGCGGTGGTTGCCGTCCCTGCGCGCTCTACCGCCGCGCCGAGACCAGCGGCTCCCGCCGTTTCGCCGCCCCCGCCCGCACCAGTGGTACCACCACCGACCCCTCCTCCTGCGCCCGTCCATTTCTTCAGTTTTACCCCGACCATCGGCTCGCAGGGCGGGGGCGGGGGCGGCGTCAATAATCCTACGACTCCCCCTAACTCCGCCTCCGTTCCAACTCCCACTCCCGTTTCTGTCCCCACTCCAACCCCAACCCCCACTCCCATTCCTGATACGACTGCTCCCAATGCCCCGATCATCTCCTCGCCATCTGACGGAAGCATCCTCACGACAACCTCGATTTCATTTTCGGGGACCGCCGAAGCGGGGAGTACGCTCTCTACCAATTTTTCTTCTACTACCGCCGCTGTATCGGGTGGCGGACTCTGGTCATTGCCGTTCATTCTCGCGCAGGGCACCACCACCATTCTTTTTTATGCGACCGATGCGGCGGGCAATCGCTCCGCCTCCGCCACGACCACCGTCTTTGTTGACTCGGTCGCGCCTGATGCGGCAATCTCTTTCGTTGAATGTGCCGATTCGCTCTCGTCTGATGCCTGCGTACTTGCTACGACGGCACTCTCACCCTCATGGTCTTCGTCCGCCTCCGACATCGCCTACTTCGTCCTGAATCAAAACGGTGTTGTCTCTACCACCACCACGCTCGCATCTGCCGTCACGGCAACTAATCATCTGCTCTACAGCGCGAGCGTCTCGGCGGTTGACCATACGGGGAATCGTTCCGCCACTTCCACCGCGAGCGCGTTCATAGAGACGCGACCAGTTGTGGTAAACGAAGTGGCGTGGGCGGGGACGGCAGCGAGTGCCTCCGACGAATGGCTAGAACTCTACAACAACACGCCCTACGCACTCTCGCTTGCGAACTGGACGCTCTTTGCGAGCGACCTCACCCCCTACATTCCCCTGTCGGGCACCATCGCCGCGTCCGGTTACTATCTGATTGAAAAGACCGAGCCGGTTACCAATGTAGCGGCGGATTTGACCGCCAATTTCGGAAGCATCAACAACAACGGTGAGTCGTTCTCGCTCGCGCGCAAGCCCATGGGCGCCGCGACAACCACCCTTGATACCGTCGCGATCTGTATCGGCGGTGGGACGCAGTGGTGTGCCGGTTCCGCCTCTGACTTCACGACTCTTGAACGGTACGACCCGCTCGCATCAGGCGCTGATTCTAACAACTGGGGAAGCAATCTGGGTGAGTTTATCTTGAACGGTCTGGACCGCACCGGCAATCCGCTTGTGGGCACGCCAAAAGCGCGCAACAGCATCAACTATCTTATCTCTCTTTCAAGCACGCTCTCGATGGATAAGACACTCTCTGCCTCGTCTTCGCCCTATCTGGTGGGGCGTTCGGGACTCACGGTCGGGGGCGGCGTAACGCTCACCGTTTCGGCTGGGGTCGTCATCAAGACCGTCTCGCCGAACTCTCCGACCATTTTTATAAACGGCATTCTGAGTACGCTCGGCTCTACCTCCAGCCCCGTCGTCTTCACTTCTTTCTCTGATGACGCGAACGGGGGCGATACCAACGGCGACGGGGGCGCAACCAGTCCTGCGGCGGGCAACTGGCGGCAGCTGCGCTTTATGTCAGGCAGCACCGGTTCCTCGCTCTCCTATACCAACGTTTTCTATGGTGGCAATGCGCATTCGCTCGCACCGCAGGGCGCGGTCGGCGTTGAGAGTGCCGCGGTCTCGTTCTCGCATGTGCTGGTCGCAACTTCTTCAACGAGCGGCATCGCGCTCTCTTCATCCGACAGCACCATCTCTCACAGCGTCTTCTCGGGAAATAATCAAAGTAGTGCGAGCGCGTCCGGTGTGGTTGCCTCGGGAGGCACTCCCTCAATCTCGCAGAACGCCTTTTTGGGAAATTATATCGGTGTCTCGCTTTCCTCGTCTCCGGCAACTCTTGCCTCCAATTCGTTCATCAATCAAGGGGCTGAAGCCGTCTCGGTGACGGGCGTCCTCGGTTCATTCACGGGCAACAGCGCCTCGGGCAATACCCAAAACGCCATCGTCTTCGGCAACGGCTCTACGGTGACGGTAAGTGGCGCAACGACGACGCTCATTGCAAACAACCTGCCGTATCTCGTGAAGCGCAAGGCAACCGTTGCGAGTAACTCGGTGCTCGCCTTCGGGCAGGGGGTGGTGGTGAAGGGACACGACAATCGCAGTAGTAATGCGGGAGAGATAGAGGTGCAGAGCGGCGCCTCGCTCTATAACGCTGGTACCGCGCCAAGCGACCTCGTCTTCACCTCGCTGCGCGACACCTCTGTGGGCGGCACGACCGAATCGGGACTCGCGAGCGCCGCGGCGGGCGACTGGGTCGGTATTACGGTATTGGCGGACGGGCACCTCGCGCTCTCGGGCTTTACGCTCAAATATGGCGGTCAACGCGCAACCAATCCCTTCTATGGCGAGAGCGCCGGCGCGCTCAAGATTACCGGCGGAACCGCCGCGTCGGGTAACCTGATGCACGCACTCTTCGATACCAACTACCAGAGCGGTCTCAACCTCGCGAGTGTGCTCTCGCTCGCCGTCTCTGATGTGGTCTTTCAGAATCACACAACGGGCGGTGCCGGGTACGGCACCGCCATCTACGGCAACAGTTCGGCTGCATCGTTCGCGACGACAACCTTCAGCAACAATCAATACGACGGGGTTGGTTCGGGCAACACATTCACCTGCATAAACTGCGGCACACCCGTTACCTCTCCCGCTCATCTGCTTGACCACTAGACATTTTCCGGCTGTTCAGGTAGAGTGGGCGGCATTGGGTCAGAGACAGAAGGCATTCATAAGCCCTTCCGAGACGACTCCAGACCTTTGGTCGATAAATAAATAGGTGCTAGGTAGTTAGGCGCTAGGTATTAGGAAGATTCCTAGAGCCTAGTTCCTTCTTCCCTAGGGCCTACAACAATGGCTATCAAAAAAGAAAAGAAGGGCGAGATTCTGAGACGGCTCGCACAAATCTTCACCGACTCAGTGAGCGTCTCGTTCGTGAACTTTCACAAACTGACGGTCAAGAATGCGCAGGAACTGCGCCGCGCGATGCGCGCGGCAGGGAGCGGCTACTTTGTCGCCAAGAAGACGCTCATTGCGAAGGCGCTTGAAGGAGGCAAGTTCACCGGTGCGGCTCCCGAACTCAAGGGCGAGATTGCAGTGGCGTATCTTGAGAAGGGTGGTAGCGACCTCACGGCGCCGCCGCGCGAAATCTACGGATTTGAGAAGAAGTTTGAGAAGGCGGTCTCACTTGTCGGCGGCATCTTTGAGGGATTCTTCAAGAGTCGCGATGAGATGCTGGTGCTCGCGACCATTCCGCCACGGCAGACCTTGTATGCGCAGTTCGTCAATCTGGTTCACTCGCCACTCCAGCGGCTCGCAGTTGTTATTAGTGAAATGAGTAAAAAGAAATAATTATGGAAGAGACAAAAATATCCGCCCAAGGCGGATCCGCCTCTGGCGAAGAAGTTCCGGAAAAGTTTAAGGCGATTATAGACGCGGTTGAGCAGATGTCGGTCATTGACTTGAACGAACTGGTCAAGACGCTTGAGAAGAGGTTCGGCGTCTCGGCGGCGGCAGTCGCGGTCGCGGCTCCGGGTGCGGCGGCAGGTGCGCCCGCTGGCGAAGAGAAGTCCACCTTTACGGTAGAACTCTCTGATGCCGGCGCGCAGAAGATTGCGGTGATTAAAGTCATCAAAGAGGCGCTGACGCTCGGTCTCAAAGAGGCGAAGGACCTCGTGGACGCGGCTCCCAAAGTGCTCAAAGAGGGTGTCAAGAAAGAAGATGCCGAGAAACTCAAGAAAGCCGTAGAGGCGGCAGGCGGAAAAGTCACGCTAAAATAGTAAGATTGGACGAAAATCTGTATATGCATATTTCCTGCTATAGCACAGAAGTAGCATATTGACGGAGTGACTATGTGTGTTGTCAAAGAAGGAGAGAAAGAAAGATGGAGAAAGAAAAGAAGTGGAATAAAAAAAAGGAAAGTAGCATATACCTATCTGCTTGTCAATCCTCGCGCAAATAAGGGGGTGTGCTAGGATTGCCCTATCTTCTTATGGACATTCTCGGAAAACTATTCGGTTCGGAGGGCAAGGTGAAGATTATGCGGCTCTTTCTCTTTAATCCCGAAACGCCTTTCGCGCGCGAGGATGTCGCCGAGCGCGCCCGCGTCTCGCCCGACCTTGCCCGCACCGAACTCGCACTTCTGCGGCGGACGCGGCTCATCAAGAGCAAGAGCTTCTCTCGCCGTTTTGTGCGGCGGAAGGGCAAGGCGCGGCGGTTTGTGAACAAAAAAGTCAGCGGTTTTATCTTAAACCCCGCCTTTCCGTACCTCCCGGAACTTCAACGGCTTCTCATAGATACCAGTCTGCTCAAGGGCGACCAGTTGCTTCGCAAACTAAGCAGAACCGGCAAGTTAAAACTCGTCATAACCTCCGGCATCTTTATCCAAGACCCCGATAGCCGCGTGGACATCCTCGTGGTTGGCGACCGCCTGCGCCGCAGCGCGGTGGAGCACGCCATTCGCGCCATTGAGGCAGAGATGGGCAAAGAACTGCGCTACGCCGCCTTTGAAACGACCGAGTTTAACTATCGGCTCGGAATGTATGACAAACTCATTCGCGATATTTTGGACTACCCGCATACAATTGTGATTGACCGTCTCGGTCTGCCGCCCCTCGCGCCCGAAGGGCGCTGATGTCCCTTTAGTTATCCACAGTAGAATATACTTGCGTAAGAAAATACCTCATCCTATAATGTTTCCGTTGAAGCTTGAGGTCAATCATTATAAGTTTTGTGACGGCAGATACAACTCTCGTTTTGATTGTGAAGCATCCAAGGGTTAAACCTTAATGCTTCAACAACATAAGGTAGCGGTTGCAAAACTGATTACTTTGGTTGCTTCACATTCATCGCGAGGGTTTTTTGCAACAAAAAACTACCTTAGCTCGCACATCATCACCTGCTCTCAACAAATAAAACAAAAGAGGGAAGGCGAACGCGCTTTTCAAGCGACTCACCCGTACGACAACGGAAACAATAAATGTCGGGTGATGTGCGAATTGTGGTAGTTTCTGTATCTACATTGTATCTGTGTTGTATGCTTTGTGCATAATGTAATCTGTGGATAACTCTCAATATGCTCTGTTATGATGTATATATCGTGTACGACAGAGCAAAAAACAAGTTTTACAACGAGGAATGCATAGAAGGTTGTAAAAAGTATATCAAAGATGATTCGGTTGATTTGATTATCACCGACCCACCTTACGGAATCGGTGGCGATACATTGCACAAACACTACAATCGCAATGAGCAATTCGTAATTGACGGTTATGTAGAAGTCCCGAAAGCAAAGTACGCAGATTTTAGCGCGCAGTGGATTAAGGAAGCGGCACGCATACTTCGTCCCGGGGGGAGTATGTATATCGTATCGGGCTACACCAACCTAATTGATGTCTTAAATGCCGTCAGACAAACTTCTCTGAGAGAAATAAATCACATTATTTGGAAGTATAATTTTGGCGTTCACACCACACAAAAATTCGTATCTTCGCACTATCACCTTCTGTTTTTGGAAAAACCGGGCGGTCAGCGGACTTTCAATACCTACGCAAGATATGGACAATCCGAAAAACACGATGAGGGTGGGAGCTTGAATTATCAAGATCGTGAGGATGTATGGATTATTAACCGAGAATACAAACCTGGTGAGATAAAAAACAAGAACGAATTACCAAAAGAATTACTGATTAAATTGTTGCAGTACAGCAGCAACGAGGGAGATACTGTATGCGACTTATTTCTTGGCAGTTTTTCTACCGCAAAGATGGCTATCGGTCTCAACCGATATGCGATTGGGTTTGAAATGAACCCTAAAGGATTTGCATACCAAGTAAAACAAGTACAGAACGCGATACCGGGGACACTGCTACCGTCTTTACGAAAACCAGTCGGGGGTGCTCCCAAAAACTATGGGAAATCTTGGACGGAGGACGATATTTCACTATGCCAACAGCATTTTCAGAAAGCGTACAATACATTACAAAACAAAAAGAAGGCTATTGAAAGAGTTGCATCTGAGATGGGAAGGGGGTATTTTTCTATTCTTAATCTGCTTGACCACAATGATGGGTCAATAAGCGACCATTTCGTGCAGAGGAAGCTAATTTCATGACAACAACCGCGTCAGTAACCGACACCACGCATACTATTGGAGATGCGCTGCGTTCCATTTCTCCTGCGTGGGACGGGAAAGAGGCAATCAAGGAGATGAAAAAAGGCGGGTCTTCTCATTGGCGACAGATGGAGTGGATTGGTTTTTATTTTGAGTTTCTTTGCCAAAATCGGCTTGCGACACTAGCAGAAATACCGGGTCCGCGCTATGGAAAGACGGGTTTTGACGCGCTTTCTGTAATTCCATGGGATTTTAAGGCGCATGCGATGAATACCAGTGCACATCAGATTATTGTAAACGATACCGAAGCGATACAGGAAGCGGTGAAGAAATATGGAGCGGTAGGACTTATCCTCGCGCTAGGGGAAGTGAAATACAATGATGAGAAACGAAGATTTCAGAAATGGCATCAAAAATTGAAGGGCGGTGCCTCTGATTATGAAAAAGAACGAGTAGAGCGCGGCGCATGGTCGCGGTTGCGCAAGATTTCTTTTTTATTGCGCCAAGTGTCTTTTATTGTCTTAACGGAGAATAGTTTGCGCAAGGCAGGTTCTTTTCAAGCAGATTTTCGGAATGCAGACGGCAAGCCACGGCGTAAGAAAGTGTTGATTGATTTAGAGAAGATAGGGAAAGAACTAGTACATAAGATAGATTTTATATAGAAGAAGAGGGTGTGGATAACCCGTGTGTAACCTGTGGAGAAGATGGGGTATAATAGTGGTGTGGAAATGACAGGCCAGATATGGTCGGCTTAGCGGGACGCTCTCAAAAAGAGCCCCTGTTATTATCTGGCTCCCATTTATCAATCTTAAGTTACTTGAATATATACTATGTTAGCTACATGGAGTAATGTCCTTCGGGATTCGTTCACCAATTTGTGGATGGGCGTTGCCGCGTACATCCCCAATTTGGTTATTGCGCTCGTTATCTTCGTTATCGGGTGGGCAATCGGCAGTTTGCTCGGTCAGGTCGTCTCGCAGGTTATCAAGTCGCTCAAGATTGATAATCTCCTCAAGGGCGCCAAGGTAGATGAGGTGCTCGGGCGAGCCGGCTTTCGTCTTGACTCTGGTCGCTTCGTCGGCGACCTCGTAGAATGGTTCGTCGTCATCGTCTTTTTGGTCGCGTCGCTTGATGTGCTCGGTCTGACGCAGGTCAATGCCTTCTTGCAGCAGGTGGTGCTTCTCTATGTGCCGCAGGTTATCGTCGCCGTCCTCATTCTCTTGGTCGCGGTGATGGTTGCCGCGGCGGTTCAACGGCTCGTGGTGGGTGCCGCAATGGCGGCAGGGGTGCATTCGGCAAACTTCCTCGGCGCCGTCGCCAAGTGGAGCATCTGGATCTTCGCGGTCTTGATGGCGCTCTACCAACTCGGTATCGCCGCACAACTTATCAATGTGCTCTTTACGGGTGTCGTGGTGGCGCTTTCTCTCGCGTTTGGGCTCTCATTTGGCTTGGGCGGCCAGCAGGCGGCGGCGAGCTTTATTGAGAAAGTGCGCGACGAAATCAAGAATCACCGACGCTAATTTTCTCAAGGTATTGACAATATTTCGCCTTCGCCTATACTGGTCGGTACACAGAAATGTTGAAGATTATCCTATTCGCAAGGCGGAGAGCGTAGTGCACGGCGCATTTTTGCGTATGTACGAAACCCCCGCCAAAGGCGGGGGTTTCGATTTCAGGGCGATTCATTCATTGACAACTGCATTCCGCCACGAAGTGCTTTTGTCCCGATGACCATCGGGACAAGGGGTCTTTATAGCTTCGGAGGCGGAGTAGGTAAATCTGCTCCAGATTCTATGGAGCAGGACTAAAGTAAAAAATAAGTGGTGATAAGTTTCCTGATGGGAAACTAAGGGCGTACGGTGGATGCCTTGGCTTGAAAGAGCGATGAAGGACGCGAGCTAGCGGCGAAACGCTCCGGGGAGGTGCTGCAACCTTTGATCCGGAGGTCTCCGAATGGGGAAACCCGTTCCGATGTAAATCGGGACGCTCCGACTTCGCGTCGGAGCGCATACCCGGGGAAGTAAAACATTTCAGTACCCGGAGGAAAAGAAATCAATAGATATTGCGTCAGTAGCGGCGAGCGAACGCGCAACAGCCCAGATCCCGACCCGCAAGGGTCGCGGAAGTTGTAAGACAGAAGTGTCCCGATTTATCGGGAGGAAAGTTACAAAATCGTGTGTTAGCAGAAACTGCTGGAAAGCAGTACCCCAGAGGGTGATAGTCCCGTCGGCGACAACACACGGTCTTTCTTGCTTCTGTTCTTGAGTACCCCAAGACACGAATACCTTGGGGGAATCTGCCGGAACTAACCGGCAAGGCTAAATATCTTTCAAGACCGATAGTGAACAAGTACCGTGAGGGAAAGGTGAAAAGCAGCCCGGCGAGGGCGGTGAAATAGACCTGAAACCGTATGCTTACAAGGAGTCATAGTCCTGACGCGCAAGCGTCGTGGATGGTGGCGTGCCTATTGAAGAATGAGCCAACGAGTTGATGCATTCCGCATGCCTAAGCGCGAGAGCGTGGAGGCGTAGCGAAAGCGAGTGTGAATAGCGCGTATGTCCCGATGCAAATCGGGACGAGTGGAATACATCAGACCCGAAGCCAGATGAGCTTACTATGAGCAGGGTGAACCCCGACGAAAGTCGGGGGGAGGCCCGAACGCTAGAGCTGTGCAAAACTCTGCGATGACTTGTGGTAAGGAGTGATAAGCTAATCGAATCTGGTAATAGCTGGTTCTCTCCGAAATAGCTTTAGGGCTAGCGTCGCGTATTCCTCTTGGGGGTAGAGCTCTGGAAGGACTAAACAGGTCGAAAGACCGTTAGACCTATCAAACTGCGAATACCAAGAGTCAACAGCGCGGCAGTTAGACCGTGGGGGCTAAGCTCCAAAGGTCAAAAAGGGAAGAGCCTTTGATCTCCAGTTAAGGTCCCAAAATCTGCGCTCAGTGCATCACAAGGAAGTGGAATTTCTTAGACAATGAGGATGTCGGCTTAGAAGCAGCCATCATTGAAAGATAGCGTAACAGCTCACTCATCGAGAAATTCCGCACCGAAGATGATCGGGGCTTTAAGCGCAGTACCGAAACTGAGGGCTTGTGAATTTCATTGAGGATGAAGAATCCTCATGCGATAGTCCGTCGCATCCTCAATGAAATTCACAAGCGGTAGGAGAGTATTCCAATCTGCGATGAAGCCAAAGGGGTGACCCATGGTGGAGCGTTTGGAAGTAAGAATGTTGGCACAAGTAACCACAATCCCGATGAGAAATCGGGACGCCGAAAGACCAAGGTTTCCTCCTCGATGATTGTCAGAGGAGGGTTAGTCGGGCCTAAGGGGATGGCGAAAGCCGTACCTGATGGACACA
>Ga0209515_10005820_pt1 | contig 15779 bp, 11 predicted proteins | sample Subgroupgradi54m_FD_187454 | JGI IMG/M metagenome (GOLD analysis project Ga0209515, IMG submission 187454) | Subsurface groundwater microbial communities from S. Glens Falls, New York, USA - GMW60B uncontaminated upgradient, 5.4 m (SPAdes)... ...
TCCGATCTAGCTCTTCGTTGACGTCGACGTCCTTCACGAGGGCCAGCGCCTCGTGCAGCTGCCCCGTCGTCAACGATCCCCCGTTGCCCATCAGCGTCCTCAGCCGCTCACCCAGCCGATGCTTTTGCTGCGCCATCGACTTTGGCAGCGCCGAGCGGATCGATTTCGCGCGCTTCGCGATCGTCTGCATGTTGGCGCGAATGTCGCGAATCAACCGCTGGCCCTCGGCTTGTCGCGTGACGGCCAGCTCGCGAATGGCCGCCTGCACCGTCTGTCGCACCACCGGCCACAGGTCCGGCTGATTCGCGCGGCCGTCCTTCGCGTTGAGCAGCAACGGATGCGCGAGCACGTCCAGCGTGATCTCGCCTTTGAGCGCGAATCGCTTCTTCAGGCCGGAGAGCGCCCGATAATACGCCTCCGCGAGCGCCTCATCGAGCACGATTTGCTTCCCGGTCTTCGGCGATTGAATCGCCACCGTCACGTCGACACGGCCGCGCCGCAATTGCGCGCGCACGAGCTGTGTGACGTCCGCTTCGTAACTCGTCAATCCTTCCGGGAGTCGCACATCGACTTCGAGATAGCGATGATTCGTGCTGCGCAACTCCACCGCGATCCCGCCGCGCGGTGTCTGCTTCACGAGGCGGCTATATCCGGTCATGCTCTGCAACATCGGGTCTGTGTGCCTACGCCCACGCGATCGAACGGATGCTCGAGGGCTTCGTTGGATACGGAGTGCGAATCATCTCGTCCGGTCGGAACCACAATTTAATCTCGCGCTCAGCATCCGCAGGGTCGGACGAGGCGTGGATGATGTTTTCCATGATCCCGCTCGTGGTCATGCGCCCGAACGCGCCGCGGAGTGACGTGGGGTCGGCCTTCTCCGGATGCGTCGAACCGGAGATCTGACGAACCTTCCCGATCGCGCCAGGCCCCATGTAGATGAGTGCCAACACATGATCGATCCCGTGCAACTCTCCGCAGATGTGCTGGATGAGTTCATCGAAGAACGCTTTTTCTCGCAGCGCCTTGTAGTGCTCGACCGCCAACTCGCGGCTGACGCGCATCACCTTCGCCCCAACCATCGAAAGCTTCGCTTCTTCAAGTCGATACAAGACGAGCCCCGTGAGCCCGCGCTGAATGGCGTCCGGCTTAATGACTACCAATGTCGCTTCGTCGTTCATTCATCCCCTGATCCGATGCCGAGGATCTGCAGTAGTCGCGCCAAGTCTTCCTCGGAGAAGTAATTGATGACGATCCTCCCGCCACGACGGCGGCTCGCGAGCGACACCTTGGTTCCCAAAATCTTACGCAGAGATTCTTCAATGGCCCTGAATTGCGGCTGCTTGGCAGCGTCCGGTCGCGATTCCACGCGGGCTGCAGGACGCTTGACATCGCCGGCAAGTTCCTCTGTTCGACGAACAGACAGCGCATCGTCGAGGATCTGCTGAAACAGCGCCAGTTGGCGCTCCGACTGCTCGATCGCCAGCAGCGCCTTCGCGTGTCCCTGCGTCAAACGGCCTTCGCGCAGCGCAATCTGAATCTGATCCGGCAGTTTCAGCAGTCGCAGCAAATTTGCGACCGTGCTCCGGTCCTTTCCAACTCGTTGTGCCACATGGTCTTGGGAATATGCGAATTCTTTCATGAGACGCTCGTAGCCTTGCGCCTCTTCGATCGAATTCAGATTGTGACGCTGGAGATTTTCGATGAGCGAGTATTCCAGCGCTTCTTGATCTGGAAGTGAACGAACCACGGCCGGGATTTCTTGAATGCCAAGCGCCTGTGCCGCGCGCCATCGGCGCTCGCCCGCGACCAGCTCATAGACTCCGTGCGAGATAGGCCTCACCAGAATCGGCTGGATAATTCCGTGGTCTTTAATGGAATTTTTCAACTCCTCGAGCGCTTGCTCGTCCATATGCTGGCGAGGCTGGTAGCGTCCTGGCTTGATCTGTGTCGTGGGAATCATCAAGACGCTTGGGGTCGACTGCACCGCACTCTCGACAATCTCCGCAAATCCCTTTCCCAGCCGTCGTGTCATGGCACCCTCTGCTCTATCGGAACCGGCTTCGAGGCTGACCTGGAAAGCAATTCCTTCGCAAGATTGCTGTAGGCGATGGCCCCACTTGAGTTGGGATCGTAGAGGCAAATCGGTCGGCCGAAGCTCGGCGACTCAGCCAATCGCACATTTCGCGGGATCGATGTTTGCAACACCAAGTCCTTGAAGAATTGCTTCACCTCTCCAGCGACCTCTTGACTCAAACTGGTTCTAAAATCTGCCATGGTTAGCAGGATGCCTATCACGCACAGTGAATGATTGTAGGCGGTCTTGACGCGCTCCACGGTCTTCAAGAGAGAATTGAGGCCTTCGAGCGCCAAGTATTCACACTGTACAGGTATTAACACACCTTCCGACGCGACGAGCGCGTTGGTCGTGATCAATCCAAGCGAAGGAGGGCAATCAAGGAGGATAAAATCATACCGCTCTTCGATGGACTGAAACAGCTTGCTGAGAAGGTATTCTCTCCCCTCTTGGTTCGCTATTTTTAGCTCCGCTTGCGCGAGTTCGGTCGTCGACGGAATGACGTCAAGCGCCTCCATGACCGATTTCACGATAACCTGGTCAAGCGAGATCCCATCCACGAGCGAGCTATAAATCGTGACTCTTAAGCTCGCTCTATCGATGCCGAGCGAAATAGTTGCGTTGCCTTGCGGATCGAGATCCGCAACGAGTGTTCGCTTTCCCGACAACGCAAGATATGAGCCGAGATTCACGGCTGTGGTGGATTTACCCACTCCACCTTTTTGATTGCAAATCGCAATGACTTGAGCCATGCCACCGTTTCGCAAAGGCCAAAGCGTGTTCCACGTGGAACACTGCCCTACTCAGCCTGTGGAAAACTTGTGAATAGTGTTGAATACTAGGTTTTCGCGAGCTTCGTCAGAGTGATAGAAACGATGCTGTTGGTCAACCAGTACAATACCAATCCAGACGGAACCGAGTAAAACATGAAGCCGAATAAGATTGACATGATCGGCCCGGTGTTCATGTTTGTGCCACTGGACTGGACGTTCGATTGGGAGAGTTTTGTTTGAAAAAACATCGCCACGGCCATCAGAATTGGGAGGAGATTCAAATCGATGCCGATTGGCAAGTGCGCTAGCCGATCTGGGAGCGATAGATCCTTGATCCATAGAAACCGTTGCCCGCGCAGTCCGATGAAATGCGAAATCGCGGTTAGTAGCGCGAAAAAGATCGGCAACTGCAGCAACATGGGAAGACATCCGCTGAGCGGGCTGACCTTATGCTCCTTAAAGAGCGCAAAAATCTCCTGATTCATCTTGTTCGGATCTTTCTCGTGTTTCTTCTTGATGTGGTCGATCTTCGGTTGAAGAGCCTGCATCTTCTTCATCGATCGTAAGCTAATGAGCGTGAACGGAGAAAGAAGTAGAGTGATCGTTGCGCCGAGCAAAATGATCGCCACACCGTAGTTATGGGTAACTGAGGCCATCCAGCTGAGGAATACCATCAGAGCGAGGCCAACTTTTCCCAAGAACTTGACTGAAAACGCGTTCTCAAACCCAGCATCTCGCATCTGGAAGAAATCTCTCGGGCCAACATAAACCGGGATAGTCTGGCTAACCTCTTCCCCGGATTGAATCATGCCGTCGAGCTGCGTCGATATTGAAATGGTGCCCTTTGGAGATCGAAGCATCCTGACAACGGACTTATCGTTCAATTTGATCGACTGACAAAAATAACGTTCGGAAAGCGTTGCCGCGATTGTTCCACGTGGAACAGTCCGCACTATCCCCTCGCGGTAACGGACCTGACTGCGCTGGCATCCTCCGGTCGTATTAACGCGGAACACGGCCTCGAGGACATTTGCATTGCCGACCAACTTATCCGCCCTATGCCACGATGCAATAAGCTCAAAAGGCTCCTTAACCAGATCTTTTGAACCATTCTTTGCCCGAAGATTGACCGTGAAGACGGGCTTCTGCTGATCCAGGACAATTTCAAGCTGCTTGCTTACCCCATCCTTCGTTTGACATTCCCATCTCGCCGAGACGGCATCATGGCTAACAAGTGACCATTTCGAATCGCCCGTGTCGCAAACCGACGCGAGGATGGGTCGATCGCTATCAAACGTAAGCGGTTCGGATCGATCCATGTCATGAAAGTTCTTCAAAGCTACGGTGCGAACCGATGCGGAGCTAGTGCCCAATTTCAATGCGACGCTCGGAGATTCTATAGTTACCGTGGCCTCATCAGGTAATTTGCCAGCAATTTGATCCACCGAATCCGCTTGATGCGACTGCGCACTCAGGTTTGCTTCCGTTTGCCCGTTTGGTAGACGCTTGCCGATCACTTGCATGTACAGGACAAGCACGAGAAGCGAAATTCCAGAGGCCAGCAGGATACGCTTTTCAGGATTCATCAATATCGGTTACCTAACTGGGTCAACGAAGGTTCGACTAAAAGGGTGGCAACGTAGCAACCTTTTTATTGCTATAAATGATCCGCTAATCGCTCCGTACTTTTGTATACTTAGAATCGCATAGGATGAGCATGAAGGTGTTATTCTACAATAGTTTAGAAATATTGAAGATACGTATGTCTGGTATAATCGTATCAAATATATGGATATATTAGCATGACTAAACGTTGTAGATTTTACAGAAGGATTTTCAGGCGTGCGCATACTCGAATGAAGTCTTCCTGAAGAATATCGAAGTCGTCACAGCCGGTCTTCAAGAGCACGACAACCAGATCAAAGCCCGGACTCAGCCGATGCTTCGTAACTCGGTAGACAGACCGAAAAACTCGCTTCGAGCGATTTCTCGTGACCGCTTTCTTTATGCCACGCTGAACGCGAATACCGACACGGGTGCTTCGTGTAGCATTCGAAAGGATTCCAACCGAAATCCACTGACCACGCACCCAGACACCCCGACGACGAATATCGTCAAATCGGGCTGACAGGCGGAGTCGCTCAGGGGCACGGAAAGAAGTGTCAATTAAGCTACAGTCAACTGCCGTCGCTGCTTTCGACGACGACGCTTTAGCACGTCTCGACCTCCGCGCGTGCTCATGCGCTTCAGAAATCCAGACGTGCGTCGTCGCTTTCGGCGCGAGATTGGTCGGAGATTTTTTTTCATCGCCACATTGTAGGGGCTTTTTCATTCTAAATCAAGCGAAAGCTCGGCGGTGCTGCCAATCTTGCGATGCTCACAGGCAGGCACTTTTTGCCTTGAGCGTATCGTGAGCACTTGCTATAATTAGGACTCCCACCAGCCTGTGCAAAACCTGTGGAATGTGTGCAAAAGCGTATGTTTGCGTGGTCAAAAGCTGTGGAAAGTCTGAAAGCCCGCCTTGGGCAAGAAACGATTGATCGCTGGATCAATCCGCTAAGGCCGCGACTCTCCGATACATCCGATACGTTGGTCCTGGAAGCCCCGAATCAATTCTTCAAGGACTGGGTGCTCGCGCATTACCTCGCCAGTCTTCAGGAAGTGGCCGAAGGTCTCCGTGTCGAGGTCATCGTGTCGGAATCTCCGTCGACGATACCGCCGCCATCGCCGTCCCAATCGTCGCCACGGCCGCTCGAGGTGGGAGAATCCGGAAAAAATGGCCTCAACCCAAAGGCCACGTTCGAGCAATTCGTCGTCGGCTCGAGCAATCGTTTTGCACACGCGGCCTCCATGGCAATCGCCGAGTCGCCTGCGAAGGCCTACAATCCGCTGTTCATTTACGGCGGCGTGGGTTTGGGAAAGACGCACTTGATGCACGCCATCGGCCACGCGGTAACAAAGAAGTTTCCGAACTTCCGGGTGTGTTATACGTCCAGTGAACAATTCACCAACGAGTTAATCACCGCCATCCAAACAAAAACCACCATGCGGTTTCGTGAGCGCTATCGAAAAGTCGATACATTGCTCATCGATGATATCCATTTCATTGCGGGTAAAGAGTCCACTCAGGAAGAATTTTTTCATACATTTAACGCGTTGTACGATGACCACAAGCAGATCGTCATGTCGAGCGATCGCTCGCCGAAAGAGATCGCCGGCCTCGAGGAGCGACTCGTCTCCCGGTTTGAGTGGGGATTAGTGACGGACATCCAGCCGCCCGACCTTGAAACGCGCATTGCGATCCTCAGAAAAAAAGCGGAAAACGCCGGCCTTGATGTGCCCGGCCCCGTCGTGGATTTTATCGCGCGCCAGGTTGTCGCGAATATCCGCGAGCTCGAGGGCGCATTGATTCGCGTGGTGGCGTATTGTCGATTCTGCTCGCAGCCGCTTTCGGTCGACGTCGCTCAAGAAGTCCTGAAAGAAATGGTGCGTGAGGTGGAGTCGCGCGTGACGCTCGCAGTCATTCAGCGTCGGGTAAGTGAGTATTTCAGCATGACGGTGGAGGTCTTGAAGAGCCCCCGTCGGCAGCAGTCGATTCTGTACCCGCGCCAACTGGCGATGTATCTGTGCCGTACTTTAACCGACTCATCGCTGCCGGAAATCGGCCAGGCATTCGGTGGGAAAGATCATTCCACAGTTCTGCACGCGGTTGAGAAAATCACTCGAGAAATTGCACAGGATGACCACAAGAAGCGCCTTATCGGACACCTGACCAAGGCGATCACAAACCCTTCATCATGAATAGCTTTTGCACGGTCGAGCGGTTATCCACTTATTCCACATGTTTTACTACGATCACGACTAGTTTTTTCTTTGAAAGAGAAAAGACAGAAGGAGCCGGTCGATGAAGCTGAGTATTCCACAAGCCTCGTTGCTCAAAAGCCTCCAAGTGGTCGAGCGGGCGGTCAATGATCGGAGCGCGCTGCCGATTTTGGCGAACATCCTACTCGAGACGAAAGGCAACGCGCTGTGGTTGACGGCCACAGACCTTGATGTTGGAATTCGATTCCAAGCGAGCCTTCGAGAGGACCCAGGTGTCGGGGCCATTACGCTGCCGGCGCGTCGCCTCACGAGCTTGGTGCGCGAGTTGCCTAACGAAGCTGTGATGCTGGAGGCAAAGAAGAATCACGCCGCGACACTCTCCTGCGGCACAAGCCAATTTCGGATCCAAGGGTTGCCGCCAGAAGATTTCCCGATGTTCCCAGAGTTGGAGCGTGAGTCGGTGGTGACCGTGTCGCCGACCGTGCTGAGCGGATTGATCGCGCGCACCGCATTTGCGATGTCCATGGAGGAGACGCGGTTCATTCTGAATGGCGCGTTGCTGAAGGTGCAAGGCACGACGATGACGCTTGTCGCGACGGATGGTCGGCGATTGGCGGTTTCAACCGGCGTGATCGCGGCTGCGGGCAAAGACCTCACGGTCGTGATCCCTGCGAAGACTATTCGAGAGCTTAATCGCCTCCTTGATGGATTTGCCGACGAGCAAGTCACCATCGCGCCGCTCAAAGACAATCAACTGTTGTTCGAGTTTGGCGATGTGGCGATCATCACTCGCCTGATCGACGGGCAATTTCCTCCATATGAAAGCGTCGTACCGGCCCCGTCGAATATCACGCTCACCGCGAAACGACTGGCGCTTGCCGCGGCGATTCGTCGCGTGAGTTTGATGACGACGGCCACCTCCCAAGCTGTCGTGTTTGAGTTGGGAGCGAACAAGTTGGTGATCTCGAAAGAATCGCCGGAATTGGGGAGTGCGCGCGAGGAATTGGATGTCGCGTACGGCGGCCCGGCGATGACACTCGCGTTCAATCCGGAATTCTGGTTGGATGTGTTAAAAGTACTCGCACTCGAAGATGTCACGATCGAACTCACCGCGTCTGACAAGCCCGCGGTCATCCGCTTGCCGGAATTTGTGTATATTGTACTGCCGATGAAACTCTCCTAACCGCGCATCGCCATGACGCCGTCGTCGTTTGGTGATTTGATTCCAAAAGTTTTGCGGGAGACCACCAAACGTCACGAGGTGATGCATCGCATGCAAGTTGAGTGGCCGCGGATCGTGGGTAAAGCGTTGGCGGGGCGCAGCAAGCCGGTTGCGATTCGGCGCAAGCGGCTCTATGTGCACATCAGCGAACCGGCGGCAAGTTTTGAGTTGACCATGAAAAAACCGCACGTGCTTGCAAAGGCCCACACCATCGTCGGTGAAGAGTTGGTGGACCTCGTGCTGCGGGCCGGCTCAATCGATGAGTCGCGCTGATGGGGTACATCATCGACCGACAACATGTGATGCGCGACAGCGAGCTGGTCAGTGTGCTCAGCGTCAGAGACCGGCGAGTCCGCAGCCATGTGTTGTTGTCGGATGGTAGTTTGGTGAAAACATTGACGCGCCCGAAGTTGTTGATTCGAGCGCTGGAGCAACTCCGGATGGGGCGCAAAGGATTGGCATGGATAAACGACAGACGAAGTCCGCAAAAATAGCGCAAGAGTCGACGTACGACGCCAGCGCGATTCAGGTGCTGGAAGGCCTCGAAGCGGTCCGCCGCCGGCCCGCGATGTATATCGGCGATACCGGCAATCGAGGGCTCCATCATTTAATCGAGGAGGTGGTCGACAACTCGATCGATGAAGCGATGGCCGGCTTCTGCGACGAAGTGCAGGTGGTCATCCACCAGGACAATTCCGTGACCGTCGTCGATAACGGACGTGGAATTCCTGTGGATATGCACAAAACCGAGAAGAAATCCGCGCTGGAAGTGGTGCTGACCAAGCTGCACGCGGGCGGCAAGTTCGACAACCGGACGTATAAGGTCGCCGGCGGTCTACATGGCGTGGGCGTGTCCGTCGTCAACGGTCTGGCGGAGTGGCTCGAGGCTGAGGTGCGCCGCGACGGAAAACTGTATCGACAGCGCTACGCGCGCGGCAAGCCGGTCTCGCCGATGACCGTCATGGGCAAGGCCACCGGCACGGGCACGCGCATTACCTTCAAGCCGGACAAGGAAATTTTCACCAACGGAATCGCGATGAACTACGACACGCTCGCGAACCGCTTCCGCGAGCTGGCGTTCTTGAACAAGGGATTGACCGTCAGCCTCAAGGATGAGCGCAGCCAGAAGGAAGTGTCGTTCACGTTTGAAGGCGGCATTCAGGAATTTGTCGAGCATCTCAATAAGGGCAAGACGCCGCTGCACAACGTCATTCACTTCGAGGACCAGCGCGAGCACGCGGCCGTTGAGGTCGCGATGCAGTACACCGACGGCTATGCGGAACATCTGTTCTCATTCGCCAATAACATCAATACGGTCGACGGTGGGACGCATCTGTCCGGGTTCAAGTCGGCGTTGACGCGCGTCATCAATCAATACTGTAAATCGAAGAATCTCTTTAAGGGCGACAGCCTCACGATTGAAGGCGAGGATGCGCGCGCGGGCTTGACCGCGGTGATCAGCGTCAAGGTCCCGCAGCCGCAGTTCGAGGGTCAGACGAAAGCGAAGCTCGGCAGCCCGGAAGTCGAAGGCCTCGTCGCGTCGGCTTGCAACGAACAGCTCTCGACGTTCTTCGAAGAGCATCCGTCGGTCGCGAACAAGATCGCGGACAAGTGCATCATCGAGGCGCGAGCGCGCGAGCGCGCACGGCATGAGCGCGAACTGGTTCGCCGCAAGGGCTTGCTCGAATCGAGTGCGTTGCCGGGCAAGCTCGCCGACTGCTCGGAGCGCGACGCCGCGCTGTGCGAGCTGTATATCGTCGAGGGTGACTCGGCCGGCGGCTCGGCGAAGCAGGGGCGCGATCGTCGCTTCCAGGCGATCTTGCCCATCAAAGGAAAAATTCTCAACGTCGAGAAGGCGCGGCTCGAGAAGGTGCTGACCAACGCCGAAATCCGCACGATCATCACGGCGCTGGGGTGCGGTATTGGCAACGAAATGTCGATGGAAAAGCTGCGGTACCACAAAATCATCATCATGTGTGACGCCGATGTCGACGGCAACCACATCCGCACGCTGCTGCTGACGTTCTTCTACCGGCAGATGCCGCAAGTGACCTCGAACGGGTATGTCTATATCGCGCAGCCGCCGCTCTATCGCATCAAGCGCGGCAAGCGCGAGGAATACGTGCAGACCGAAGAGCAGATGTCGAGCATGCTGCTCGAGCTCGGCGCGGAAGGCAAGACGCTGACGCACGCAAAGAGCAAGAAGACCTTCAAGGATAAGGCGCTCCTCGATATTCTCAAGATCCTCGCGGAAATTGACCAGCTCACGCGCGGGTTGTCGCGCTATCGCATCGACGCGCAGGCGTATTTCGGCCGGCTGGATAAGAAGAAGGGGTTGCCGCTGTACGTGATTCGCGTCGATGGCGAGGCGAGCTACCTGTTTACCGACGAGGAGCTGGCGAAATTCGCGCAAGAGCATGAGCTGAACCTCGAGGAGCTCGAGAAGCATCCGGACACCGAGCGTGTGCAGTTCCGCGAGATCTTTTCCGCGACGGATCTCGACGAGCTGCGCAAGCGCCTGGAAAAGCACGAGCTCGATATTCAGGAATATTTCGCCGAGGATGGGCGCGTGGCGTTCAAGTTGGCCGACGAGAAGGGCGACAAGAGCTTCGGCAGCCTGCGCGAGATCCTGCTGGCCATCGAAGAAGAAGGCCGGCACGGGATGGTCATTCAGCGATACAAGGGTTTGGGAGAAATGAACCCGCAGCAGCTGTGGGACACGACGATGGATCCGGCCAAGCGCACGGTGTTGCGCGTGACGATGGAAGATACGGTGGAAGCGGAGCGGATGTTCACGACGCTGATGGGCGAGGCGGTGGAGCCGCGCAAGCAGTTCATCGAAGCGCACGCGCTTGAAGTGAAGAACCTCGATGTCTGAGCCGCGCGAGTCGCTCTATACCATGGGGGAGCGGGTCGTTCCGCGCGAGATCGAAGCGGAGATCAAAGACTCGTATATCTCGTATGCCATGAGCGTCATCGTCGGGCGCGCGCTGCCCGACGTGCGCGATGGGCTGAAGCCGGTGCATCGGCGCATCCTCTACGCGATGCGCGATCTCGGGCTCGACGCGGGCAAGCCGTACAAGAAATGTGCGCGCATCGTCGGAGAGGTGCTCGGAAAGTACCACCCGCACGGCGACGTCGCGGTCTACGACGCGCTCGTGCGCATGGTGCAGGACTTCAGCTTGCGCTATCCGCTCATCGACGGGCAGGGCAACTTCGGGTCGGTCGACGGCGACGCCGCGGCCGCGATGCGTTACTGCGTCACCGGAGACACGCTGGTTGTCACCGAGCGGGGCTTGATGCCGATCAAAGATCTCGCGCAGATCGACGCATCGCAGACGGGATCAGAGGACGTCAACATCTCCGTGCTCTCGCGGGACCGCAAGATTCACCCGGCGAGCAAATGGTTTGACAGCGGAGAACATCCGACAATCCGCATCACGACAGGGCGAGGCTTCTCGCTGAGGGGCTCGCGCAACCACCCGATTCTCACGTGGGCCGCGAATGCCGGAGCGGGGCGACCAGGATTCCGATGGAAGTTGCTGAACCAGCTTCAGACCGGGGACATCGCGGCGATCGATCGAACTGCTGATTTGCTGTGGCCGAGCGCGCGCGTCTCGCTCAAGGCGTATTGGCCGGATCAATTGCCGCCACGTGCAGAAATCAAAACCCTCCCGACCGAGTTGAACGAGGATCTCGCATTTATCCTCGGCGCATTGATCGCTGAGGGCGCGGTCAAGGAGCGGGAGATCGAGTTCTGCAACAGTGATCCGCAGTTTCTGCAGGAGTTCGACCAGCGATGGCAGCGCGCGTTTCCTGATTGTCGGCTGCATCGGTTCGAGCGGATGCCGAGCTCTTACGGCAAGAAGCCGTATTCGACGCGCGAGATCCACTCGCGTCACGTCGTCGAGTTCCTGAAACGAATCGGGCTCACGCCCAGCAAATCAAAAGACAAGACGATTCCGTTCTCGGTGCTGCGATCCCCGCAGCCCGTCGTGGCGGCGTTTCTCCGCGCCTATTTTGAAGGCGATGGCAGCATCAGTTCGAGCGGTGAGAAGATGGTCGAGCTGGCATGCGTCTCGGTGAGCGAGACCTTGATTCAACAGCTCCAAGTTCTGCTGCTGAGGTTCGGCATCGCCTCGACGAAGCGGTTTGATCGGCCGCGGCGGACGCACAAGCTTTACATCAGGGGGTTGGAGAATTACCGGCTGTTCCAAGAGCGGATCGGTTTTGTCTGCACGCGCAAGACGGAGAAGCTGGGCCGCGTCGTCGCGGCGTACCACAAGGAATATTCCACGACCGACTTTGTTCCTTTTCTCAGCGGGTTCGTTCGCTCCCGGCTCGATCAGAAGCAACCTTGGCGAGGCGGTCGCGAGTTTGCACTGAAGCGCAACTTCGACCGATACGCCAACCTCGAGCAACATGCCTTGCGCGTCGTCGGTCTCCTCGAGCCGAAGACCCAGACAACGACCACGGCACTCGTCGACCATCTCTTGGAGGGACGATACCTCTTTGATCCGGTCGTAGCGATCGAAGATGCCGGTATCGCGCGTGTGTATTCGCTGAAGGTCGAGAGCGCGTGCCACTCGTTCGTTGGAAACGGATTCATCAATCACAACACCGAAGCGCGTCTCGCACCGATTGCGGGAGAGCTGCTTTCCGACATCGACAAGGACACGGTCGATTTCGCGCCGAACTTCGACGGCTCGCTGACCGAGCCGAAGCTCTTGCCGGCGAACTTGCCCACGCTGCTCGTCAACGGCTCAAGCGGCATCGCGGTCGGCATGGCGACCAACATTCCGCCGCACCACCTCGGCGAAATCATCGACGCGGTGTGCGCCGTCATCGACGAGCCCGACATCGAGTTGGCCAAGCTGATGCGCATCGTCAAGGGGCCGGACTTCCCGACGGGTGCCATCATCTGCGGCCGCGAAGGTATTCGCGACGCGTACTTGACGGGACGCGGCTCGCTGAAGGTGCGCGCGCGGGTGCAGGTCGAAGAGATGAAAGGCAACCGGCAGGCGCTGGTCATCATCGAGCTGCCCTATCAGGTCAACAAGGCGACCCTGCTCGAGACGATGGCGAGCCTGGTGAACGACAAGCAGATCGAGGGCATCTCGGACCTGCGCGATGAGTCCGACAAGGACGGCATGCGCGTCGTCATCGAGCTCAAGCGCGACGCGAACGACCAGGTCGTCCTGAACCAGCTCTACAAGCACACGCAGATGGAGACGACCTTCGGCATCATCATGCTAGCACTGCACGAGGGCCGGCCCCGCGTGCTGGGGCTCAAGCCGATGCTGCAGGCGTTCGTCGACCATCGCAAAGAGATCGTGACCCGCCGCACGCGCTACGAACTGGCAAAAGCGAAAGAGCGCGCACACATCCTCGAGGGGTTGAAGATCGCGCTCGCGAACCTCGACGACATCATTCAGACGATCCGCAAGTCGAAGAGCCCGCAGGAAGCGAAAGAAGCGCTCGTCAAGAAGTTCAAATTGTCCGAGCGGCAGGCGCAAGCGATCCTCGAAATGCAGCTGCAGCGCCTGACGGCGCTCGAGCGCGAGAAGATCGAAGCCGAGTACAAAGAGCTGCTCAAGCGGATCGAGTACTACGAGACGCTGCTGAAGAACGAGCGGCTCATGCTCGAGGTGATCAAGCAAGAGCTGCAAGAGGTGAAGAAGAAGTTTTCCGACGAGCGGCGCACCGAGATCGTCGGCGAGGCGAAGGACCTGAAGATCGAAGACCTCATCGCCGACGAGGACGCGGTGCTCACGATCAGCCATGCGGGCTACATTAAGCGGCTGCCCGTGTCGTCGTATCGGCGGCAGCGGCGCGGCGGTGTCGGTGTCACCGGCATGGAGATGAAGGACGAGGATTTTGTCGAGCATCTCTTCATCGCCTCGACGCACGAGTACCTGCTGTTCTTTACGAACCAGGGCAAAGCCTTCTGGCTCAAAGTCCACGAAGTGCCGCAGGCGGGCCGCTACGCGAAGGGGACGGCGATCGTGAATTTGCTCTCGATGGAAAAAGACGAACGGCTGTCGCGGTTCGTCGCGGTGAAAGAGTTCACCGAGGGCAAGTTCCTCGTGCTCGTGACGCGCGAGGGCACGATCAAGAAAACCTCGCTCGCGGCGTTCGCCAATCCGCGCAAGGCGGGGATCATCGCGATCACGCTGGCCAAGGGCGACGAGGTGATCCAAGCCCACGTCACCGACGGCAAGCAAGAGCTGCTCTTGCTGACTCGACACGGGAAGGCGATCCGCTTCCCGGAGTCGGAGATGCGCGAGATCGGCCGCTCGGGCCAGGGCGTGCGTGGGATGACGCTGGAAAAGAAGGACTACGTCATCGACTGCGAGCTGGTGCGGCCGGACAAGACGATCATGACCGTCACGTCGCTGGGCTTCGGCAAGCGTACGAACGCCATCGAGTACCGCGTGCAAGGCCGCGGCGGCAAGGGCATCATCAACATCGATGTCACCGACCGGAACGGCGAGGTGGTCGGCGCTAAGAGCGTGACTGACGACGATGATGTGATGCTAATGACGCAGGCGGGCATGGTGGTGCGCTGCCACGTGAAGGACGTGCGTGTGACCGGGCGCAACACGCAAGGCGTGCACCTGATCCGACTCACCGGCAACGATCGACTCGTGGCGGTCGCGAGCGTGGCGCACCAAGAGGACGTGCAGGGCGCGCCCGATAATCTTCCGTCCACCGATGAGCCCGAGAAGATTTAGCGCGCCGCCGGCTTGTGTCCCGGTGCGCCCGTTTTAGACGAACCGTGGCACCGAGTGTCCCCGTCGTCTAGTGGTTAGGACAAGAGCCCTTCAAGCTCTCGGCACGGGTTCGATTCCCGTCGGGGACATTATTATTTTTTAGCGGGGACCGCGCGCAAATAGCGCGGGGTGCCGAGGAAGTGCCGGCGCGCGATGGCGCGACGGCGTCCCGTCGGGGACATTTGTTCTTTATCGATGGCGACCTCGCATCGTCGGCATCAACGGAAAGCTTGTTTCTGCCCACCCGATGTTTCGCAGCGCTGAGTTGAACAATGACTCGCTTTCAGTCGTCGTCGGAATCCGCCTCACGCACGCGCAATGGCTCACGGCGCGGTGATCGCATGAACGATCCGCGGTTGTGGCTGACGGGTGGGTGCGTGATTACCGAGCAAGGCGTCGTCGACAGGGATGTGGCCGTCGACGGCGAGACGATCGCGGCGATTCAGCCGCACGCGTCGGCGGGAGCGCGCACGCTGTCCGTGGCCGGCCAATTCGTGGCACCCGGGCTGATCGATCTGCACCTGTGGGGCGACGCGCGGCAACTCGCGCGCGAGGTCGTCGCCACGGGGACCACGAGTTTCTTGCGCGCGATCGGGCCCTGCCAGCCGGAAGAGCTCGTCCGCGAGCTGACCGCGTTCGATGATGCGGCGACCGTCGATGGCGCGCGCTGTCTCGGCGCGCATCTCGAGGGCCCGTTCATCAATCCGCAGATGGCGGGCGCGTTGCCGAAGCGATGGATGCGGCCGGCCGTGGCCCGCGAACTCGCGCAGCTCGCCGCGTGGGCGTCGCGCATCAAGTTGATGACCCTCGCACCCGAGCTGCGCGGTGCCGCCGAGTTGATCCGCTGGTGCCGTCGTCAGGGCATCGCGGTCTCGCTCGGCCACACCAACGCGGACGCGGACACGGCGCGGCGCGCGATCGACGCGGGCGCGACCGCGGTGACGCATCTCTTCAACCAAATGCGGCCGTTCCACCACCGCGATCCGGGTTTGCTCGGCGCCGCACTCACGGACTCCCGCGTGGCCGCGATGGTGATCGCGGACGGCGCGCACATCAGCCCGACGGCGGTCGACATCGCCGTGCGGTGCAAAGGGCCGGCGGGGGTCGTGCTC
>Ga0209515_10005822_pt1 | contig 15774 bp, 13 predicted proteins | sample Subgroupgradi54m_FD_187454 | JGI IMG/M metagenome (GOLD analysis project Ga0209515, IMG submission 187454) | Subsurface groundwater microbial communities from S. Glens Falls, New York, USA - GMW60B uncontaminated upgradient, 5.4 m (SPAdes)... ...
CCAGACGGTCACCGTCTCGTGCAGCGTGTCGAGGGTGATGGCGTTGACGACGATGCGGCCGGCGGGACGCAGTCGCGCGGCCGCGATGGAGAGGATCTCGCGCAGGCCGCCCCCGCTGCCCCCCACGAACACCGCGTCCGGGTCCGGCAGCTCGTCGAGCCGCTCCGGCGCGCGGGCGTGCACGACCGTCACCTGAGGCACGGCGAACTTCGCGACGTTGGCGCGCACGATCTCGACGTCCTCGGCGTTCTTCTCGATCGCGAAGACACGTCCGTGAGGCGCCAGGCGCGCGGCCTCGATGCTGACCGAGCCCGACCCGGCGCCGATGTCCCAGACGACGCTGTCGGGCCGCACGGCGAGGCGCGCCAGGCTCAGCACCCGGATCTCACGCTTGGTGATGAGTCCCAGCTTCGGCTTGCGCTGGTCGAACGCGTCCTCCGGCAAGCCCGGCGCCCACTCCGGCGGGAGTGATTGCCGGTCCGGTCCGAGCAGGATCAACGTGTTGAGGGGATGGGCGTCGCGGCACGCGAGCTCTCCGAGGGACAGCCGACTGACGCGCTCGGCGGGACCGCCGACGTCCTCGCAGAGGATCGCCCGGTAGTCGTCGAGGCCCGCGTCGAGCAGCGTCCGCGCGATCGCGGCCGGCGTGTTCCGCTCATCCGTGAAGAGACAGACCTTGCGCTGTCCGCGGACTGCCTCGGCGAGCGAGGCGAGGCCGCGGCCGTGGACGGTGACGAACGTCGCGTCGTCCCACGGCTCCCGCGCCTTCGCGAACGCCCACTGGAGGGCGCTGACGTTCGGCACGATGTCCAGGTCGTCCGCCGGCACGTGGCGACGCAAGGCGCGGGTGATGCCGAAGTAGTTGGGATCCCCGGTGGCCAGCACGACGACCCGGCTGGTGGCGCGCCGGGACGCCGCCACGGCCAGGATCTCGTCGACCTTCGCCCCGAGCTTCAAGCGCTCCGCGGGCACGTGGGGGAAGAAGTCGAGCAGGCGCTGGCCGCCCACGAGGATGTCGGCCTTCTCGACGAGGGCGAGCGCGCGCGGGGTCAAGCTGTCGGGCCCCTCGTTGCCCACGCCGACCACATGGATCACGCCGCGCGTCTCGCTCACGCCGCGGCCCGCCCCAGGACGACGCCGTCGGCGTCGGTGATGACGGTCTCCACGCCGAACGCGTCCCCGGCGTACGCGCGGCAGTTCGTCGAGACCTTCCACGCGACACGGTCGAAAAAGCCTTCCACCCCGCTCGCCAGCACGATCTCCTGGGCCTCGCGCGCGGTGTTCGCGCGGCGGATCCGCTCCGCCACGTCCGGCGCGGCGCCGGCCGTCTCCGCGATGGCGGCGAGGCCATCCAGGTTGACCTTCGACTGGCGCGCGTGGGTGTAGAACTCGCCATCCGCGATCTTCGAGAGCTTGCCGATCATGCCGGCGATGTCGACCTTGGCCAGGCGCTTCTTCCGGCAATACCCCAGCGTGAACCCGACCCAGTCGCCCATCTGGACGAAGGCCGTCTCCGGCAACACCGACCAGATGCGCTGCGCGTACTCCTCGCTCTTGCCGCCGGTGGTGATCACGACTTCCGTCAGTCCCTCCGCCGCGGCGACGTCGATGCTGTTGACGATCGAGACTTTGTAGGCGGCCGTCGAGTAGGGCTTGACGATGCCGCTGGTGCCGAGGATCGAGATGCCGCCGATGAGGCCGAGACGCTCGTTCAGCGTCTTCTTGGCCATCTCGACGCCGCGCGGAACGACGATCACGACCTCGGCGCCGCCCTGGTGGCCGCCCGCGGCCAACGCGCCGCCGACGGACTCGGCGATCATCTTGAGCGGGACGCGGGTGATGGCGGCCCGCCCGATCTCGATGCCGAGCCCGCCTTTGGTGACGCGGGCGACGCCCTCACCCCCGTCGATCGCGATGCCGGGTTCCGGCCGTAGCCGCACCTCCGCGAAGATCTCGGCGCCGTGCGTGCAATCCGGATCGTCGCCCGCGTCCTTGACGATGGAGCAGCGGGCGCGGCCGTCCTCGATGTGGCAGGCGTTCACCGCGAACGTCACCCGCCTTCCGATGGGCAGGTCGATGGTGACCTCGCTCTGGGCGGCGCCGCTCAGCAGCGCGGCCGCCGCCGCCTTGGCCGCGGCCGCCGCACAGGAGCCGGTGGAGAAACCTTCGCGAAGGGCCTGGCCGCGCTTCGGCTCGCCGTCCACGTTCCCTCGCTCAGAAATCGATCCCGTACTGCGCGGGGCGGCCCTGCTGGTACGGGTGCTTGACGGACGTCATCTCGGTCACCAGATCCGCGATGTCGATGATCTCGGGCGGGGCGCCGCGCCCGGTGAGCACGATCGTCAGCTCGGGCGGACGCGCCGTCAACGCCGTGACGACCTCGGCCGCGGGCAGCAGGCCGAACCGGAAGGCGTTGTTGATCTCGTCGAGGATGAGGACGTCCTGCGCCCCCGACTGCATCTCCGCCTTCGCCTGCGCCCACGCCGCGCGCGCCGCGTCGACGTGCTTCTCGTACGGGTGCTTGGGCTTGTACCTCACGAACCCGATGCCGAGCTGCTCCATGGAGAAGCGCTCGCCCAGCAGGGCCAGGCCCTTCAGCTCCGCCGGCTTCCACTCGCCCTTGATGAACTGCAGCATGCGGACGCGGAGGCCCGCGCCGACCGCGCGCACGGCGAGCCCGAGCGCGGCCGTGGTCTTGCCCTTGCCGTCGCCCGTGTAGCAGATGACGAGGCCGCGGCGCTCGCGCGTCACTCCGGCTCCGGCGCCGGCTTCTTCCGGCCGAGGAACGGGTCGATGCCGAGCGTGGCCTCGGCCATCATCGCTTCCGACGCCGCGGCCGCCGCGCCGTCGAGTGTGGGCAGCTCGTACTTGTGCTGATAGCCGCGGGGCGTGATCATCAGCCCCTCGTAGGTGAAGGTCGTCGAGTTGCCGATGAGGATCGTCGTGAGCATCCCGATCTCGTGGTTGAGCATGTCGGCCAGCGTGGTCTGGACGGCGCGCTGGCCCTGTCGGAGGCCACTTTTCACGATGCCGGCGGGCGTGTCGGGGCGGCGGTACTTCAACAGGATCGTCTGGGTCTCGACGATCTGCTGGGTGCGCCGGCCGCTCTTGGGGTTGTAGAGCGCGATCACGTAGTCGGCGCGGGCCGCGGCCTCGATGCGCTTGACGATGACCTCCCAGGGGGTGAGGAGATTGCTGAGCGAGATCGCGGCGAAGTCGTGGATGATCGGCGCCCCCAGGATCGAGGCGCACGCGGAGAGCGCGGTGACGCCCGGCACCACCTCGACGTCGACGCCCGAGCCTCGGGTCCAGCCCTTTTCCTTGAGGATCTCGAGCGCCGGACCCGCCATCCCGTAGATCCCGACATCGCCGCTCGAGATCAACGCAACCGTGCGGCCCGCGTAGGCGAAGTCGACCGCCTTGCGCGCCCGCACCAGCTCCTCCGTCATCCCCGTGTAGTGGACCTCCTTCCCCTGGATCAGGTCCCGCACGAGCCGCACGTACGTCCGATAGCCGATGACGACCTCCGCCTCGGCGATCGCCGCCCGGGCGCGAAACGTGAGGTGGTCGTGATTGCCCGGGCCGAAGCCGACGAGCAGGAGCTTGCCCCCCGGCTTCGACGGCACCTCGGGCGCCCGCGGCGCGACATCCTCCCGGAGCGCCGCCAGCGCCGCACTGTTCGTCCGCGCCGGCGCCGCCGGCGGAGTGCCGGCGACGACCGGCGGCGCCACCGCCGTCCCCGAGGGGCGCGCGGTCTTGCTCACGAGCAGGATCGAGAAGTAGCTCGGCCGCTGGCCCCGCAGCGTGCGGACGTCGTAGACCACCTCCTGGTCCGGCATCCCGCACTTCGTCACGAACGTCGCGTGCTCGGTGAGCCCCAGCCGCTCCAGCGTGTCGAGGACCTCGTCGATCACGCGATTGACCTTCATGAGCACGACCGTCTCGAAATCGCGGAGCACGGCGGCGATGCGCTCCGGTCCGAACGTCGCCGGCAGGATCGCGATCCGGTCGTCGCCCTGGCCATACGGCATTCCCATGAGCGCCGTCATCGCCGAGAACGACGGGATGCCGGGGACCATCTCGATGATGACATCCGGGTGCGCGGCCTCGAGGAGACGCTGGACATAGATGAACGTGGAGTAGAGCGAGACGTCGCCGATCGTGATGAAGGCGCCCTCGCCATGACGACGGAGCTGCTCGACGATCTCCGCCGCCGCCTCCTCCCACTCGCCTTCCAGCTCGTCCTGCTCCTTCTGCATGGGGAACGTCAGCTCGACCACCGTCTGCCGCGCCGGATCGATGAGCCCGCGCACGACGTCGAGCGCCCGGCTCGTCGTCCCCATCGCCGAGAGCGGGCTGAAGATGACGGGCACGCGCTTGAGGATCGCCGCCGCCCGCATGGTGATGAGGTCCGGCGCGCCCGGCCCCACGCCGATCGCGTAGAGCTTCACGACGGCCGCTCGGCCGCGGCGCGGCCGCGCGCGATCCGCAACAGCGCGTTGGTGATCGACACGGCGACGGGCGTCCCGCCCTTCCGGCCCCGGTTAGTGATGTACGGAACGACTCCCTGGCGCTCGAGCTGGAGCTTGGACTCGGCGGCCGAGACAAACCCCACGGGGACGCCGATGACGAGCGCCGGGTCGGCCTCCCCGTCCTCGACGAGCCGGACCAGCTCGAGCAGCGCCGTGGGCGCGTTGCCGATGGCGTAGACCGCCCCGGGCGCCTCCCGGACCGCCTTGCGCATGCACTGGATGGCGCGGGTCGTACCCTCGGCGCGCGCCTGCATCGCGACGTCAGGATCGGCCATGTAGCAGCGGACGCGGCCGCCGAACTCGGCGAGGTACGCCGCGCTGATGCCCGCCTGGATCATCTGGACGTCGGCGACGACGACGGCGCCCTTGCGGATCGCCGCGAGGCCGGCCTCGACGGCGCGCGGGTGAAAGACCAGGCTGCGTCCCAGCTCGAAGTCGGCCGTGGAGTGGATCGCCCGCTGCACGATCGGCCACTCGAGCACGGAAAAGTCGTGCGGGCCCATCTCCTCGTCGATGATGCGGAAGGACTCCGCCTCGATCGCGTCGGGCTGGATGATCGGCGCCAGAGGTCTGCTCATGATTGTCCACTCCGTCCGGCCACGGCGGCGATCGCCACCGTGACGGCGGCCGTCTTGTACTTGGGCACGAGGAGGTCGCTCGAGCCGGCGCTGAGGCACGCGAGCGTCTCGCACGCGCTGCTCGACCCTGTCGTCGCCCCGCCTTCGACCTCGGCAGGGAGATAGAACTCTACCGGTACACCCACCTCGGTCGCTGCTCCCGCGAGGCCCGGCTCGTCGGACGCCTTGCTCGCCGCCGCGAGGTTGCGGACGTCCGGCGCCGACAGGTTACCGAGCGCGAGCGCCGCCTCGATCGCGGCGACCACCTCCTCCGTCGGGACCCCCGCGTGCAGCGCGACGCCGACGACGGCGCGGCCGGCCCGCTCACGGTTCGCGGCGCGGGCCTGCCGCTCCCGCACCGGCACGCGCACCTCACCCGGTGTGAAGAACACCTCCTTGCGGATCGAGCCGGCGGGAACCCCGGCCTCGGCGAGGACGTCCTCGGCGTCGGCGATCATCGCGCCGTTGCCGGCCAGGTAGTAGAGCCCGGCCGCGCGGGCTTCGGCCCGCAGCGCGTCGGTGACACGGCCGCGGGCGCCCGTCCATCGCTCGCCCGCGCGCGAGAGCACGATCCGGTACGAGAAACGCGGATGCGCGCGGGCCAGCTCCTCCAGCATCGGCGCTCCGTGCGCGTCCGTCTCGTGACGCAGGCCCCAGAGCAGCCGCACGCGGCGCGGCCGCGCGCGCGCCAACTCGTCGCGCAGGATGGCGCCGGTGCACGAGATGGCGGTGCCCGTCGCCGCCAGCGTCAGATCGCGGGTCTCGTCGTCGACGACGAACTTGCCCCACGGTCCCGAGAACTTCACCGCGCCGCCGGCCGCGAGACCGTGGACGAAGGTGGAGGCGGGCTGGTCGGTGATGAGTCGCGCGCACAGCTCGAACTCGGGGTCATCCGCGGTCGGCGTCGCGATCGAGTAGGCGCGCTTCACGACGCTGCCGTCCGCGGCGCGCGCGTGCAGCAAGACGTACTGGCCGGCGCGATGCCCAAGTCGCTCGGTGCCGGCCATCCGGAATCGGACGCGCCGGACGCCTGGCGCGACGATCTCCCCGCCGATCACGACAGCCTGCCGCGGAGTGCTCACGCGCTCGCCTCCGGCTCCACCGGCGGCTCGGGCCCGGTTCCGCTTCCGGCCCACGAGAACGAGCGCTCGGCGAGCGGGGACGGGAGCAACGGCTTTCGCCCTTCGAGGGCCTCGCGCGCGTGCGTGAGCAGGTCGGCGAAGAGCTCCGGCCAGTTCATCCGACGGAACCACCACGGACGTCCGTGCCGGTAAAGGAACACCACGTTCGCCTCGCTGCAGGGCCCGAGGCAGTCGGTGAACCAGAGCCGCGCCTGCCCGGCCACGCCGGCCAGCCGCTGCAGCAAACGGACGGCCGCCTTCAGCATGCGCCCAGCGGGCTTCGGCCCGCCGCGCTCGGGATGGCCGCAGCAGCCGCCGGCACACGCGAACACGAGCCCGACCTCAGGCATCGTACCTGTTGTGCGCTCGCGCCAGCCAGCCGAACGCGCCGCCGAGCACCACCCAGAAGAGGACGAGCCCTGCCAGCGAGATCGCGCGGAAGGTCCAGATCAGATCGGCTGGCCCGCCGACGGCGTCGGAGCTCGCCGGCATCGCGACGTACAGCATCGCGGCGTAGGCGACGTACACGGCGGCGGCGATGAGCCATCCCCGTGGGTCGTGTGCAGTATCCTGCGCGCGCTGGAGACGCCGGTGCACGACGACTGCCAGCGCGGTGCCGGCCACCGAGAGCACGATGAAAGTGCCGTAGAGGAGCTGGCGATATCCGATGGTCGCCGCCTCGCCGACGCCGGGCGGGTTCGCGGGATACTTCAGGAACGGGAACAGCGCCACGGACCATCCGATCGCCAGGGCCGGTAGCCAGCCGGGGCGCGCCGCCTCCCACGGGCCGCGTCGCCGGCCGAGCACCGAGTGGACGACGCCGAGCAACGCTCCCCAGATCACGCCGTAAACCAGCAGTCCGACAACGAGGCCGCCCCGCTGGATCGGGCGGCTGACGAGAGGTGCGGCCACGGCGGCGACATGTGAGGCGTTGCCCGTCTCCTCGACGCGCAGCGCCCGCTCGATGAGCGGCTCAGCGAAGAGCAGATGGAACCCGGAGGCGACGGTCGCCGCGACCAGACCGGCGAACACCGCCGCCCACAGGATTCCGCCGGACGCTCGGCTCACGATGCCTCCCTAGTGGCACGGGAATCCGGCGACGTGGCGAGCGTCGTGGACCAGCTCGTGCAGCAGGTTCATGTTGAACGCGACGTCGCCCTGGAACAGGGACAGGAAAAATCCCTGATCGAGGGCCAGCAGATAGAGAGCGAACAGGCCGAGGAGCGTGGTCCCGACGAGCATCCCGCGGCGCGGCGCTACCTGAATGGAAAGCTCGGTCATCTGCGTGGCCTCCCGAGGTTGATGGGTGTTTCCGGCGCACAATCGGTAACTCATGACCGTTTCCACCGCCCGGCCCGAGTGATGTCGCTGCCCGAGATGTCATCGCCGTCGCGCCTCGACGCAGCGATCGACGAAGGCGGGCGCCAGCGCTGGGTTCGACGCGAAGTGCAGGTGGATATAACTGAGGAGCGTGTCGCCGACGGCATAGCCTTCGGCCCGCTCGCCCCCCCGTCGCCGGCTGAGGCGCCAGCGTCGCGGGACCGACTCCGGCACCGGCTCCAGCGTCGAGTAGTGGAATTCGTGGCCGCGCGCAGCGGTGCCGGCCGGCCCGAGAACCGTATCGCCGGTGAACTGAACCTCGGCGTAGCCGAGCGACAGCTTGCGTGGCCGCATCCGGACGGTCGCCGGCAGCAGCCCGACCATCGGATGCATGGCGCCCTCGAGGTCCTCGAGGGCGTCCGCGAGGTACATGAGGCCACCGCACTCGGCGTAGATCGGCTGGCCGCGCTCGGCGAAGGCGCGCACGGCCTTGCGCACGGCGTGGTTGTCGCTGAGGGCCCGCGCGTGCAGCTCGGGATAGCCGCCGCCGAAGTAGAGCCCGTCGACGTCCGGCATGGCGGTGTCCGCTTGCGGGCTCCAGAACACCAGCTCCGCGCCCGCCTGGCGCAGCCGCGCGAGGTTATCGTGGTAGTAGAACTGGAACGCCGCGTCGCGCGCGACGCCGAGCCGCGCGCGCGGAGCCGGCGTCATGCTCGGACGCCACCCCGGGTCGTCCACTCTCACGGGCGCCGCCAGGTCGAGCAGCCGGTCGAGATCGACGGATGATTCGATCACGTCGGCGAGACGCCGCCGACGTTCCGCGGTCAGCGGTCCTTCGGCCGCCGTGACCAGGCCGAGGTGACGCTCGGGCAGCGCCAGCGTCTCGTCGCGCTTGATCGTGCCGAGGGGCACCGCCCGGCAGCGGGCGGTCACGGCTTCACGCAGCCACGTGGCGTGCGTGTCGCTGCCGACGCGGTTCAGGATGACGCCGGCGACGTTCAGCTCGGGATCGAAGCGCTCGAAGCCGAAGACGACGGCGGCGGCGCTCCGCGACTGCGCCCGGGCGTCCACGACGAGCACGACCGGCGCCCCGAGCCACTTCGCCACCTGCGCGGTCGAGCCATCGTCGCTCGTGCCGTCGAAACCGTCGAAGCACCCCATGACGCCTTCGACGAGGGCGAGGTCGGTGTCCCCGGCGTGACGCGCCACGGCGTTGAGCACATGCTCACGGCCGCACATCCAGCCGTCGAGGTTGTACGACGGCCGCCCGGTGATCAGCTCGTGGAATCCCGGATCGATGAAGTCCGGACCGACCTTGAAGGCCTGCACGACCAGGCCGCGGCGCCGGAACGCCTCCAGGAGCCCGAGCGTGACGGTGGTTTTCCCGACGCCGCTCGCCACACCCGCGACGATGAGCACGCGAGGCATTACGTCGCGAGCGCTGCGCCGGAAACCGAGACGAAGAGTGCCACAGCCCCTGTCCTCCCGCGAAGACCGGTTCGGTGTGATCTGCGCCCGGGTAGGTCTCCTGGCTCTCGGATCGTCCTACTCCCCGCGCCTTCCCAGCCTCGCGGCCAGTGGCCGTCGCGGGTTTCGTCCCCGATTACAGTGACGGGGTCGCGGCGGATTCGCACCGCCTTCCCTGGGGCCTCTTCGGCCTCCCGAACGCAACCAGCGGCAGGACTTTAACAGGACGGAGGGACAAGCGCAACCGAACTGACGCGCGCTGCGCGCGTCAGTCGCGGCCGATCAGGGGGGGTTGGTTCTGTCGTATTTCGCGCGGATCGCCTTGGCGCGGTCGTCGGCGTCCTGCGCCGCCGCCGGCCGGTTCGTCTTCTCCAGCAGCCCCGCGAGATTCTCGAGGATGGTCGCGACGTCCGGGTGCTCCGGCCCCAGTGTTTTTCCCCTTCGTCACGAGGGCGCGCCGGAAGAGCGGCTCGGCGTCCGCGTACCGGCCCTGGGCGTAGTAGAGCAAGGCCAGGTTGTTCACGGTCGCCCCCACGCTCGGGCGCACGAGGCCGAACGCCCGCTCGCGGATTCCCAACGCCCGCCGATACAACGACTCCGCCTCCGCGTACCTGCTCTCGACGCGATAGACGCCAGTGAGACTGTTCAAGCTCGTGGCCACGGTCGGGTGGTCCGGCCCGAATGCGGACTCCCGGATCGCCAGGGCGCGTCGATGAAGCCGTTCGCTCTCCGGGAGCTTCTTTTGCATCTGATAGCCCGCGAGGTTGTTCAGGCTCAGCGCCACGTCGGGATGGTTCGGCCCTCTCGCTTTCTCCCAGGTCGCCAGCGCGCGGCCATGCAGCGACTCGGCCTCCGGGTAGCGTCCGAGGGCGCCAGAGGCTTTACGGAGCCCCAAACGGACTGGATTGACCTACCTGTAACACTGGGCCAGGATAGGCGTCCTGGCGCGGTGCCCTCTCGGTTTCAGATGGCGGCCTGAGACAACGGACCCGCGCGAGTGACGATGGTCGCGTGTTCCTGGCGAACCGGTCGACATCCCACCCAGCGTCAAGAAGGCTCGTCGGGATAAGAGACCAAAACACGCCATGCTGATGGGCATCCGCCGACGCCCTAACGTCCCGTGACTACGTCTGGCCGGTGCTATACTCCGATTGAGTGTGGCCTTTGGACGGCTGTCGATCCAGAGTAGTTGTTACCAGGGTTGAGTGCCGGGAGGCTGCGGCAGGAGAGACGGCAATGAGGCATACGATTGCGCTGACGACCTTGGTGCTGATGCTGCTCGCCGGGCTCCTGTGGACCGTCGACGCCGGGGCGCGTGCCGGTGGCGGCGGCTCCAGCGGCAGCCGCGGCTCTCGCAGTTACTCCGCGCCGGTAAGGCCCTCTCCGCCGAGCCGTCCGATGGCTCCCGCGCCGTCGTCTCTTCAGCCGCCTGCCCCTCAGCGTTCCGGGTGGATGAGCGGCCTCATGGGCGGGATCGGTGGGCTCCTCCTGGGCGGACTGATCGGCAGCATGCTCTTCGGGGGAATGGGACGAGGGCTCTTCGGCGGGCTCGGTCTGATCGAGCTACTGCTCATTGCGGGACTGACTTTCTTCGCATTCTCATACCTGCGGCGGCGACAGCAGCCCGAGCCGGCCCGGGCTGGAGGCTACGGGACTGCCCGGGGCGCCGACGTCGCGCCCTGGCAGTCTAGAGACCAAGCTTCCTCGACCGCAGCCCTGGAACTCCCGGCTGCGACGAGTGACCCAGACCGGGGCGTGGGACTCATTCGCCAGATGGACAGCACGTTCGAGCTCGCCCGGTTTGCCTCCACGGCGTCGGATCTGTTCTTCAAAGTCCAAGCCGCCTGGATGATGCGGGACATGGGATCGGTCCGGGAGGTGCTGACGCCCGAGATGCACGCAAGCCTGCAAGCGCAGTGTGACCGGCTGAGAGCGGAACACCGGATCAACCGGTTGGAGAACATCGCCATCCGGTCAGCCGACGTGACCGAAGCGTGGCAGGAGGGCGGGAGAGATTTCGTCACGGTGGGCTTCCTCGCCAACGTCCTCGACTATACGGTGGACGAGACGGGGAACCAGGTCATCGAAGGAAGCCGGATGGAGCCGGTGAAGTTCGAGGAGTACTGGACGTTCGGCCGCCCGGTCGGACCGAACTCCTGGAAGCTCAGCGCGATCCAGCAAGCGCCCTAGCGAGCGTCAGGCGCCGGGCGAATCGAACGGCAGCGCGGCCCTTGCTGCGTCAGCAGCGGGGCGAGGTCCGACCCCCGGGTGTAGTGGTCGCTGGCGCCGAGGGCTCTCCGCATGCAGCAACGGCGTCCTCGTCCGGCGCGACGTCGCCGAAGCGACCAGGAGGTGACTACCTGACATAGGGTCGATGGCCTCCACGGGAAACGCGCCTCAGAGCCTGCTTGAGCTTTCCTTCGAGATGGTCGTCCTCCGGCTAGGCTCGGATCGGACGGTCGTCCCTCCACCCCGGCCCTGACCAGAACCGGCCCGCGGCACGCCCTTCCTGCTCATCGTCAAGGTCTCCATCGGGCGACATCTTCACGGAACGGTTAGGGCGACATTTCTACAGAGCATCAGCATCCCCGAGCCGTTCTTGACCGCTTGTCCGCGGGGGCATACGCTTGCTCGATCTTCGAAGGTCCACCGGTTCGGCTCGCTGGAGGGCGAGGGAATGCAGTGTCCCCGGTGCCACGCCGAAAACCCCGCTGGCATGAAGTTCTGTGGTCAGTGTGCGGCAACACTCGCGTCGGTCTGCCCCGCATGCGGTGCGGCCAATCCCTCTGAGAACAAGTTCTGTGGGCAGTGCGCGGCACCGCTCGCTAAACCCGCCCACCCGCGCTTCGCCTCCCCTGACGCGTACACGCCCAGGCACCTCGCCGACAAAATCCTCACCTCCAAGAGCGCGCTCGAGGGCGAGCGAAAGCTCGTCACGGTGCTCTTCGCCGACCTCAAGGGATCGATGGAGCTGCTCGCCGATCGCGATCCGGAGGAGGCCCGAAAACTTCTCGACCCGGTGCTCGAGCGCATGATGGAGGCCGTCCACCGCTACGAGGGCACGGTGAATCAGGTGATGGGCGACGGGATCATGGCGCTGTTCGGCGCCCCGCTGGCGCACGAGGATCACGCGGTACGCGCCTGCTATGCCGCGCTGCGGATGCAGGAGTCGATCAAGGGGTACGCGGAGGAGCTGTTTCGGTCGCAGGGCGCCACCGTACAGATTCGGGTCGGTCTCAACTCCGGCGAGGTCGTGGTCCGGGCCATCGGCAGCGATCTGCACATCGACTACACGGCGGTCGGCCAGACGACCCATTTGGCGGCGCGGATGGAGCAGCTCGCGAGCCCAGGGACGATTCTCCTGACGGCCGAGACGCTGGCACTCGTCGAGGGGTACATGACGATTCGGTCGCGGGGGCGGGTGCCGGTGAAGGGGTTGCCGGACCCGACCGACGTCTACGAGCTGACGGGCGCGGGGGTGGCGCGGACGCGCCTGCAGGCAGCGGCGGTGCGGGGGCTGACGCGATTCGTCGGCCGGGACGCGGAGCTCGAGGAGCTGCGCCGGGCGCTCGACCGCGCGGCGGGCGGACACGGGCAAGTCGTCGCGGTCGTCGGCGAGGCCGGCGTTGGGAAGTCCCGTCTCTTTTACGAGTTGACGCACTCCCATCGCACTCAGGGCTGGTTGCTCCTCCAGAGCGGCTCCGTCTCCTACGGCAAGGCGACCGCCTACCTACCCGTCATCGACCTCCTGCACGCGTACTTTCAGATCGAGGGGCGTGATGATGGGCGAAAGATCCGGGAGAAGGTCAGCGGGAAGCTGGTGACGCTCGATCAGGCGCTCCTGGTGGCGCTTCCGGCATTCCTGGCGCTGCTCGACGTGCCGGTGGACGACGTGGCGTGGCAGGCACTGGACCCGCCCCAGCGGCGACAGCGGACCCTGGAGGCGATCAAGCGGTTGCTGCTCCGGGAGGCCCAGGTCCAACCGCTGGTCCTCGTCTTCGAAGACCTGCACTGGATCGACTCGGAGACCCAGGCGGTGCTGGACGGCCTCGTCGAGAGCCTGCCGACCGTGCGCATCCTCCTCCTCGTGAACTATCGCCCGGAGTACGAGCACGGGTGGACCAAGAAGACGTACTACACGCAGCTCCGGATCGATCCGCTCGCGCCGGCGAGCGCCGAGGAATTGCTGCAGGCCCTGCTGGGCGATGCCGCCGAGCTCCAGCCGCTCAGGCGCCTCTTGATCGAGCGAACGGAAGGCAACCCGTTCTTTCTGGAGGAAGGCGTCCGGACGCTCGTGGAGACGCGGGCCCTGGTCGGAGAGCGGGGGGCCTATCGGCTGGCCACGCCAGTGACAAGCATTCAGGTGCCGGCCACGGTCCAGGCCGTCCTTGGGTCACGGGCGAAATCGCCTCAGATCGTGATCCTCTGCAACCCGAGGACGTCGAGTTCTCCTACCGTGGGGCCATGGACCTCGCCACCGAACTTGGCATGCGTCCGCTCGTCGCCCACTGCCACCTCGGCCTCGGCAAGCTGTACCGGCGGACGGGAAACTGGGAGCAGGCCCAAGAGCACCTCGCTACGGCAACGGCGATGTACCGCGAGATGGACATGGGGTCCTGGCGGGAGAAGGCGGAGGCCGAGGCCGAGCAGACAGGCTGAGCGAGCTGAGTCTAGCGGGAACCGCCTGATGGAAGGATCCAAGAATGCAGCGGGCCGATAATCCGAGAGAGGGCCGGGTGGAGAGCGTGCGGCTCGCTCAGCAGCACAGCAGGAGGAAGGTGAAAATGGGTCCATCTCGAGAATCCCGGCCGAATCGTCGGATAGGAGGGGTCCAATGGATCTCAGCCGTCGCGAACTCCTCGCCCTCGGTGGTCTGACGCTGGCCGGGACCGCCCTGGCGCCGTCGCGGGCGCCCGCGCAGACGCCCAGGCGCGGTGGGACGCTCTCGCTCCGGACGTGGGACCCGCCGCACTTCGACCCGATGCTGACGATTTCCTTCAAGACGCACATCCCCTACTCGTGCACCCACAGCCGGCTGCTCAAGCACAAGGCGGGCCCGAAGGTCGTGCCGGCGACCTTCCCCATCGAGGGTGACCTCGCCGAGTCGTGGAGCCAGCCGAACGAGACGACCTATATCTTCAAGCTGCGGCGCGGAGTGCGCTGGCACAACAAGCCGCCCGTCAACGGACGCGAGCTGACGGCCGGGGACGTGGTGTACTCGGTCGAGCGCTTCCTGACGCTCAAGGGCAACGCATACGCCTACATGCTCGAGGCGGTCGGCAAGGTCGAGGCGACGGACAAGTACACGGTCAAGTTCACGCTGAAGGCGCCGTTCGTCTGGTTCCTCGACATGCTCGCGAACCCCATGGCCGTCGCCATCATCGCCAAGGAATGCGTGGTGAAGTTCGGCGACCTCAAGAAGCCGGAGTCGGTTGTCGGGACCGGGCCCTGGATGCTCGAGGCCTACCGCCCGAACGTCCGGCTCACCTTCGTGCGCAACCCGAACTACTTCGTCGCCGGGCTGCCGTACATCGACCGGGTCGAGATGGCCGTGGACGAGGACAACGCCTCGCGCATGGCCGCGTTCCTCAGCGGCAAGTACGACCTCGGCTGGGAGTTCCCCGGCACCATCAACCGCACCGACTGGGTGCAGATCAAGGACACGCTCAAGCAGAAGCGGCCAAACCTCCGGACGACCGAGGGTCCCGCCACCACCATGACCCACATCTCGATGCGGACCGACCAGAAGCCGTTCAGCGACCCACGCGTCCGTCGGGCGATGTCGATGGCCATCGACCGCCAGGGCCTCATCGACGCGGTGTTCGAGGGCGTGGGCGTGATGAACCCGCCGGTGCCCGCTGCGCTCACGGAGTGGTCGATCCCGATGGACCACCTCGGCGAGGGCGCGAAGTACTACCGCTACGACCCGGCCGAGGCCAAGCGGCTGCTGGCAGCCGCCGGCTATCCCAGCGGGTTCCCGGCGACAATGTGCTTCACCACCTACGGCTCCACCGCCCTCGTCGATCTCTCCCAGCTCGTCCTCAAGCACCTCAAGGACGTCGGAATCGACGCCACGCTCGACCAGAAGGAGTACGGCGCCTACATCTCTACGTGCTTCTACGGCAACTTCCCGTCGATGGCGTACGGCCCGCAGACCACGTTTCTCGAGCCCGACAACTTTCTGTTCGGCCAGTACTATCCCGGGGAGCTCAAGAACCAAAGCCACATCAACGACCCCGTGGTCGCGGACATGCTCGTCAGCCAGCGGCGCACGCTCGACCCCGCCAAACGGCGTGAGATCATCTTCGACATCCAGCGCTATCTGGCCACGCAGCAGTACTACGTGCAGATGTCGTCTGGCGTCTACGTAGCCGTGTGGGACGGGGCGCTGAAGAACTACGGGCCGAACCTGGGCTTCGACTACGGCGGGCGGCTGATGGCGGCCTGGCTGGATCGCTGAGCCGTTGCTCAGGCGGTACATCGCCAAGCGGCTGCTGGTCGCGATCCCGTCACTGCTGATCGCGTCGCTGATCGTCTTCACGCTGCCGCGGTTCATCCCCGGCGACGCCGTCCAGCTCATGCTGGCCGAAAAGGCGTACGCCAAGGACATCGAGGAGCTGCGCGCCAAGCTGGGGCTCGACCGTCCGCTCTACGTACAGTACTTCGAGTGGATGGGCCGCGTGGCTCGCGGGGACTTCGGCGAGTCGCTGTGGACCC
>Ga0209515_10005823_pt1 | contig 15774 bp, 14 predicted proteins | sample Subgroupgradi54m_FD_187454 | JGI IMG/M metagenome (GOLD analysis project Ga0209515, IMG submission 187454) | Subsurface groundwater microbial communities from S. Glens Falls, New York, USA - GMW60B uncontaminated upgradient, 5.4 m (SPAdes)... ...
CCTGCCTGCGTTGCAGTGTGCAGCCTAGGCCAATAACCGCAGGGCATCACTTATGACAGACCCTTTTCCTGTCCTAAAAAGTGAGGCCACTTCTATATTCAAGACATGAAAGAAGCGGGGGTGCGCGTCACAAAATTGCACAACGCCCGCAGATTTTTTGTCAGCACCTGGTTAGCGAACAATGGCAACCCAGAGCAACTCAGAAAACTTGTGGGCCACGCGACCGCTGACATGACAGCCGTGTATCACGTCATGCCCGATGATTTGGGTTCTATTGCCACGATACTCAGCGTGTAAACGAATCACCACCAACTGAATCCACATAGTTGATGCCGGAATTCACGAGTTAATTATGCGTGTTACTGTCGGCCATACGGCTCTGTCACAATCTGCCCAGCAGCGTAATCAATCGTCACGCGAAATTTGCGGAAGAAGTCGAGACCGATGAGCGCGTCAATACCCCAGGATTCATCAAAGCGTGAGACGTAGACGGTGAGATGTTCGAGTGCCTGTCCGAGACATTCCAAGCGAGGCAGTGTGGTAGTGCCGTGTTTCTGGGTTTGCAGGCCATCGGGAATCGTGACTGCGTGTTGTTTGGCGGGGTTGAACAAGTGAATCGTCTGGAGAAAGCGATCCGAAAATTCTGAACCTGGTGCGCCGGTATCAAGAATTGCGCGAAACACATGCGCCACTCCGTCACCGTCGATCACGGTGGGGGTGAGATGAACGTGATGTTTTTGTGCGTCAAACGCCGTGATGTGTGGCATGGCTGCGGAGTCCCGAGAAGGTGCTTTCACCAGTGAACCAAAATGCCTCTGATTGACCGCTGAGTGGCTTGGAATAGACCTCTTCTTTGGACGACGAATGATACAGGACTTCGCCGCGCGCAAGCTGTCCCACGGCGTCGAGTTCATAGTGAACAACTCGTAGCCACTCATTCGGAAACGCCTGCTGCATCTCTTTCCAAGTCATTGTCGTTGGCATAATTGGTCTCCTTATTCAAACGCGCGCGCAGAATATCCGAAAGCATGTATCAACTCAACCGCCTTTGTCATGAAAAATTATAATGAAGGAGCTCCAACCAGCAAAGCCACGATTCACCGCCATTTCCCGTCACGAATTAAACAAATCTTAAATAAATTGGCTGTAACGCCTCATCAGCACGCACACGTCTTCTTGACATTCCGCCCGGGAATTGGGACGTTGCGGGCGTTGGAGTGGGGGATCGTCTAACGGTAGGACTGCAGACTCTGACTCTGCCTATCTAGGTTCGAATCCTAGTCCCCCAGCATTTCGTTAAGTGGTCGAGATTTTTCGCAAGTGCCGGCGGCAACCGCCGCCGGCCGAGTGAGGGCCGCAACCGCGGCCGATGCGGCCAAGTGCCCAGAGTGTAACGACGAATCCGCCACCAGGTGCCACGCGCCGTTGTACTGCCACGCCAATTGTTTTTGCGTTATACGAAGGTTCGAGCCGACTTTTTTGAGCATTGCTTTGTGGGATGCCAAATCGCCATCAATCGGCCGCGTAGCCACGTCCTGTAAGCTTTTGAGGAATGCCTGACACGGTTCGAGCCAACCAAGTCCCTTGGTCGATTTTTCCTGCAACTTTTCTTCCAATGCCACTCGGGCATTGAGCAGCGCACTTTTCTTGTGCTGATATTCGCGCTGCTCGATGCACCCGTTCAAATGCAGGTCGAGCAGCCGATCGAGCTTCGCCTGGGTGGCTGCGAGCTGTTCGGTGATCTCGGCTTTCAATTGTTCAATCGGTCGCTGCACGTCGGCGTGCGCGTCGTGCCAAGCGGCCCACAAGGTGTCCAGTGCGGCACGCGACAGTGTGACGCGCTGGAGTGCGCCATCAATTTGGGCCGCCAGCGATTCTTCGCGCACGTAGGGTTCGTTGCAACGACCCCGTTTTTTAGTGCAGCGGTAATAGTGATGTCCCTTTTGGCGCTCCGCCGTGATCGCGCAATGACACGTGCCGCAGGTGGCAAGCCCCAAGAGGGGAAAGAGATGTTTTTTGCGTTTGTTGGGCTTGCCATGCCGGCGGAGTGTGCATTGCACTTGGTCGAAGAGTGATTGACTGACCAAGGGGGCATGCGTGCCGTTGTGCAGTTCACCGCGACAGCGCATGAGGCCGTAGTAGAAGGGGTGTGTCAGAATACTTTGGATGTGAGATTTGGCCAGACACTTGCCGGACCGACTGACCAACCCCCATTCGTCGGACATCATTTTTAAGTCGGAGAGCGTGTATTGGTTAGTGGCGTATGTTTCGAACAACTTGCGCACCAAGGGCCCTTTGATGGGATCGATGACAATACCGCGCGTGTTTTTGTCGTTGAGATAGCCAATGGGTGCCCAGCCTGGCCAGATCCCGTTGCGCAATTTGTGACGCAGACCACGTTTCACGTTTTCGGACAAATTATCGACGTAATATTTGGATTGGCCGAAGGCGATCTGCAGCATGAACTTGCCTTGCGGCGTGTTTTCAAACCAGAAGGTGGGGAATTTCAACGCGTGCAGATGTTTCGTATCCAACTGATAAATGAGTCGGCCGCCATCAATTGAGTTGCGCGCCAATCGGTCGGGATGCCAGGCGATGATGCCGTTGGCATCCCCACTATCGAGGCGCGCCACCATGTGATTAAAAAGCGGACGGCCCGGTTGTTTGGCCGTCATGGCTTCGGTGAATTCCTCGACAATGACCAACTGTTCTTTGGCGGCGTATGCGCGTAACTCTTGTAGTTGTGACTCGATGGATAAGGCCTGACGTTCTTCCGATTCGGACGATTTGCGCGCGTAGAGAAAAAAACGATCTGTCATGACAGCCTCCAATTGTTTCCAGCGGCACTCTGGTTCCTGCCGTAAATTACGACGAAATGAAACATCAATTCATATTTTACACGGGGTGCATCCCACACGTGTGTGCAAGTGCTCGGCTCGCAGTGCGTGCAATTTGCGGTGTTGGGAGTTAACCGAACTCCCAGCACCGTACTGCAAATGAGTGCACATGTGCGTGGCAGTGCAGCGAGTGCGGGGTGGCTGGTGGCGGATTCCTCATTCACTTGGCCGCATCGGCCGCGGTTGCGGCCCTCACTCGGCCGGCGGCGGTTGCCGCCGGCACTTGCGAAAAATCTCGACCACTTAACGAAATGCTGGCCCTGTGGGACAAAGTTCGAATTTTCTTTGAATCAGAATTCTATAGCGTGGGCGGCCCAACCGGGCCGGCCAAAGAAACATCATGAGCAGCAACCGCTGCGCCAGCGCTCCGCGCTGTCACAGCCGTTGCATCAGCCAGTGCTCCCGCGCCGCCCCAATCACTTGATCACCACCATCACTTGAGCGCCCTGGGCCAACCGATATCCCCGGTGAGTTGAGTGGCCCAGGGGCAAGGACTCATCCACGAAAAGTGAGCAAATGAGCTGTTGTTATTGTAGCTCAATTTCTTAGTGGTTTTTTTTACTTTCTAGTGCTTTTACGTTCATTCATATAAAAAATTAAAGCCGATGGTTTATGCATGAGGTTGAAGAAAATGAAAACATGTTGACCCCATACCATGCAAAATATTTTGCTTATGAGCTTACCAAGCGATGTCCTTCTGACAGTATTGAAAAGATCGTTGGGGCTTTGGCTGATGCTCAAGTTGATTTGAATCCCCATCAAATTGAAGCGGCTCTTTTTGCTTTTCGTTCGCCCCTTTCGCGTGGGGCTATTCTCGCAGATGAAGTTGGTCTGGGGAAAACAATCGAAGCTGGTTTGCTGCTTTCCCAGAAATGGGCAGAACGTAAGCAGAAGCTTTTAATCATCGTACCATCAAACCTTCGTCAGCAGTGGAGCCAAGAACTTGCCGACAAATTTTTCCTACCATCGGTCATTTTGGAAACGCGCTCCTTTAACGATGCAATCAAAAAAGGTAATCTGAACCCCTTCAATCAATCATCCATTGTTATTTGCTCATACCAGTTTGTAAAATCTAAAGATTCCTACGTTAAACAGAGCAACTGGGATCTGGTGGTGATCGATGAAGCCCATCGTTTAAGAAACGTCTATAAGGCATCCAATAAAATCGCCAGCGCCATTAAGCAGGCCGTGGAACCTTTCCATAAGATTCTGCTGACGGCAACACCCTTGCAGAATTCGCTTCTTGAGTTGTTCGGTCTCGTCAGCCTGATCGATGACTACACTTTCGGAGACATTAAAAGTTTCAAAACTCAGTTTGCGCGTCTCACGAGCGATGAAGATTTTACTGATCTCAAGGCTCGCTTACAACCAATTTGCAAAAGGACTCTCCGCAAACAGGTGCTGGAATATGTGAAGTACACGAATCGTCATGCTATCGTGCAGGAGTTTATTCCTTCCGCAGATGAACAGCGTTTGTATGATTTGGTTTCTGACTATCTGCAGCGTCCTAACCTGTATGCTTTGCCTGCAAGTCAGCGTCAAATGATGACACTGATTCTGCGCAAGCTCCTTGCCTCATCAACCTATGCCATTTCGGATACCTTGGCTGGCCTTGCTGGTAAACTCGAAGAGGCTTCTAAAAGCGCTGAAAAAGTGGACCAACCACCCGAGTCATTGGCAGATAATTTTGAAGAGATTGATGAGCTTCAGGATGAATGGGATGAAGATGATGAAAAGTCAGAGTTAAATGCCAACCAGAAAATACTCAACAAAGAACAGCTAGAGGAACTTCGTGAAGAGCTGGCCCTGCTACGAGACTTTCACAAGCTTGCAAAATCCATCATCCAGAATTCCAAGGGAGAGGTGCTTCTAACCGCTTTACGTAAAGGGTTGAACGCTGCAGTAGAAGCTCAAAAAAATAAGGAAGCTGCCACCCTTCAACAGAAGGCCATTATTTTTACGGAATCTCGTCGTACACAGGAATATCTCTATCGCATTCTTGAGCAAACCGAATTTGCCGGGAAAGTAGTTCTCTTTAATGGCTCAAATACAGATCCAAAGTCGAAAGAGATTTATCAACAATGGCTGGAAAAAAACACCGGTACCGACCGTGTTAGTGGCTCTCCCACGGCCGACAAACGTGCGGCTTTGGTGGAATATTTTCGCAATGAAGCCGTGATCATGATTGCGACCGAAGCAGCAGCCGAGGGCATCAATCTTCAGTTTTGCAACTTGGTGGTCAATTATGACCTTCCCTGGAATCCACAGCGAGTAGAACAGCGCATTGGCCGTTGTCACCGATACGGGCAACAGTTTGATGTGGTGGTAGTCAATTTTCTGAACAAGAATAATGCCGCTGACCAGCGCATCTACCAATTGCTCGACCAAAAATTCCGTCTTTTCAACGGTGTCTTCGGAGCGAGCGATGAGGTGCTTGGAGCCGTCGAGTCGGGGGTCGATTTTGAAAAACGTATTGCCGCTATTTACCAAAGATGCCGTACGTCACAACAAATTGAGCTTGAGTTTGATCAGCTACAACGCGACTTGGGAGAAGAACTTGGTGATTCCAAGAACGAAGCCCGTGAAAAACTTCTGAACAATTTTGACCAGGAAGTAATTGAAAAGGTCAAAATTGAGAGCGCAAACTATCTTGGACGATTAGAAGATCGTTTATGGCGGCTCACTCGCTATGCCTTAAGGGAAAGTGCAGAATTCAATGATGCCGAATTGAGTTTCACGCTGAAGCACAATCCATTCCCAAATGAAAAAATTCATCACGGTCCCTATCGCATGGGGAAAAAGGTCATCGACGTCAACACATACCGTATTGGCCATCCTCTTGCCCAAAAGGTGATCGACCAATGTAAATCTAAGCCGCTTAACAATGCGAAGCTGACATTCGATTACAGCCGCTCTGGAAAGAATATAGCAATTCTAACCCGCCTGGTGGGGAAAGCCGGATGGTTAAGGTGTGTACAGTACAGCATTTGCACATTTGAAACTGAGGACCACATTCTTCTTACCGGCATGACTGATGATGGGCAAGCCTTAGAGGCAGTGCAATGCAGTCGCTTGTTTGATCTGCCCGCACAATTAAACGCCAGTCCTCCTGTCAACAAAGACATGCTACGCCATTTGGAAAAGGCTTTCGAATCACAAAGTCACAATATTTTAGAAACCCTCACTACAAAAAACGCCCACTGGTTTGATGTCGAAATGGAGAAGCTGGATAAGTGGGCAGAGGATAAACGCGCCGGACTCAAGGCTAACCTCAAAGAGCTGGATGACGAGATCAAGGAGACCAAAAAACAGATTCGTCAGACCGGCAATTTACCCGACAAACTTGCTCTTCAGAAGAAAGCAAAAGCCTTGGAACTAAAGCGTGATGGCGCTTGGCGTGCCTATGATGACGCGGCCAAAGAAGTTGAATGGAAAAAAGACCAGTTGATCGATACGGTAGAATCAAAGCTGAAGCAGAGTGTCGTTGCTCAAGAAGTTTTTACGATCGGCTTTGAGATTCGTTAAAGGAGATTCAATGAAAAATGACAAACCTGAAAAAATGCCGCTCACTTCGATGAAAGTTGAAGATGTGAAACGGGAGCAGCTAAAAGAACTTTTCCCAGAATTTTTTGCGGATGGCAAAATTAATTTCGACCAACTCAAGCGTGCTCTTGGCGAATGGATTGAGCCCGGAAAGGAACGCTTTGGCTTACAATGGCCCGGAAAAGCCGAATGCATGAAGATCATTCAGCAACCAAGCATTGCTACCTTAAAGCCTTGCCGTGAAGAGTCCGTTAATTTTGATGAAACCGAGAACGTGTTCATCGAGGGAGATAATCTTGAAGCTCTCAAGCTTTTGCAAAAAGCCTATTTTGGCAAGATCAAAATGATCTACATTGATCCACCGTACAACACCGATGGTGATTTTATTTATCCAGATAAGTATACCGAAACTCTTGAGACGTATTTGGAATATACACAACAGGTTGATGAAAAAGGTAAAAAGTTTAGCACCGTCACTGAGTCAAATGGACGTTATCATTCTCGTTGGTTGAGCATGATGTACCCCAGAATTTATCTGGCTAGGAACCTGCTTGCTTCGAATGGAGTTTTAGCTGCGCACATTGATGAACATGAGGCAGTACACTTTCAATTGCTACTCGATGAAATCTTTGGCCCTGAAAATAATCTAGGTCAGATAATTTGGGACAAGAGAAATCCAAAAGGTGATGCCACCAGAATAGCCATTCAGCATGAAACACTGCTGATTTATGCAAAGTCACTTGATGCATTTAAAGAAAGTAATCCTCTCAAAAGGTCTAAAGAAAACGCTGACAGAATGCTGCAAAAAGCCAAGGCCATTTTCCCCAAACTTGGCCAGAGACATGTTTCGGACGATCTGCGTGATGTCGCAAAAAAATATGATTTAGAACTTGATATAGAAAAATATCAAAAAGTTTATTCATTGGAAAGCGTGAACATCGAATACCAAGAATGGCTCAAAAAACAGGATGTTTCCGGAGGTGAAGCTGCGTACAAATGGATTGATGAAAATGGCGATGTTTACCGTACAGTTTCGATGGCTTGGCCCAATAAACAAAAAGCTCCAGACGAATATTTTGAGCCCTTGATTCATCCGATAACCAAGAAATATTGCCCTGTTCCAGAACGTGGTTGGCGGAATCCGCCTTCTACCATGCAAGATTTGTTAAAGAAGAGTCTAATAATTTTTGGTAGTGATGAAACAAAACAGCCGGAACGCAAGTATTTACTCAAGGAAAACATGGACGAGAACGTTCCATCTATTTTCCCGTATGGCGGAAGTGATGACATTCTACTCAAGGAGCTCGGGATTCCATTCGATAATCCAAAACCTATCAAGGTCGCCAAGCAATTGCTTGAAACATTTCTAGGTGTTGATGATGGAATTGTAATTGATTTCTTTGCTGGTTCAGGCACCGCCGCACATGCTTGCCTAGATCTAAACGTTACGAAACAATTAAAACACAAGTTTATCTTAGTTCAGCTTCCTGAAAAATTAGATCCCAATAGTGCGGAGCAAAAAACCGCCTATGATTTTTGCACCAGAATTGAAAAGCCAACTAACATTGCGGAATTATCAAAGGAACGAATTCGTCGTGTCCTTAAAAAAAGGAATTCAGAGCTAGGCAATCAACTAACACTCAACGTGGGAAAGAAACCGGACCTTGGATTTAAAGTCTTCCAGCTCGACCGCTCAAATTTTAAAGTCTGGGAAGGCAATGTCGAAAAGATCAGCGATCTTGCCGAACAGCTCTCTCTGCACGTCGACCACATTGCCAAGAAAAGCACGCCCGAAGATATTCTGTACGAGTTACTACTCAAAGCGGGTTTTTCCCTCACCACAAAGGTGAAACAGGTCTCGATGGCTGGCAAACAGGTCTTCTCAATTGAGGACGGTGCCATGCTGATCTGTTTGGAAAAAGAAATCACTGCCGAACTTATCGATGCTCTTGCCGATGCCGAGCCGTTGCAGGTCATCTGCCTCGATGAAGCCTTCAAAAGTAATGATCAATTAAAAGCCAATGCTGTGCAAACCTTCAAGGCAAGAGCACAGGCTAAGGAAAGCGAAATTGTGTTCAGAACCGTATAGGAATTTGAAATGAAACTTAAATTCGACCCATCACTGGATTACCAAAAGACTGCCATCAACGCAGTCGTATCTGTTTTTGACGGCCAGCCCATTGTGCAGTCCAGCTTTGAAATCAGCGGAACTGGTGATCAATCGAGCGTCTTGTTCACGGAGTTGGGTATTGGAAATAAACTGACGCTTACAGATGATTTTATTCTTCAAAATGTGCACAAAGTGCAGGAGCAAAATGACATTGAAAAAGTAAAATCCCTCGAAGGTCGGGAGTTTTCAATCGAGATGGAAACGGGAACCGGCAAAACCTACGTTTATCTTCGAACTATTCTTGAGTTAAACAAATATTATGGTCTTAAAAAATTTATCATCGTAGTCCCGAGCGTTGCAATCCGTGAAGGTGTGCTCAAAAGCATCGAGCTCACCAGAGATCACTTTCTCACTCTCTACAACAATGTACCCTTTGATTCCTTCGTTTACGATTCGAGTAAGCTGGGAAAGGTCCGGCAGTTCGCGACCAGCAATCAAATTCAGATCATGATTATCAACATCCAGTCGTTTCAAAAAGATATCGGAGACAAAGATGAATCAGAAATGACTGAAGAGGAGCTGAAGAAGCTGAACATCATCAATCGTGAAAGCGATAGAATGTCAGGTCGTAAGCCCATTGAGTTCATTCAGTCGACAAACCCAATCGTAATTATCGATGAGCCCCAGAGTGTCGACAACACTCCGAAGGCAAAAAAAGCGATTTTGAACCTACAACCCTTATTGACTCTACGTTACAGCGCGACTCACAAGAATCCCTATAATCTCCTCTACAAACTTGATCCTATCAAGGCCTATGACCTCCGTTTGGTAAAGCGCATCGAGATTGCATCAGTGCGCTCTGACGATAGTTTTAATGATGCCTACGTAAAGCTAATCAGAGTGGACAATAAGAATGGCATCAAAGCACAATTAGAAATTCATAAAGAGTCCTCCGATGGACCGAAAGCTACGAAGATCTGGGTGAAGCAAGGCGACGATCTTTATGAGCGATCTGAAAATCGCCACAATTACAAAGAAGGATGGATTGTTCAGAATATCGATTGCACACCGACCGCTGAATACGTGGAATTCAACCAAGGACGCTTTTTATCGCTTGGCCAGGAAAGCGGTGGCTTGGGTGAAGAGATTATGAAGGCCCAGATTCTGGAAACCGTCGAACAGCACCTTAAAAAAGAAAGATCCTTTCAGGGTAAAGGAATAAAAGTTCTCTCCTTATTTTTTGTCGATAAAGTTGCCAACTACCGTGTTTATAATGAGGATGGCACCACTTCTCTCGGAAGAATCGGAAAATGGTTTGAAGAAGCCTTCAAGGAATTATCGGCCAAGCCGATGTACAAAGGGCTAATTCCCCACGATGTGTCTGACATTCATAATGGGTATTTCTCACAAGATCGTGCAGGCCACTCCAAAGACACAACCGGTAAAACAAAAGACGATGAGGATACCTACAACCTGATTATGAGAGATAAAGAGAGGCTTTTGGATCAGTCTGTTCCCCTTCGCTTTATTTTTAGCCACACAGCCCTCAAAGAAGGTTGGGATAACCCGAATATTTTTCAGATCTGCACTTTAAGAGATGTCGGTTCCGAAACCGAACGCCGCCAACAGATTGGCCGTGGTTTGCGCTTGGCAGTGAATGCTCAGGGTGAGCGTGTACATGATGAAAATATCAACCGGCTAACGGTCATTGCCAACGAATACTACGAAGAATTCGCGCGCAATCTGCAGTCCGAATACGAACAGGATTTCGGGATCAAGTTCGGCTTGATTGAAAAAATTACTTTTTCCAAACTTGTCCGATCAGACTCATCAGGACAGGAACATGCCATCGGCCAGGCTGTATCAGAAAAAATCTGGAGTGAACTACAGAAGCAAGGCTACATCAGCGACTCCGGGCAAATTTTGGACAAGTTTGACCCAAAGAATCCCCACTTTGAGTTAAAAGTTTCAGAGACATTTGCCGACCTTAAACCGGCAATTATTGATGAAATACAAAAGTATGTTTTCACAAACCGTATCCCAAATGTTCGTGAGAAACGCCCCGTCCGGTTTCGCAAAGAGGTTCACCTTAGCGAGGATTTCAAAGCACTGTGGGACAAAATCAAACAACGTACCCGCTATCGGGTGGTGTTTAATACAAACGATCTCATTGCGAGAGCCGTGACGCGGATCAAAGAAATTGAACCTATTAAGCCGATCAAAATTTCTATGACTCGGGTGGATATTGATATTTCTGAGGCTGGTATCGGAGCCGACAAGTTGCTCGAAGAGCGTAGCCGTGAAACGGATGCCGTCAAAGTTTTGCCTGATATTATCGCCTACCTTCAAAAGGAAACTGAACTCACCCGACATACGCTCGTTGAAATCCTGAAAAAATCGGGACGGCTTCACGAATTCAAAATCAATCCCCAACAATTTATGGCCCTCGTCAGTCGAGAGCTTTCGCGAGCCCTACACGACCTGATGCTTGAAGGCATTCAATATGAAAAGATCGCCGACAACTATTGGGAGATGAGCCGTATCGAAGAAGAAGCCGAAAAGGATATCACGCATTATTTGAGCAATCTCTACATCGTTCAAAACCAAGAGAAATCACTCTTTGATGCCATTGAGTACGAGTCGGAAGTCGAAAAGAAATTTGCTCAAGACCTCGATAACAACGAACTCGTGAAGCTCTTTGTGAAATTACCAAGCTGGTTCAAAATCGATACACCTATCGGAACCTACAACCCTGACTGGGCATTCGTTACCGAGCGCGAGGGAAAACTCTATTTTGTCCGTGAAACTAAGAGCACTCTCGACAGCGAGGAACGGCGCACCAAGGAAAACCAGAAGATTCGTTGTGGCAAAAAACATTTTGAGATCATTGGTGTGGACTATGATGTCGTAACTTCGTTGAAGGAAGTGAAATTCTAATTAAGGGAGAGAGTATGCTGTTTGATTCTTACAAGCCAAAGAAAAGGACTTTTCTGAGTTTTTTGGCAGAAGATGCACAACGAGTGCAAGGATTACGATTACTGGCCGCAAATCCAGATTATGACCTTGAGTTTTACGACGAATCTGTCCGCGTTGCATTCGACAGCACAGATGCGGAATATATTAAAAGAAAGATCCGAGAGAAAATTTCACGTACATCCGTGACGGTTTGCCTAATCAGCGAACAAACACATACCAGTACATGGGTCGCTTGGGAACTCGAGGAAAGTAGAAAAAAAGGAAACAAGATCATTGCAATGGCGCTGAAGGGAGTCGATCAAGCTATTTTGCCCTCTCTGATAAAAGCGGAAGGGCTAACCTTTCATGCATGGGATCCCTCCATCTTGAGTGGGCTTATTAAAGCAGATTGAGCAATGATCTTTAAGGAGAAAGTCTATGGGTTTGCCAAGAACTTTTGTTGGGTTCAGTGGTACCGATATTCGGGGCTACCGGCTTATGCAGGCTTGGAAGGAAAATGAAAAAATTGATTTTGATTTTGCTGATTGTCAATTGAGTGGTGAACTTAACTCTGAAAACGAGCAGTACATCAAAAGAAAATGTCGGCAGAGAATCAATTTGGCTGGGAAATACGTAATGCTTATCGGCCAGGATACAAGAAGCAAACATAAATACGTACGGTGGGAAGCCGAAGTTGCGATTGAGCAGAGCTGTACGATTATTGGTGTAAATTTGGATGGCAAACGACAGATGGTAGAAGCTACGTGCCCACCAATAATCAGAGATATCGGAGCGATATTCGTCCCTTTTTCTCCCGACATTATCAAATATGCAATTGAGAACTATAAGATGAAGGACTCCAGTAATTACCATTATCCCCCTGAGGTGTATAAAAAGCTTGGTTATGATTGAAAGGAAAACAATGAATTATTCAGACTTCCCCTGCTTGTTTCAAAAAAGTGACACAGCTTCACTTGATCAGCAAAAATGGTACATGCGTTCTATCAAATTTGAGTTTGTACTCATTGTTGTGGCTGCATTAACAAGTAGCTTTCCGATGCTTTCAAGCGCGAATATTTCCTATGCTCTTTCAATAACCACAGCGATCGCTGTCCTATTGGCCTTTATCAGCAGAACCTGCCAGCTGATCCTAAAATGGGATCGAAAATGGTTCGATACTCGGGCGATAGCTGAATCAGCAAAGACCTCCACCTGGAGATACTTAATGGCCGCTGATCCATATATTGAAAGTCTCGCACAAAAAGACGTTGATAAGAAATTTGTTGATGAAATGGATGAGATCTTCAAAGCCAGACCTGAAGCACATTCATCTATATCAGAAGTGGCCTCACTTTTTAGGACAGGAAAAGGGTCTGTCATAAGTGATGCCCTGCGGTTATTGGCCTAGGCTGCACACTGCAACGCAGGCAGGTTCTGGTTGTAAAACTCATCCGGTGTCTTTCTGTCAAGCGCCGTATGCGACCGCCGTTGGTTGTAGAACTCAAAATACCATTCGATTCTTCTTCTGGCGATCGTCATGCTGTCGTAGGCGTGCAAATAAACTTCCTCGTACTTGAGGCTCTTCCACAGCCGCTCAACGAACACGTTGTCACGCCAGCACCCCTTGCCGTCCATGCTGCTCTGAATGCCGTGCTGCTGCAATAATCCGGTGAACTCAAAACTTGTAAACTGACTGCCCTGATCGGTATTGAATATCTCTGGCGTACCATGACGGGTGATTGCTTCTTGCACCGCTTCAATACAAAAATCTGTTGTCAGCGTGTTGGATAATCGCCAAGCTAAAACTTTGCGGCTCGCCCAGTCCATTACCGCACACAGATACACAAAGCCGCGGCTCATCGGGATATACGTAATATCTGTCGCCCAAACTTGGTTCGGTCGGTCGATGACAAGATTACGCAACAAGTACGGATAGATCGGATGCGCCTGGTGAGGCTTGCTGGTATTGGGCCTGCGGTAAATCGCGCTTATCCCCATCAGTCGCATCAACCGAGAAATGCGACCGCGGCTGACGAAACGCTCTTCGCGCTTCAGCTGATCGCGCAACTGACGAGACCCCATGAACGGATATTCCAAATGCAACTCGTCCAACCGACGCATGAGTTGCAAAGTATCCTGCGATACCGGACGTGCTTGATAATATGCTGTCGATCTGGAAATGTTGAGCACTTGGCATTGCCGAACAACGGGAAGATCGTGGCTGGGGTTAATCATTTTCTTGCGCTCAGTCTTCCCGTCTTGATGAGCGCCCCCTCTAAAAAATCGTTCTCCAGCGTCAGCTGCCCGATCTTCGCGTGAAGCGCTTTGATGTCGGGGCCTGCATCGCTCCGCTTCCCACCAAACGCCTCCGCCGCATGCGCCAACAACTGCTGCTTCCAATCCACGATCTGGTTCGGATGCACATCAAAAAGTGCCGCCAACTCTGCAAGCGTCTTGTCCTCTTTTAACGCCGCCACTGCCACTTTCGCCTTGAATCCCACTGTGTGATTACGTCGCGCTCTTCTCATATCCTCGCTCCTTTCAAATCCGCCACTTACACGGACTCAACGGGCAAGGCGATCACTTATCCCACTGTCCAAACCTCCGGGGCCACTTCTATGACTGCGGTGACCCGCCCCAACCTCTTATTCACCGTTGCGATATCAAACCCCGCCGGATCAAACCCTTCCCCCAACCATTCGCGCAATTCCTCGTGCTCCGGGTGGCGCTTGTTGCGAACGGCGTTGAGGAGTTCGTAGTAGCCGATGATGCCGCCGCAATCATCCGGCGGCGCAGCGTTGGCGCCGTCGAGACAACGCACATTCTTTACGGGCGTCTGCTCTGCATCAATTGCTTCGCAGGTAATCAGGTGTTCCCAACTGTCGCCAAAATCATACAAATACATGGCGGTTTGTTTCGGTTGCGTAAAATACGCGGAGAGGGTTTTGCGTGCCGGAATTTTTGGGCTGCCGTAGGGCGCGCCAACATGGAACGCGTGTAGGTGTGAATTGCTCCAGCCAAACAGCGTTTGAAGAATTCGATGCAGTTGCGCAAACGTGCTTGTCTGCGGCACACGCACACGCCGCCAAATGAGTGGTGTGGAATCGCACAGTGTAATCTTGAGTTGCATCATGGCGCATTTCTCCTCGGTGTTCACATCATCACATCTGCCAGCCCCGCCTCTAGCAATTGCTGATTGAGAAAGAAACCTTTCAGATACACGTCTTCTTTTTTCTTGATGGTGGGGTGGTAGCAGACGTCGGCGACGTAGCGGCCGTACATGTCGGTTTTGTAGGTTTTGAGGACGATGAATTCGAGCGACTTGAGTCGATGCTCGATGAACGCTCTCGCTTTCGCGGCGCGGCTCGTGGGTTTGCTGTGGACGGTGAGTGCGGCGGCGTCGATGCCGCGCAGACGAAGGCGTTGGGTGGTCCAGACGTTGAAGCCGAGGTCGATGCGGACGAGGAGCGTGTCGCCGTCGATGATGTTTTCGACGACGGCTTTGTAGATGTGGAGTGGATCGGTGCCGCGGGTGAGTGCGTGTGCGCCGCGCGTGCGGGTTGGTTTGGTGGTGGTGATTTCGAAAAAATCTCTGCGAATGGCGTTGCGAAGTGTGGTGCGACTCCAGGATTCTTTGGTGGCGCGCGCCAAATAAAAACGGCGGCGCGTGGGGTCTTTGAGGGCGATGAGTTCCAAATAATGCGCCCAGCTTAATTGGCCGTTTGCGGGGTCTGGCAGGCCGTTGGGCCACGTTTTGTGCAATTGATAACAGCGGTACAACAGGACGGGATTGAGCGGCAGGTCGGCGGCGAGTTGGGCGATGAGGGTGCGCGCAGTTTTCGGATCGGTGGCGCCTTTCATGGCGGCGATGCGCTGACCGATTTTCCAATACGTGGTGGCGCGGACGGTGGTGACGATGGCGGCGGCGGCCCGCTGGCCTTGGTTGAGAAGGCGTTGCAGGTCGTGGATGAGTTTGGAGTAGCCGGGGAGTTGCAGCTGTGTGGGCGTGGGCATGGGCGCACGCTACCGCGTGCGCTTGGGATCGTCGAGGTATTTTTGCGCTGCTTACGCCGCGGCGTAAGCGGCGCAGTTAAGTGAGGGATTGTTCGCCGGCCGGCTCGGAAGGGTCCGGGAGGGAGAGTCGGCCGGCGACGAGTGTGACCAAGTGCGCACTCGGTGGGCGGCGCGGGAGCACGTGAGCAAGGCGACCGTAAGCTCCGCGACGGTGTGCGCCGCGGTAGCAATGACGTCGCTGCGACCACAGGAGCA
>Ga0209515_10005825_pt1 | contig 15768 bp, 9 predicted proteins | sample Subgroupgradi54m_FD_187454 | JGI IMG/M metagenome (GOLD analysis project Ga0209515, IMG submission 187454) | Subsurface groundwater microbial communities from S. Glens Falls, New York, USA - GMW60B uncontaminated upgradient, 5.4 m (SPAdes)... ...
ATCATCTGCGCGCAATGCCGTCCGCGATCCGCTGCGCGGGCACATCGTCCCAGCGGCGTGGCGGTGCCGCATCGAAAGGCGCGCTCGTCACTTCTGCGCACGTCCCTTGTCGAGCCCCGATCCGCCGGCGGCAAATTCCGGCTGGACGTTGACAACACCGAACTGGCGGTCGACGTCTTCGCGGTTCGCCGCCATCATCCAGAGAAAATTGATCGGACCGCCCGGTGCCGCCACATTGGGATGATATCCTTCGGGCATCAGAACGCAATCGCCCTCGCGCACGACGACGGCCAGTTCCGGCGTCCGGGCGTCGGTGTAGACGAGTTGTATGCCGAAGCCCGGCTCCGGCATGTCGACGTAGAGGTACGCCTCTTCGAGCATGGCAGCGTGCTCGTGCGGCGGCCACGACGTCCAGTTGCCCGGCGCGCTGAAGGTGACACCGGCCATGATCCGGCCCGCCTGCACGTTCTTCCCGATCAGGATGTTGAGCTCGCGGCGTGAAGCGTCCGAGCCGGCCGCGAAATGGAGGCCGGCGTCCTTCTGCACATCGGCAAAGGCCACGAAGTGCACCGGATGCCGCGTGCCCACGGGCGCGGCGATTTCGGCAAGATCCACGCCGGCGGCTCCGCTCGCGATCTCAATCGTCGCGTCGCGCGGGACGTAGAGCGCGTCGAACGGCACGAGCGAGTACGTGGCCCCTCCAGTCGTCACGGTCGCCTGCCCCTTCAGACAGACGAGCCCGGTCTCACGCTCGCCGGTGTCGAACGACAGGTGGTCGGACGGATCCAGGATGATGCGCCCGTAGTGCAGATGGCGCGCGGCGGTCGTGCCCGGCGTCACCGCGTGCGAGCGGCCCTTGAGGGCGGCGGTGTTGCGTACGACGCAGCGATCGGTGGTGAGCGTGGTCATGTATCTCCTCTCCTGGCAGCCTACAGCGTACGGGCGGACCCAGGTGTCGGCCCGGGGCGGACACGCGGGTCCGCCCCTACGAGCTAGGTCGTAACCTCATCTCCCACGTCAACGGTTGCCCGGGCATGATGCGCACGTCGCGCGCTTCGTACGTCAGGTGCAGAGGAATCGCGCCGCGGGCGCCGCGGCCCAGCACGCCATTGCCGGTCGTGTGCACCCGTCCGACCAGCGGCCACGGCGTCGTCACCGCCACACGAAGCTGGCCATTGGCCGCCGACAGCCGCGTGCCGTCGGAGACGGTTTCCGTCGTGGTCGCCGTCGACGGCACGATCATCCGCCACGAGCGGATTGTGACGGGCGCGCGTGCGGTCAGCGTCTCCTGGCGCGTCAGCACACCGTCACCGATGGTCCAGCGCACCTCACTCGTCAAACCCGGGTCGACGAACTGGCCGGACTTCGTGCCGGTCTGCGCCCAGCGCCGCCAGATCGCCTGCAGCGCTCGGCCGTCGGGCGATGGATGGATCTCATCGGCACCGTCAGTGGTGACGATCGTCCTGCCGTCCGCCAGCTCCAAGTACGGCACGAGTGCCGGCACGTCCTGCTCCACCGGTACGGCGAAGCCCGGCAGGCCGTGCGGCGCTGGCAGATAGTCGGCCACGCCGGGCCTCGTGCCCGTCGTGATCGGCAGCGCGAACCGTAGCGGACCCTGGCGCACGAGCCACACGCCGGCGACGCGCTCGCCCTGCGGCCGGAAGAACTGGAACCGGGCCACGCTGGCCAGCGTGGGTCGCGCGGGATAGCTCGTCAGCATCTCGCGCTCGAGCACGGGCGCGAGCGCGGCGTTCGCCACGTCCACTTTGCCGAGGAAGCCGGTGGTCTGCTGCCACTCGCGATCGAGCGTGATGTAGGAGAAGTTGCCGCGGCCGAACTCGAACAGCGACAACAGGTGACGATCGTCGCGATAGTCGTGACGCAGATAGTTCCACGACCGTGCGTACAGCGACACGAGATCGGCGAGCGGTGCCGGTCGGAACTCCGGATTCTGCGCCAGGAACGCCACGATCTCGAGCGTATCCATGTAGCTGACAATGCCGAGGCTCCGTCCCCACGGGTAGCCGTAGCCGTCGTCTCCGTCGACCAGATCCCACCAGAGCCGCATCTGCGAGGTCAGCGACGGCCGCAGCGTCGCCAGGATGTCTGAGCGGTTCGCCTGCGTGGCGGCGTCCCAGACATAGCGCGCGTATTCGTTCGAGTACCGATCGAAGCGGCCGTTCGGCGGCGCATCGTCCGAATACAGACGGCCGTGGTCGAACGGTTCGGACGCGCGATCGATCAGACCATCGAGCGGCGCGCGATCGCGCGCGAGACCCAGCCGCAGGCCTATCGCCCCCACACGCGCGGCGACGCCGAGGTAGTTCTCGGCCAGATTGATGACGCGACGGTTCACCGGGTCGTAGAAACGCTTCACGTCGAGCAGCGAGCGCCACTCATCGCGTTCGGCCGGCGTCAGCCGCTGCCACACCGGATTGCGATCGAGGTCTTCGCCGTAGTGCTGCAGCGCCAGCGCGGCATACATCTGCGAGAACGCTTTGCTGCCGGCGCGCGCCTCGACGAGGCCCATGCGCCCAATCCACTGCGGCACGTCGCGTCCGGCCAGCGTGGTCTGCCGCGCGTGCTGTGCGATCGCCGCAAGGGCGCGCATGAAGGTGCCCCACGAAAACTCGCCGACCGTCCGCGCACCGAGCACACGGTCGGGCAGCGGATCGAGCGTCGGGATCGCCGCGAAATGCGCCGTCGCCTCACGCAGGAGGAACTGATCGATCTCGGTTGTCAGCGTCCGCGTGTCGAGCGGCTTCAAGGCGTCAGCGATCTGCCCTCGCGCCGACACCGTGAGGCAGACGGCGACCGCGGCACACGCCGCGAACGCGACGCGGGCAGGTCTGAAGACCTGCGCGACTTCCCGCCCGATATGACCCACCCGACCGCTGTGACCCATCTGACCTACCCGACCTACCCGACCTACCTGACCCTAGAAGGAAACGCGGGCGCCCAGCTGAATCTGGCGCATATTGCGCGCGCTGCGGATCTTACCGAATGTCGCGGGTGCCGCGAGGCTCGTGCCTGGATTGCTCAGATTCACGATGTTGAAAACGTTAGTGGCCTCGACGCGGAACTGAAACATCGCCCGTCCCTTCAGATGGACATCACGGAAGAAGCCGACGTCCACGTTTCGATAGCCGGGGCCGTCGACGATGCTGCGCCCGGAGCTGCCGTTGCTCCCAAGAGCGGGGTTGGCGAATGCGGCGACGTTGAACCAGCCTTCGATCACCTCATCCCGCGGACGACCGTGGTCGAGCGCGGGGTCGCCAACACGATCGGCTCGATCGTTGGTGAGACCGTCGAGGTTGCGATCCTGGCCGGCGGCGATCGTGAGCGGGGTCCCTGTCTGCAGGGTGACGATGGCCGAGAGCGTCCAGTCGCGGGCAAGCCGGCTCGGAACCGACGGCGAATCGTGGAAAAAGTCGACCTTCCACACGCCCGACAGGATGAAGCTGTGCGTGCGATCAGACGACGTCCGGCCTCGTTCATCGGCGAGCCGCCCCGCGTTCTGGACTCCCGGCAGGCCGCCGCCCTGAAAATCGACATCTTCGTAGCCCCGGCCGAACGAGTAATAGGCCTTGCCGGACACGCGAGCGCCGCGGCGTTCCGCGCTCAATTGCAGGCCGTTGTAGTCGCCGGCGAAGATGGACGAGAGCACGTTCGCGGCGCCGATCGTGCCGGGCAGATACGGCCGCCTCGTGTTGACATTCGCCGCGGTTGCGGTCGGCCCGAAGACGGGATAGTTGTTGTCGACGGCCGCCGCGAGATGCCGCGCGAACGCCCCGACGTACGAGGCGCTCACGCTAAAGCTGCGGCCAATCTCTCTCTCGATCGTGACGTTCGTCTGGTACGTGACCGGCCACACGAAGTCGAGCGACGGCCCGAACACCTGAGCCGGCAACGTGAACCGTGGCGTCCCGGGGCTGTAGTTGAACGGGAACGGACCCACCCCACCGGGCAGATTGCGATACGGATCGGAAAGCGTGAAGACGGTGGGGAACGACTGTCGAACGGTGAAGGGCTGGTTGTCGGCGGTGGTGTTCCACTCGTTGCCCGTGATGCTGCCGTAGAACATGCCGAACGCCGCGCGCACCGCCGTGCGGCCATCGCCCTTCGGATCCCACGCGATCCCGAGACGGGGGGCGATGTTGTTGATGTCGGTCTTGACGATCCCGCGGCTGACGCCGGTGTCACCGGGGAACAGGAGCCCCACGGGCGCGCTCGGATTGACGGTGGACTTCTGTCCCGGCACATAGGCGAGCTTGCGATCCTGCGGATCGGTGAACGGGAACTGCAGGTCGTAGCGAACGCCAAGGTTCAGCGTGACTCGAGAATGGATATGGAAGTCGTCTTGGGCGAACGCGCTGATGTACGCCCCGTTGTCGGTCTTTCGCACCGGAGCGTCCTGCGTCATCGTGCTGGGGACGCCCAGCAGAAAGTCGGCATAGGCGTTGCCGGTCTTGCTGCCGTTGAACGTGAAGACGCCGTAGTTGTCGAGCAGCGTGTCGTGGACGATCTTCTCGTACGAGAGGTCGGCGCCAATCTTGAACGAGTGCTTGCCTCTGCTGATGCTGATCGCGTCCTTCACGCCGACATAGTTGCTTCCGGCGTCTGGTCCGGCGATCGAGGTCTGGCCGGTGAAGAAACCGGTGACGGTGAGTCGCGGCAGCGTCGGGTCGCCTTGAATGATGAACTTCGAGTTGAGGTCGCCGAGCGACGTCGTGGGATTGTTCACGCGTCCGCCGAACTGGCGCATGTAGGTGCCGCGGAACTGGTTGATCGTCGACGGGCTCAACGTCCAGGTGTGCGACAGGTTGACGTTGTGTTGCTGCCACTTGAAATCCCGGTCGACCCACGGGATGTTGCCGGTGAGCGTCAGCGGCTGCGTGTCGGTTCCGGCCTGATAGAAGTAGCTCACCGCGAGGGACTGGTTGACCGAGAGCCGGTGATCGACCTTCAGGGTCATCTCGTCGGTACGCACGGGGTCCGGACTGCGGACTTCGTAGAAACTGCTTGGAAGGTTGGACAAGGGGACGTATGTGTCCTGTATCGTCTTCGCCGCCAGATCGAAGCGCGCTGCGGGGATGATGCCACCTGGGAATGCCAGTCCCGTCAGCGGATCGGTGGGCCTGCGGGACGACTGCGAGAAATTGCCCGCGCGCTCGAGCTCCGTGGGCACCACGGCCGTGTTGCGATAGTACGTCTCTTCCTGACGCAGGCCTGAGTAGCTGGCGAACACGAACGTCTTGTCCCTCGCGACCGGGCCGCCAAAGGCCCCGCCAAACTGATTTCGCCTGAGCGGGTCATTCGTGGATGGTGTTCCCGGCGGCGCCCAGCGCGGGGAGTTGAGCTTCTCGTTGCGGAAGAACTCGGAGGCGGCGCCTGTGAACGCATTCGTGCCGGACTTCGTGACCACATCCACGACGCCCGCTGAGTAGCGTCCATACTCGGCCGCGTAGCCATTGGTCAGCACCCGGAACTCCTGGACGGCTTCAGGGTTGGGCGCCGGGTTGCCGGTGCCCCGGAGGCCTGCCGTGTTGTTCCCGCCATCCAGTTGGAAGTTGACGGTGCCCATCTGCGCCCGGCCGGAACCGTTGATCGTGGTCAACTGCTCCGGCCCGCCCAGCGAGTTCGAGTTGTCGTTGCTGGTGACTCCGCCCGTGAGGCTGAGGAGCGAGTACAGATCGCGGTTGACGAGCGGCAGGTTCAGAACCTCGTTCTGGCCCACGGTTCGTGAGAGAGACGCCGACGAGGTTTCGACGAGAGGCGCGTCGGCCGTCACCAACACGGACTCGTTCACGCTGCCAAGCTCAATCGTGGCGTCGACCCTGGCGTTGCGTCCGACCTCGAGGAGAATTCCCGTCTGTGAATAATTCTTGAAGCCGGTCAGAATGACGACGACCGTGTAGTTGCCGACGGGGAGGAGGCGCAAAGCGTACTCTCCAGCGTCGTCGGTCACCGTGCTTCTGGAATACTGGGTGCCCAGGTTGGTCGCGGTCACCGTGGCTCCAGGAACCACGCCGCCCTGGGCGTCCTTGACGCCGCCAAGGATCGTCCCGCTAGGAGTCTGCGCCAGGGCTGACGTTGTCAGGAGGATCGCGCCGAGAACGGCGACAGTCAATCTCAACATAACGACTCCTTTGTTCTGATCCGTCGCGCGCCCGTCGTGTCAGGCGACGACGGGCGCGGCAAACGCCGGCGCGGTCACGAGCATCGCCGCGCCGCGGAGGCGCGGGTGGTCTTCCGCCGAGACCGTCACCAGATCGGTGCCGGCCGCGGCCGGAGTCAGCGCGCGCTCGGTCAGCGCCGCGCGCACCGTGGTTTCAATCAGGTCCCACGCCGCCACGATCTCCCCGCCGATGAACACGCAATCGGGGTTGATGATGTTCACGACGCCGCCGAGACCGAGGCCCAGATAACGGGCGGTCGCCTGAAGCGCCGCGACCGCCTTGCCGTCGCCGGTGCGGGCACGCGCGACGAGGTCGTCGATCGTGAACACCGGGTCGTCAACCGGCGAGACGAGCGGCGCGCGGCCGAAGTAGCGCGTCAGCGTCGCGAGGTTGGAGATGTGCGCCTCCCAACATCCGATCGCGCCGCACGAGCACCGCGGGCCGTCGATGCTCATCGGCATATGCGCGAACTCGCCGGCGATGTTGTGGCGCCCGCGCAGCACCTCGCCGTTCACGACGATGCCGACGCCGACGCCGTCCGACACGCTGACGAACACGAGGTTGCGGACCGGCGACGCCACCTTGCGCGCCTCCCACACCTGCGCAAGCGCGCAGGCGCGGCCCGAGTTCTCCACGTGGACGGCCAGGCCGGTCGCCGCCGCCAGGCGGTCGCGCAGATCGACGTTGCGCCATCCGAGGGTCGGCGCGTGCAGCACGCGGCTCGTTCCCGAGTCCACCATGCCGGGAACGACGACGCCAATGCCTTCGCACTTGCCGGCGCCGGTGGCGTCGGCCTCCAGCAGTTGGCGAATGCGCGCCGCGAGGGCCACGACAAAGCGGCGCGGGTCCCGCGCCGTGGGCATCGTGACAATGTCGGAGCGCGGACGGCCCATGGGGTCCGCGAGCATCAGAAATGTACGGCTCGCGCGGACGTCGACGGCCACGCTGGATCGCTGGCGGGTGTTGATGTAGAGCAGCGTCGGCTTTCGCCCGCGCGCCGCCTGCCCCGTCCTGCCTTCGACGATATGGCGCTCGTTGAGGAGCTCCTGGACGAAGAGGCCGACGGCGCCGCGGCGCATTTTCATACGGCGTGCGAGGTCGGCGCGCGAGATCGGCTGATGGCTGCTGATCAGGGTCAGGGCGATTTGCCGGTTGATCTGGCGCGACGTGCCGCGCGTGGCGACGTGGAAGCGGTTCGGGTCAATGCGGCGCATTTGCATCATCTTCGAGCAAATACGGCGCGCCGAACGGCGTTGGTTCGTCTGCCACCCAGAGGTTCAGCCGCTGCTGGATCCGCGCGCCGACCACGTTACGACAATATTGTACCAAACTGGGACAATATATAGGCCGAGCCCGTCAGAATGTCAAGCCCCAGCCCCGGCACCCTCAGAACACCAGCTTCAGCGCGAGCTGGATGTCGCGCGGCAGGTTGGTCTGGCTCGTCACCTTGCCGAAATCCGCGTTGGTCGGATCGGTGTTCGGGTTCGCGTAGACTGCGCGGTTGAACGCGTTCAGGAACTCCACGTGGAACTGCGCACGGACGCGGTCGTTCATCCGCACCTGCTTGATGAGCGAGATGTCCCACAAGTTGAGCTTCGGACTGCGCAGACCGTCGGTCTTCGACGGGAAATACCGCACGTTGTTCGCCAGCCGGATCCGCGTGTCGGCGCGCTGCTTCACCGGATCGTCCACGCCGTTGGTCTGCACGGCGGCGTCGTGGAAGTAAAAGCCGCTGACGTCGAAGACCGGGTTGTTCGTGTCGCCGGAGTAGTCGGTCTTCACGCTGCTGGGATCGCCGTTGAAGTACACGTTGCGGGCGTTGAGGTCGATCGGCTGTCCGCTCTGAAGCTGTCCGATGGCCTGCAGGCTCCACCCGCCGATGATCGCGTCGGTGAACCGGTTCGCGCCGGCGGCAAACTGGCGGCCGTGGCCAAAGGGCAGCTCCCAGATGCCGCTGATCGTCACGCGGTGGGGCACGTCAGAGGCCGCGACGCGGTCTTCGTACGTCGTGTCGTACGGATTCAGCTGAAACACCTGTTCCGTGAATTTCGACCACGTGTACGCCGCGAGCAGCGTATAACCTTTCGTGAACCGCTTTTCCACTTTGAACTGCGCCGAGTTGTAGCGGCTCGTGCCGTTGTCGTCGAACGTGCGGACGTTGCCGAACTGCGGGAACGGACGGAGGACCTGCGATCGGGCAATCGTGGCGGCGTTGTTGCTCGTCCCTGGCAGGAGACCTCGGAACGGGTTCGGCACCAGCGCGGCCAGGAAATCGATGGTGGCCTGATCGCGCACGCGGCTGGTCGAGAGGTATTGTGCGGGGAGGGCGTTGAGCTCGATCTCCCCCGCCGCGCCGCCGCCGCCGGTCGTCAGATTCCATCCTCGGCTGCCGGTGTAGCCACCTTCGATCAGCCACTGGTTCGGCAGCTCGCGCTGCACGCTGATCAGGTAGCGCGTGTTCTGCGCGTTCTGGAAGTCGAGCGGGGCGAAGCGCGCGCCCGAGGCGTTGTTCAGATCCTGCCCGAGGAACGTGTCGGCGCCGCGCGAGGCGCCCGCAGGAGCGAGCACACCGCTCGGGAACGGGTTCGCGAGCGTCGCATTGAACGTCAGGCCGAGATCGTTGGAGGCCACGATGGTGGTGGTCTGCGAGAAGCCGGGCTGGAAGTTGCCCGAGATGATGAACGGGACGGTGTACAGAGCCAGACCGCCGCGCACGACCGTGGCCTCGTTCAGCCTGTACGCGAAGCCGACGCGCGGCTGCACGTTGTTCGTGTCGGCATTCCAGAATCCGCGATTTGCATCCGACGTGAACTGCAATCCGCCGCGCACGTTGAAGGCCGACGGCGCGATCTGCGGAATCGGGCTGGCGGCATACGCGGCTTTGACCGCCGCCTCGATGCTGATCGCCGCCGTCGGGTCGAATCCGCGCACGTTGCGGTTCTCCGAGTCGCTCGTCGCCCCCTCGTACTCATACCGCAGGCCGAGGTTGACCGTGAGCCTGTCGGACACCTTCCAGTCGTCCTGCACGAACAGGCCGTGATACGGCGTGATGTTCAGGCGCGCCGCGTTCCTGTCGATCGTGCCGGCGGTCGGGAAGCCGAGCAGGAACGTCGCGAGGTCCTGTCCGAAGACGCCCGTGGAGTTGTCCTGCTGGCGCGTGAAGGCGTTGGCGTTTCGCAACACGTACTCGCCCGCCTGCGCAGCAGCGTTCGAGCCGAACTCCCGGTACTGGCGCCAGTCGTACCCGGCCCGCAGCGAATGATTGCCGACGATGCGCGTGAGCGTCGGCTGGAACGAGTAGATGGTGTGGTTCGTGACCGCAGCAAGATTTTCGCCCACGTCCGAAAACTGGTCGAAGTCGAAGTGCGGAAAATAGCTCGCGCCGCCGAACAGGCCGGTCACGGCCGATGAAAACCCGAGCGACGCGGGATCGAACAGGCCCTCGTGCTGCCGGACGTTCGGCTCCTTGAAGCGCTGCCACCCCGCGCGCACGTCGAGAAGCGTATTCGACGTCATCGTGTAGACGTGGTCGGCCGTGACGCCGTCGTTCGTCCGGAACAGGAAGTTGCCGTTCGGGACGATGCCGTTCACTTCGCCGTAGATGGCGTTGCGCGATTCGCGGCGGTCATTCCGCGTGTACCGCACGAACAGCTGCTGCTTGTCGGTGAGCCGGTGATCGACTCGCGTCGACACCGAATAGAACGTGTCGTTGCGGGGATTCACATAGAAAAAGTTGTTCCGGCCCTGGTTGTCCGCCGTCTGGTTGGGCAGCGGAAAGTACTTCAGGACGGCCGCCGCGATCGGGTTGATGCGATTGGCCGGGATGATGTTGCCCGGAAACGGCTGCCGGACCACGCGCGCGCCGACCTGTTGAGCGGTGGCCGGATCGTACATGATCGTCCCCTGCGCCAGCAGCGCCGAGAAGTCGCCGTTGCGCATCGCCTGGGTCGGCACCGTCTGCGGCAGCGGCTCGGGGAACGTGTCGTAGAGCCACTCCAGGGCGCCGAAGAAGAACGTGCGGTTCGAGCGCACCGGCCCGCCGAGATAGCCGCCCGGGCGGTTGTACTTGAGCTCCGGCTTGGTGCCTCCGGTCTTGTTCACGAAGAAATCGGTGGCCGAGAGCGAGTCGCGCCGCATGTAGTAGTAGCTCTCGCCTTTCAGGCTGTTCGTGCCGCTCTTGAGCGTCACGTTGACGACCGCGCCCGCCGTGTGGCCGTCGGCCGCGTCGAAGCTCGCGGTGCCGACCTTGAACTGCTGCACCGCGCCGGCCGGCGGCACGAACGCCACGCGCCGGCCGCTCGTCATGTTGGGCGATCCATCGAGCGTGAACTCGTTGCCGCCGCTCGCGCCGTCGGCGTTGATCCCCGATGTGCCGGCGTTGTCGAACGGGCGCGAGAACTTCAGATCGCCGGTGAAGGCGACACCGGGCACGAGCCGCGACAGCACGAACGGGTTGCCGTCTGACAGCGGCAACATCGAGATGCGCTTCTCGTCGATGACCTGGCCCGCCGAGGCGGAGCCCATCTCGAGCAGCGGTGACTGCGCGATCACCGTCACGGTCTCTTCGATGGCGCCCAGCTCCATGTTGAAGTCGAGCGCGAGGCGGTCGCCGATGCGGATCTCCACGCCTTCCCGCAGGACCTTCTTGAAACCGGAGAGCTCCGCCCTCACGGTGTACTGACCCGGATTCAGGTACGGGATCGTGTAGTTGCCGTCGCCGTTCGTGACGGTCGTGGACGCGATGTTGGTCGCCACGTTCGTGGCGGTGATCGTGACGCCTGGCAACCGCCCGCCGGACGAATCATTGACCAGACCGGTGACGGCGCCGCGGAACTCCTGCGCCATGGCACCGCCGGCTGTCAGGCACGAGAGCGAACACGCGAGCAGACACCGTCCGACGCGACTCGTGAAGAGCTTCATGAGTTACCTCAATTCGTACGAGATGAGGACGACGAGATCCTCGTTGCCCGTTTGTTTCAGGCCGTGCGAGCTCCCCGGACGGGTCAGGACGGCGGTCCCGGGTGCGATCTCGACCGTCGTGCCGTCGAGCGTCATCACGCCGTGGCCGCTGAGGACGTAGTAGACCTCGTCCTCTTTCTGTTCGTGGTAGCCGATGCCAGACCCGGGTTTGAGCGCGCGTTTCCTGAAGACGAAGCGCATCCCCGGCGTCTTGTCGAAGAAGGAATAGCCGATGGTCTGCCCGCCGCCGTTGTGGGTGCCCGGCTCGGCTTTCTGGATGTCTGCGTCGTGCTGGATGATGTAGCCGCCTTTCGCGGGCTGCGCCGCTGGGCGGGACGTGGCCGCGAACACCAGCACGCCGCCGACGAGAACGCCGCTGACAAAGACTGATCGAATCATGGCAGTGAAGTACGATACTTTACTGGTTAAGTCAATGAGATAGGGGAGCGATGATGTCCGACATGACTTCGACCAGCCGTCGCGAATTTGTCAAGGTCACCGGGGCCGCCGCCGTAGGAGCCTCGTTGCCATTGGGGATTTCGGATTGGGGATTGCGGATTGCAGAAACCGCAAGCGCCTCAGATCCGCAATCCGCAACCCGCAATCCGCAATCCCCAATCCCCAAGCGCCGTTATGCGATCGTCGGCACCGGCGACCGCGGCAGCGGCATGTGGGGGCGCGACCTCGCGCGGCGCTATCCCGATCTGCTCGAGTTCGTCGGCCTCTGCGACATCAACCCGAAGCGCGCGGTCGTCGCCAGAGACTTCATCGGCGCTGCGAACTGTCCCACGTTCACGAATTTCGACGAGATGCTCGACAAGGCGAAGCCCGATCTGCTGATGGTGACCACCGTCGACGGGTTCCACCACGAATACATCATCAAAGGGCTCGATCGCGGCATCGACGTGATGACTGAAAAGCCGTTGACGACGGACGAGACGAAATGCCAGGCGATCCTCGACGCCGAAAAACGCAACAACCGCAAGATCGTCGTCACGTTCAACTATCGCTACGCGCCCGCCCACCAGCAGATGAAGGAGATCCTCCTTTCCGGTGAGATCGGGCGCGTCGTCTCGGTGGATTTCAGTTGGTACCTCGACGTGATCCACGGCGCCGACTACTTCCGCCGGTGGCATCGCCTGCGGAAGAACAGCGGATCGCTGCTGGTCCACAAGGCGAGCCATCACTTCGACCTCATGAACTGGTGGCTCGGCGCCGATCCGGTCGAGGTGTCGGGGTCTGGCGGGCTCGGCATCTACGGAAAGAATGGGACGTTCCGCGCGCAGCCGCCCGCCAACAACTGCCGCAACTGCTCGCACACGAAGGACTGCCGCTTCTACTACGACATGACGAAGGACAAGCGGCGGATGGATCTCTACGCTGCGTGCGAGGACGTGGACGGCTACTATCGCGACGGGTGCGTCTTCCGCGAAGACGTCAACATCTTCGACAACATGCAGGCCATCGTGAAATACAGCAACGGCGCGACGATGAGCTACGCGCTGAACGCCTACATGCCGTACGAGGGGTACCGCGTGGCGTTCAACGGAGAGAAGGGACGCCTCGACGTGCAGTCCTTCGAGCGCCAGCCGTGGGAGGTCGCCGACAGCCACGAGATCTACGTGACCAAGAGTTTCGGCAAGCGCACGAAGGTGCCGATCCCGAAACTGACCGCGGGGCACGGGGGCGGCGACGATCGCATGCGCGATCTGATCTTCAAGAAAACCGACGCGCCGGAGTACATGAAGCTGCCCGACTCGCGCGCCGGGGCGATGTCGTGCCTGACGGGCATCGCGATTCGCAACAGCATCGATCAGAACAGGCCCATCAGGATCGCCGACCTCATCAAGATCTGAGGGAAGCTCTGACAGGCGCACGCATGCGAACGCGGCCGGTCATCGCTCTGCTGGCGTGGCTGGCGTGGCTAACGACCGGCGGGACCGCCACCGTGAATCGAGAAGCATTCGGCCGTCTGCCCGACGGCACTCCGGTCGATCGTTTCGCGCTGACCAATGGCCGTGGCGTTGAGGTCAGCCTGATGACCTACGGCGCGGCGCTCATCTCGGTGCGCGCCCCGGATCGGAACGGCCGCGTCGAGGACATCGTCCTTGGCTTCGACACCTTCGACGACTATCTGGCCAAATCGCGATTCTTCGGCGCAGTCGTCGGGCGGTACGGGAACCGGATTGCCAAGGGCCGCTTCACGCTCGATGGTACGCCGGTCCAGCTCGCCGTCAACAACGGCGCGAACCACCTGCACGGTGGCAACCGGGGATTTGACAAGGTCGTGTGGCAGGCCGAGCCGATCGGACGCGACGGCGGCGTCGGCGTCGTTTTGACGTATACGAGCGTGGACGGCGAAGAGGGGTACCCGGGCACGCTGAAGGCCACTGTCACGTACACGCTCACGCCGCGCAACGAGCTCACGCTCGATTACCGCGCGACTTCCGACAAGGCGACGCCGATCAACCTGACCAACCACAGCTACTTCAACCTGGCGGGGCGAAGCGGCGGCGATATCCTGCAGCACCGTCTCACGCTGAACGCGGATCGATACACGCCGGTCGACGGGACCCTGATTCCGACCGGAGAACTGGCAGCCGTCACGGGAACGCCGTTCGACTTCCGCGCGCCGGCCGGGATTGGCGCCCGGATCGACGGCGATCACGAGCAGCTGCGCCGGGGCAACGGGTACGACCACAACTTCGTGCTCAACGGCGGCGGCGCCCTACAGTCTGATCGCTCGGCTGAACGCCTCGCGCTCCATCCTGCCGCGCGCGTCGTCGAGCCTTCGTCCGGCCGGACGCTCGACGTCGCGACCACGGAGCCGGGCGTTCAGTTCTACGCGGGCAATAACCTCGATCTCGCGCGCAACGGGTTTGGGCGGCGATCCGGTTTCTGCCTCGAGACGCAGCATTTTCCCGATTCGCCGAACCATCCGCAGTTTCCGTCCACGATCCTGCGGCCCGGTCAGACATACGAGTCCCGAACCGTGTTCACGTTTGGAGTGACGCCATGAAACGGATCCTCAGCGTGTTCGCGTTATTGTGTCTCGCGGCCGTCACCGCGAACACCCAGGATGGCTACCCGTCCAACTACGTCGCCGCCACGCTCGTGCAGCTGAACGACAACGGCGCATGGTCGTGGTTCATGGATCCGCGGGTCATCGTCAACGAGGGGAAGCTGATCATCGGATCGGTGCGCGGTGTCGGCAGCCTACAGGCGAACCTGACCGATCCGAAATCGGGCAACGTTGAAGTGTCCGTTTACGACATCGACAAGGGTACGCGCAGCACCGTCGTGCTGCACCCGCATCTCGAGCAGGACGACCACGACGCTCCGGCGTTTTACGTGCGGTCCGACGGCCGCATCCTCGCCGTGTACAGCATGCACGCCAGGGAGCGGCGCATGTATTACCGGCTGTCCGAACCTCACAACCCGCTCGTGTGGGGCGCAGCCTCGGTGGCCAACACACCCGGCGACGATGCGACGTACGCCGGAAACAACGCGACGTACGCCAACCTGTTCAAGATGCCCGACGGCCGCCTCTTCAACTTCATCCGCGCGTTCCATCACGACCCGAACTACATGTTCTCGGACGATGACGGCGACACCTGGAAGTACGGCGGACGCTGGCTGTACGGCAAGGGCGGCTACAGTCCGTATCTGAAATACGCCTACGACGGGAAGGGCACGATTCACTTCATCGCGACGGAAGATCACCCGCGGAATTTCGACAACAGCCTCTACCACGGCTACGTGAAGAACGGCGCGATGTTCAAGACCGACGGCACGCAGGTCAGCAAGCTGAGTACCACGACGGAAACCAATATCGCGACGTGGGATTTCACGAAGGTGTACCAGGGTACGCCGGACAGCGTGGCGTGGATGGTCGACGTCGAGCTCGACAAGAACGACCGGCCGTACGTGCTGTTCTCGACGCAGGTCGACGGCCGCGGTCTGCCGCGCGGTCAGGGCGGCATGGATCTCCGCTACCACTATGCGCGGCTGGACGCGACGGGGTGGCACACCCAGGAAATCGCACACGCCGGCACGCGGCTCTACGCCAGCGAGGACGACTATTCGGGGCTCGGCGCACTCGATCCGAACAACCCTGACGTCCTCTATATCTCGACCGATGCGGATCCGGTCACCGGCGCGCCGCTCATCAGCTCAGCCGACAAGAAGCGGCACTACGAGCTGTTCCGCGGCGAACGCGGCGCGAACGGCAGGTGGACGTTCACGCCGTTCACGCGCAACTCGGCGTGGGACAACCTGAGGCCGGTCATCCCCAAGTGGAACGACCGCCGGACCGCCATCGCGTGGATGCGCGGTGCGTACCACGCGAACCACGGCGAGTGGTACTCCGCCGTCGTCGCGGCGATCGTCCCGCCGCGGAACTGACGTGGATCGGCGCGGCAGCACGCCCTTCGAGCACGCAGGGCTGAAGAGCTTGTGAAAAAATAGTTTGTATCTGATTTCTTCACACGCTCTGAAGCCCTGAGCCCTAATCCCTGCTCGCTCTTAGCTGCCCGGCGTCATGAGGTGCGCGGTGCTCGTGCCCGCGTTCATGATCCAGACCCCACCCTGCTTGTTGTCGGAGGGCAGGCCGGTGGACTGGGTCGTGGCG
>Ga0209515_10005826_pt1 | contig 15765 bp, 10 predicted proteins | sample Subgroupgradi54m_FD_187454 | JGI IMG/M metagenome (GOLD analysis project Ga0209515, IMG submission 187454) | Subsurface groundwater microbial communities from S. Glens Falls, New York, USA - GMW60B uncontaminated upgradient, 5.4 m (SPAdes)... ...
TGGCGATAATTTGAACCTGAGAGGCATTAGCTGCATCATCAATATACATCTCAGCATTACCAGTGGTAGTCCCCCCAAACGTAGTAGCAAAAGTGTATCTCCTCCAATTAGTGGTTGCTGTAATTGATTGATTGATAGTCGACGGGGTTCCTCCAGTTCCTCTCAATCCTAATCTAACCGTAGCAGTTGACGAGACTGATCTTAACCAAACGGAAGATGCAAAGGTGTTGTTGGCTGCAGCTACACCGGAAGTTTGGGAGATATCATCCGTTGCAGCGTTGGCCGCAAACTGGATCGTATCACCTGTTGTCTCCCCGTTTGGAGCCTGAGTTGAGTTATTGGTGGAAATGGTGGTATTAGTAGTTTTAACCCAAGCGGCGTTATTAAAATCTTCCGAGAAAGTAACTAAGTTTTGGATCAACCCTCTGCCGCCATAAGGTGTGGAGAATTGACCTTCATGGATGGCAATTGCACTGTCCCAACCACCTCCGGAGATATCAATTGCCCGATCAATTCCATTTAAAACATCAGCGTTATTGTCTTCCAGTTTAATACCATAGGCGGCAACACCAGAGCCGGCGGCAGCGGTTTTAGTTACCTTGAGCCCACTCCAAACTCCACCAACTGTTCCCCCAGGGGTCAGATCAATCTGCGCGGCAGCCGTATCAACTGCAGCTGAACCACCTGCATAAGTTATCTGCAGTGCTCTGGTATTGGCTGTAGTGATCCCCTGACCGGCGTTTGTGATTGTGACCATATCATTACCAGAGCCAGGGACACCGGTGGCAGTCACCGTTAGAGCTTTACCATTGGCATTTTGTGAGAGTGCCAACCCAGTATCCCAACCTGCACCAACAGTGATAGCAGTATCTGTTCCATTTGAGGTAGTAATTGCTCCAATATTAATTCCATTAATAGTCCCTCCAGAGGTAGTTGTTGCCGGAGGTGTAATTAATAAACCATTAGCTGTTCCTGCACCAGAGGCAGTCAGCGTCGTTGAATAAGCTGTTTGAGTTCCTGAGGTAGTAATTGCTCCGGTGGTAATTGTTAAACCAGTAGCATTAGCAGCAGTTGTGGCAGCCAGAGTTCCTAAGATACCAGTTGATCCCGTGGCCACAGTTCCAAGGTTAATCAAAGTTCCAATCGTACCGGAGAAAGCAAGTCCATTAGTTAAAGTCCCGCTAGCTTGCTGGATTTTTAATCCATTGGTCGTTGTTCCAGCAGTGTTTTGGTTAAATAAAATACCATTGGTGGAGGTTTGAGAAACTGGTACTCCAGAAACTACATCCAACACATCAGCTGAGGTGGCATTAGTTGTGCCATTAATAGTTAAACCAATAACTGAGGCAGCTGTGGGAGAGATTACGTTGTTGTTGGCGGTGTTGGCTGTATTACCTGTAGGTACCTGGACTATACAGGTAGTACATGCTCCACCTGAGACAGTGGTCCAAGACAATACCCCTGTTGCAGCACCACCATCTGTGGTTAAGACTTGGTTAGCTGAACCATCCGCAGTAGGTAAGATATAAGTTACTGCTGCAGTAGTGGTATTAGATGCTTTCAGGGTAGTAAATAACCCTGCTCCAGCTGTATCAGCCAGAATCAGTGAGCCTTGAGTGGTAGACTGTCTTCCTAAAGTTAAAGCTCCGCCTGTGGTAATATTCCAATCAGTACCTGAGTTACCAATGGCAGTAGTTGATGAACCAGAGGTATTAATAGTAGTAGTACCGGTAATTGCTGCACCACCTGCTGTAACTGATAAACCACCTGAAGCCACAGTTAAGCCAGTTAAGCCGCTAAGAACACCAGCCGATGACAATACTGCGGTAGGAGATTTAATAAAGTTGGTATAACCTGTGGCAGAAAGGAAGTTTAAACCATGAGTATTATCTGAGCCTCCCAGTGCTCCACCTGCTTCAAAAGAGATCACATTTAAAGTGTTGGTACCTGAGATAGGAGTTGAGGTATTAGTAGGTGTGATATCTAATCCTCCAACTGTCGTACCGGCATTAGCTGTATTGGTATTTTGGAAAGCAAGAGATTGAGCGTTACCTCCTGATGATCCTGATTGAACATATGTATCTTGGAATTGTCCAGTACCAGAGGAAATAATTAAATTGGAGTTACTGCCAATTGTTTGATTGGCTGTAAAAGTTTGAGCAATTGATAATCCTGCTACTGTAGTGGTAGATGATGGAAAAGTCATTGTAGTAGAATCAGTACCAGCTAAAGTTAAAGAGTTTGAAACAACAAAGTTTTTACCAGCTGTTATATTTAGTGTATTGGTACCATTATTAGTAATAGTTAAGCCATTATAAGTAGTTGCAGTAAAAACATTAGACGCCGAAGACAGGGTTAAAGCATTAGAATAGGTCCCAGATAAACCAGCACTTTGAAGCAACCCTGTTCCATTAATAATCTGTGTACCATTGTATCTTAAGATATCATTGTAACCAGTCCCCACATTGAGAGCATAAAAGGCGTTGTTGGTCACAGTTGAGACATTGGGTAGTAGAATTGAATTTAAGATGTTGGCATTGGCATTAGAGTTGGTGGCTCCAGTTGGAGTAATAGCCAGTCCAGACACAGCTGTTGAGGTAGAAGTAGAATTAGTGTTGGAGAAGGTCCAATTAGAAAGTTTGGCTGCATCTGTATTAAATGCAGAATTAGCAATTGAGGTGGCATTACCAGAGGTAGCAGTTGAAGTAACTGTTAAACCAGTTAAAGTCCCAACCCCCGTAATATTGCCATATGATCCAGCAGTAAGTGAGGTATTGGTAATAGTCCCAAATGAAGCAGTAGTCCCATTGGACAAAAGCACTGTCCCATTGGCACCTGGAGCGATGGCTGAAACAGCAGAGGTCCCATTCCCCTGCAAAATACCATTAGCAGATAAGGTTGAAGCTCCTGTTCCACCTTGGGCCACATTGACGGCCGTAAAACCTGAACCCAATGTTCCGGCAGTTAAGGTCCCTGTACCAGTGATTCCAGTGTAACTGCCAGAAATTCCAGCGCTTTGAACTACCCCGGAACCATTAATAATAGAGGTTCCTCCAACATTAAGAATGGAGGTGTAGTTGTTGGAAGATGGGAAGAATAATCCATTAAAGGTGTTGTTGGTTTGAGCAGTAACAGCAGTAAAGTTTAAGGCATTTAGGGTATTGGCTCCAGAGGCATTAGCTGTTCCAGTCAAACCAAGTACCAAACCATTTGCGCTTGTGGTACCGGACGATGCAGAATTTGTTACATTAAATGTGTCTCCAGTAGTCCCATTACCACCACTGATTGATATAGATTGACCTCCTGCAGTGGTCAGGCATGTGCTACAAGTTAAACTCAAAATTCCACCCAAAGATACTGCTCCTCCCCCACCTAAAGGGCCTGAGGTATTAATGGTAACTGAGGAGTTTGCTAACTGACCATTGGTAATCCCAGCGGCGGCTGTTAAGTTAGCGGTGGTTAAGTTAGAGATCGTGTTTAAGGAAGCATCTATGGTCTTATTGGTTAGTATTTGGGAACTATCAGTTAGAACTGCTTTATTTCCTAACCTAATCCTGGCTACTCCTCCTGTTTGATCAGTCACAATAAACTCATCAGAGGAAGTTGAAGCTGGTCCAAATTCTAAAGTAGCAACCGAAGAAACTGTTGGTGCAGTATCACTCTCTCTAATAGTTAAAGATGATCCTCCACCACAGCCTATATCTGTGGTATTACAAACAGTTTTTACCACTCCATTTTCCACTATTTTAAACTTGTTAGCAGTGGTGTCATACCAAACAATTCCTGAGGTAGTAGTAGGATTACCTGCTCCTCCTACAATCCTAAAAGTATTTCCAGATGCTACTACAGTATTACCATTCAAGGTATTAGTGCCAGTTCCAGTGGAAAACGTGCCGCTAGATCCAGATTGATTAAAGTTACCAGAACTTTGGGTATACCCTGTAACTCCAGAGAGTGCACCAGAGTTAATTACTAAACTATTAATTGTATTACCCGAGGAAGGAGCTGTAATGGCACCGGAAGAGATAGTTCCGATTCCAGATAAATTTGGTGAACCTGAACCAGTAATGTTACCGGTTAAAGTAAAGGCACCTATATTAGAGGTCGAGATTGTATTTACTCCTAGGGTAGCACTGGATCCATTATCAGTTAAGGTCAAAAGTGTGTTAGTACCATCAGTTATAGAAAGAGCACCTGTGTTACCAATTGATATAGTTGGTGAGGTTGATGATAATGTTAAAGGTGTTGGGGATGAACTGGTAATACCTCCATTTAATGCAAGAGTAGTAGAAGTAGTTGCTCCTCTGCCAGTAACCAATGCCAAAGTATCTGCCTCGGTAGCTGTTACGGTAATCGTTGTACCTGAGGCAGAAACAGAGTTTATTCCACCTCCGGCTATAGTTAATATCCCAGTAAGAGAGTTCAAAGAAGTCACTCCACTACTACTACTTGATTGTGCAGCACAAGCCCATGCACTCCCATTCCAGACTAAGATCTGATTTGTAGAACAACTAGTGAGAAGAGACAAACCGGAGTTGGTAGTCAAACCTCCATTCCCATTTAGCTGTATGGCTGAGCCAGCAACTTTATTAGTTGATGTTATTTGAGATAGTTTGTTATCAGAAATTGAGCTATCAGCAATATCTGCGGCAATAATCGTGCCATCAAGGATCTTACTCGAAGTTACAGACTCATTGGCCAAATCAGCAGTCTTAACCTCCCCGTCTTTGATTTTTGAACTGGTTACTGAATTATCAGCTAAATTAATATTCCCCACCGCGTTCTGACTTAAAATTTGATTATTTACACTCCCTGCTGCGATTAATTCAGCTGTAATTGAGCCTGCAGGGATATTACTGGAACTGATTTTTAATTTTGCAAGAGTATGATCTATACCATAAACGACTAAATCCCCTTCCCCATCTCCCGGAACTTTACCTCTTAAAAAATCGGCATTCAAATTAGAAATTAAGCCTTGGTCAGGAATTTTAAGGTACGAGCTATCCACGAAAGTCAGGTCAAAGTTTGGAATTAAGCTACCATTTTCTGTGAGAGATAAAACATCATTGACATCCTCAATTGGCTTTTTGGGTACGATTTTTTGATAGGTCTGGGAGTTAATCTGTTTAACCAGCCCTAGGGACAAATTACTAAATGGTTTTAGAGCAATACCTAAAACTGAACTCTTTTGTTCATTTTTAGGCGAGTAGGTTAATCCTAAAACTTTGGAATTTGCTCCAACTTGTTTAATACGGGAACTTTGGTAACCCAAAAGCCTGGCTGTGTTTTCTGGAAAAAGTAAAAATAGTACTGTTAGTATTATAACCAGCAATACAAACCCCATACCCAAACTCAAACCAGCAATGTAAAAACTTTTCTTAAAAGTTTTAAGTTTATCAACCTCTTCCCTAGTTTCTTCCTGAATCACGGACATGATCTTAAAGGTAGCTTGAGATTTAGAAGGGACCTCTGATTTGGATTCAGTTAAAGGTTCTAGGATCTTTTGCTCATTTTGTTTTTGACGCAGATAATATTCAGAGTTCAAAAATCTAACTAGTGACTCGCGGCTATAAGTTCTTTCACCGTTACTATTTCTGCAGGCTTCAATTAAGCCCTTTTTATCTAATCTCCTGAGAGTAGTCTGAGATAAACCTAATTCATTGGCTGCTTGGGAGATAGTTAACGGTTGGGAAAATTTGACCTTTTCCAATTCATCCAGAGAGAAGAAACGATTTTTTCCATCAGGTCTCTGGGAATGTAGTGTACCGTTTGAATCCCAACGACGGATGGTATCAATAGAAACACCAAGAACTTTGGCTGCTTCTCCAATTAAAATTAATTTCTCACTTTTGGGCAGGCTTTTAGGCATATTCTACCTATATATTGATTAACCACTGCATAGGTATACAGTGTCCGCCTGCTTGGATAATCTTCTTATTATATATGCTAGAGTGTCAAAGCTTGCTTTTTTTTATATATTATTGCATACTGATGTTAATACTTGTATAGCATAATTAAGCACAATCATGGCTGAAGATAAATTACATACCGTAAACCAAGTTGCCATATTACTAAAAGTTCACCCCCTAACAGTGAGGAGATATATTAAAGAAGGTAAGTTAAAAGCAGTTAGAATAATCGGTAATATTCGTATTCCTCAAACTTCTCTGGATAATTTTACCCAAGATATCTTCCCTACCTTTTATGGCATTAAAAAAGAGCATCAAGTGCTAAAAGATCAGGGTCCGCTTTTTACTATTTATGACCCATTTTTAAGACTGAAAGGAAGAGGATTATCCTTAAAACCACTTAAATTTTAAATGATTAAATCTTCCCCTAAAATATTTATTGATAGCTCACTTTTTCTGGCTTTTATAGACCGCACTGATTTAAACCATCAAAAAGCAGCAACTGTTTTTGATTTTTTAGCAAGGCAGCGTTACCGGGTCTATACTTCAAGCCTAGTATTTTGGTTTACTTTTCAACGACTGGAAAAAGAGTTGGGGACGACGATCAGTTATGATTTTTTGCAGGCTATTTTGGAAAGCAGTATTGAAATTGTTTTTCCCCAGAAAACAGATTTAATCTTCATATACCGCTTTCTGCGCAATAACCAGACAAAACAAATTTCGCTCAGTGATATTGCAAACGCCCGGATTATGGAGAAATTAAGTATTTCAACCATCTTAACTTTTGATAATTGGAGTAACTTGCTTGGGACAAAAGTTTCAAATCTAATTACTGATCAATGAGGATTTAGATAAGTTTGGACCTCTTTTAAGACCTGATCGGGATTTAAAGAGGGTTTAATTAAATAGCCGCTTGCTCCTAATTTAAAACACTGATCAATAACCTCTTCTTCCCCAATTACTGTCAACATCACGATGGGAATTGATTTAGTAGAATCCTCAGCTTTTAACCGCTCTAGAATCTTTATCCCGCTTAAATTAGGCATTATGATATCTAAAAGTATCAAATCAGGCATCCAGCTCTTGGCTGTCTCTAAACCTTTTTCCCCGCCGCTTGCCACCTGGACATCATAGTGTTCCAGAGTAAAAATATTCTCGTAAAGCCGGGCAATAAACTCGTTGTCTTCAATTAATAGGATTTTAGCCATATTTAGATCTTAGGTATTAGTATACTAAAGCCTAGTACCCGCATGACAATTGATATCACCAGGCTCTACGTTTTAATAACTAGTCACTTATTCTTACCATATTATTTTTCCGCCATACTAGCAAGTGGTAAACTGAAAGAGAATCTTGACCCTTGTCCAGAAACTGACTTGTCTAGCTTAATTTGGCCATTCATACCCTCAACCAGCAGCTTGGAGATATATAAACCAACTCCGGTTCCCCGGGCTGTCTCCCTAGTTAAAATATCATCTCCTGCCTGCTGAAACTTTCTAAAGACCAACTGTTGATTTTGCTCAGAGATTCCCACTCCTGTATCAGTCACAATCACTTTCGCCCAATCCCCAGCCTTTTCAATATCAATTCTGACTTCTCCCTGGTGGGTAAATTTAAGCGCATTTCCTAAAAGATTGACAAAAACCTGACGTACCCGGGTTGGGTCAGCCTCAATTTGACAATCTTCACAACCCCCTAAATTTAGGTCGAGCCCTTTTTCCACCGCGATAGACTCATACTCTTTAACAATACTCTGGATTAGCTTTGTTAAGTCAAAGGTTTCGGGCTTAAATTTAATCCGGCCTTGTTCTAAACGGGAGAGGTCCAAAAAGTCATCAACAATATCAATTAAATAAATACTGGACTCATGAATATCCTCAATTATTTTGGCCAATCTAGTATCATTTAAGGCCTCAGAGTAGTACTTTTTAATAATCTCTGTATTACCTTTGACAACAGTTAAAGGGGTTTTCAACTCATGGGAGGCAATAGAAAAGAGCTCATTTTTGGAGCGGTCTAGTATCTTTTCTTCGGTTATATCCTCCACCACTATCACTGTGCCAATAAACTCCAGATCCAGTTGTCCTACCCTTTTGATGGAAACAACTGGATTAATCACCATCCTTAAAATCAGATTCTTGTACTCTACAACCTCCCAATCAATCGGTAGCTTTTTCTCCAGGCAAACTTGGATCTGTTGTTTGATATCAATTACTTGCGTGAGCTCTTTGGCAATATCGTCAATACTGCAGGAAAGGTTGACCAGTCCTGGGTCATTGATCCTTAAATTGTGGTTTACACCCTTACCCTGACACAAAATCCTTTTAGCGGCTGAGTTGATTGATAAAATTTCCCCTTTTTGGTCAGTAATAATAAAGCCAACATGGATTGAGTTGATAGAAGATTCAAGCCTGGTTTTGGTCTTTTTCAGCTCTTCAATCTGTTGTTCTAAAGATTTAGTCTTTCTTTTTTGGCTTTGGGGGTGGAAATATACCAGATATAAAAAGATTCCAAAAGTGACTAAAATCGGGGCTAGAATAAATATCGGTTCCATAGGCAGGTAGTTTTATATTAGCAAGTTTGACTTAGGAAGGAAAGAAAATTAAATCAAGATGTAGTTTTTAAACTATATTGTATAGGCATATCTAAATTATCCCCTGCTACTAGTATCTTGGCAGTGGTACCGCAATCAGGATAAAAAAAGGGGTTACAAATTATGCTTCTAAATCCGTTGGTAAAGACTCCTCAAATTTTTCCAGCGGAATTCCAAAACCACTGACTGGATGTCCATCGCGATTAAAGTTTGGCAAACCTTCAGAGTCCATTAAAATGTTTGGGATATGAGGATCATTAAATTCTATATAAATCCAGTCTGACAGTATATTTATTCTTGGAATTCCATCGTCCCTTATTTTGATAGTAAATCTGATAATTAGACCCCTGATGGTTTCAGCTCATTAATCACTACCATCTCCCGACCTCTTAATTGCTCTGCTAGCTCTACATTAAATTTTCTCTCACCCATGGGCGGATTATAAACCAAGTTTGAAAGTTTTGTTTAAAAAATTGTTTTCAAGTTTTGCTTATGAGCGAAGCTCAAAGCCTTCGGCTTATAACAGAATTTTGAAGAATTATTTTGCTCCAAGGATAACCTCAGCCTCTGAGGTGTCAGCCTTTGGCAGAGCGCTGGAAGAAGCAGCAGAATAGCTTTGGTCAGATAAATCTTTGATTAGCTGGTCAGAAAGTTTTTGGTCATTTTTAGTCCTGACTAGGGTTTGGAGGAAGGCGGAGTTAGTGGCATTGTCGGTTTTTTCAATTTTATAACCCAAAGACTTTAATTTGTCAGAAACCGTGCCTGCTAAACCAGTTTTACCTGAGCCGTTTAAGACTCTGATTGTAAATTTGCTGCGGTCCAAAACCTCAGGTGTTGGGGAGGGCGCTGGAGTAGATATCGTTACCTCTGGAGTTGGAGAGGATTTAGGCCCAGTTGGTCGAAGTTGATTTTTTAATAGATAGACTGCCCCACCCAACACTATTAAGCCTATTACTAGCAAAACAATAAAATAAACTTTATTTGATCCCCCGCCACTGCGGTAATTGCCTTCGCGGCGGAAGTTAAAGTTACCTGGAGTACTGGGTCCACCGGGACCAAACTGGCCTGGGGGACGGACATTCCCATTCATATTTTGTCCTCCTGGAAAGGTTGGGTCTGGCTGGGGTTGCCTGACGCTTTTAATCCCAAAATCTTGGCTTTGTTGAGCTGGCTGCTGTGCATAAGGATTGACTGGTCTGGGGGCAGGACCACCTGGGGCAACAGGTTGGTTGGGTTGATCATACTCTTCCTGATCTTGGTTGGCAAGATCATCCAAATTGCTGCCGCCAACTGGCTTTGGGATCTGATTAAAAGCAGTTGCTTGGGAACTAGACTGGGGGTAGTCAAAATTAATCTTGGGACCACCTTGAACTGGCTGTTTTGGAGCTGGAGGTGCTGGTGTTTCTACTTCCCCTACTTCATCTTCAGGTGCAACAGTTTCTTCCTTAACATCTTCGTTGTCTAAGGGATCTTCAACTTTTTTGGCCGAGGCAGACATATTCTCTGCTTCCTCTTCTACTTCTTCAACTTTGGGATGGATTGCAGCCTTTTTGGGTTCATCATCGTCATCTTTTTTGTGATGAAAGCTCCGCTTTTTATCCATGTCTTTATACTACCACAATCTGTAAAACAGGGCCAAGAAAAACAATTCTATAATCTGGCTATGGCATTCGAATCAGAGCTAGAACAATCAGGATCACTATTCAACCCGGAGGATTACTATACTAAAAGAGATTTTACACCACGGATTTTACAACCTGCTCAAGGGTTTTAGAGTTTTGAGGAGAAACTACTTTGGTAAAACCCATTTTTTTGGCTTCGCTTACCCTGCGATCCAGTTGTTTAACATTCCTTAACTCCCCTAACAACCCAACCTCACCGATAAAGACCGACTTTTGATCTAAATTGATCTCCTTCATACTTGATATGATTGCCATGCAGACTGCGAGATCTGCTGCAGGTTCGACAATCCTTAATCCACCCGTCACATTCACAAACACATCCTGATCATAAAGCGGCAGCTTCAATCTTTTTGATAAAACGGCCACCAATAGCTGCAAACGATTATTATCAATTCCTGTGCCTACCCGGCGTGGGATTGGAGCGTAAGTTTTAGTCACCAGTGCTTGAATTTCTAACAGCATTGGGCGTAGACCAGTTAGAATCGCTGTCACAGCTGAACCTGGAGCATTAACTTTGCCCTCTAAAAAGATCTTGGAAGGATTTCTAACCTCTACCATTCCAGCCTCTTCCATCTCAAAAATCCCCACCTCATCAGTTGGCCCAAAGCGATTTTTTGAAGCTCTTAATACCCTAAAATTGGTGGTTGGATCACCTTCTAAGCTTAAGACAACATCGACTAGGTGCTCCAGAGTTCTAGGGCCGGCTACAGTTCCTTCCTTGGTTACATGCCCAACCAGAAAAATTGGCACATGCAAAGCCTTAGCTATTTTTTGCAAGCGATGAGCCGCTTCACGCACCTGGGAAACTGTGCCTGGAGCAGACTCTAAATCAGATGTTTCCATGGTTTGGATTGAGTCCACAATCACCAGGGGTGGTTTAATCTGCTCAATTGCTCCTGCAACCACATCCACATCAGTTTCATTAAGGATAGCCAATTTAGCCTCGGGGTTAATCCTGTCGACCCTTAATTTTATTTGCTGGGCTGATTCTTCTCCTGCCACATAAAGCGTTCTTTCTACTTTCAAAGATAGCTGACTCAATAATGTAGACTTACCCACCCCTGGATCGCCAGAAACTAAAACTATCGAGCCTAAAACTATCCCACCTCCCAGCACTCTATCAAGCTCTTCTATACTACTAGTTAATCTATCAAAAGAATGTTTTTCAATATCAGATAAATTGATTATTTCTACTCTCTTCGTCAGTTTTTTTGCTGATTTTGCGCTACTCATAACTTGAGTTACTTCTTCCACCAAACTGCCCCAACTTCCACATTCAGGACATTTTCCCAAATAAGATGGTGTCTGGTAACCGCATTGTTGGCAGATATAAGAAGTCCTGAGTTTCGGCATATTTTGCAGATTTTATCACTTGACGATTGGTTATAAAAGATCTAGGCTTAAATTAATACTCTAGGATTTGAAAAGTTTAAATCAAAACTGCTTCACAGAGTTTAGACCGACCATAGCTGACAATCTGCCAGTCAGTTCCCTTTTTGAGATTTTCTCCCCTGACTTGCCAAAGGAGGACTTTATGTCTCAAGGACCATAATTTTTTGTTTAATCAACCATAACTTCGATTGAATAATTTGGTTTGGCAAGTTACTGTAGGAATCTCCAATTTACATTTTCCTGAGTTTGCCATGAGCAGACCAAATTTTTCAAGAATAACTTTTCCCCTCTTAAGTCCGGGTTTTACCAAAAAAGTTTGAATTAGGGCAGTAATTTAAACCCATCTTCCAAAAACCCGCTTAAAAATTAGTTCAATTCGTTTCAGAGACGAATAATTTGTTTATTCCTGCCCATTAATTTAGGTTATGTTTTTGTGGCAAATTGAGCTTGACAACTCTCCTCTACCGCGCAATCCGAGCTGAAACACTTAATTTAAAATGGATAATTTTCTGTGATCTCTTGAGGATTAGTTCGCTCAAAAAGCTGATCTATAGTCTCGTTGGCAATAAAATCTAATCCCTCTATATTCCATTTGTAAGGTACGCCTCCTGAATATGGGTCATGATCGAGCCCAGAGAAAGGAAAAGACATGACAATTGGCCTATATTTTTCGGGTGGATAAGGAATTAAACCCCTATGAGTTAACCATTGAACCTCAGGCAGATCGGTTTGCCAAATTCTAATTAATACTCCTACACCAACTTCTCCTTTTTGAATTAATTTTATTAGCGGCCTACTACCTTTAAACTCCATTTCGGGCTTTTGAAGTTCTTCTAATGAGTGAGAGAAGGCTTCTCCCTCAGCTCCTTCCAACCATAATGGATTAATTGGGGCAAATTCAGGATTTGTTGGCCCGTCTGACATTTATTTGTATATGAGATCTTTTGTAGACGTAATAAAGGGTACTAAATTTACTCTCCTGCGTTTCTCATCAATTGAATCAACCACAAAATTGGCTATCTCACCCACAGAGTACTGTTGTTCTGAATCTAATTTACTCGAGGGTATTACTCCCTCAATATCATCTGATAGGGTTATTACAACAGCATTTGCATCTATGGATTTTATAGTTCCCTTCACCACATCATCGGGTTGGAATTTTTTAACCGTTTCAGAAAATGGATCTGATAGTAATTGTTTTATAGATAGATTAACCCTCCCCCCTACTTGGTCAATAGAGATAACTTTAGCTTGGACCTCATCTCCTTCTTTGAAGGTGGTATTTAAATCCTCCACTTTCTCCCAACTCGCCTCAGAGATGTGCACAAACCCTTCCAAACTATTTTCTAGCTTCACTGCCAAACCAAAGGATAAGACTGCAATAATTACACCCTTAACCTCATCTCCAATCTTAACCTGACCCAAAAGTTGCTTGGTTTCATCAGAAACAGTTACGACTTGGGAAAAAATTAACCTGTTTTGGGCCCCGTCAACTTCAATCACATTTACTTTGATCTCTTTACCGATCAATTCATCTAAATTATTGACCTGAGAAAGATTAACCTGGGATGAAGGTAAAAACCCCCGGACTGCTCCAACCTCCACAATTAATCCACCCTTGTTTATCTCTAAACCTTTACCCATTAGTACTTCATTATTTTTTTGGGCTTGTTCAAACCTGGCAAATCTAGCATTATTTGCGCCTTTTGGCCCAACTTTATTTAAACCTAAAGCTACCTGACCGGAATCATTTTCCGGATAAACGACAAAGGTTTTTAATTTATCCCCTACCTTTAATTTGGCAATTAGATCTGATGGGAGATCTTTTTTATAAAGCACTCCTTCTGATTTGGCTCCTAAATCCAGGATAAAAACATTATCATTAGCTGAGATAATTTCTCCCTCAATTTCCTGGCCTCGGGTTATGCTTACAACTTCATTTGATTGTTTGGCCAAAAGGTCGGCCATTGTCATATTTGCCACACATTTATCCTGCTTTCTTTAAGATGTCGGTATTATACTACAAAAAAGCCTCCTTTAGGGAGGCTTTGATGAAATCTGGCAGTGAGGTATTTTCACACAACCTTGCGGATGCATTATCGTCCCCGCTGCAAGCTTTGACGACTGAGTTCGGGATGGGATCAGGTCGGACACTTGCGCTCAAACCACCAGGCACTTATTATATAGTTTTGTGAGGAAAAATGCAAAAATTAATTAGAAATGTTGCCTACACAATAAAAACCACGGCCAGAAGAACTTGGTACAAGAGAAGAGGAACAGGTAGTAGCTAATGCATCCATATTGCCATTAGTGGTAACCTCTAATTTAGCACAAACTCGGTAAGTACCAGTGCATACAAAGCTTGTATAGTTGCTAGTTGTTTGAGTATCTGTGGGAACTGCTCCGGCAGCAAAATACGAGCCAAAGTTAGAAATACTATAAATACTTGCCACTGAGGAATAATTTTGGTTAACAGCATAATATTGCTCCAATGCTTTTTGAATCTCTTGTAAGTCTTGTTGTCTTTTTGCATCTCTGGCTGATTTTTGAGCCTGTGTATAAACAGTTAAACCGATAGTAGCTAAAATGGCAATTATGGAGATTACTACCATCAGTTCCACCAAGGTGAACCCTGATTTAGTTAGGACAGTTTTTGGCATAATTTAACTGTAAAGCTTTATTGGGTAGCATGTCAACCAGCTCAGTGGACCTGTTTAGCGGACCAGTGTCCTTATGCGTTAGGAGATCCGAATACCAATACACTGGGTACGCCGGGACACTGACTAATTTAAATCACTAAACGAGGCATTAAAAAAGCTCCTTATTGAGTTTCCTTAATTTTTATACTCTTAAATGTGAATACGACGTTTGAAGGTCATGTGTCAAAAAATCTCAACTGCAAACATTAGTACTGGTAGGCTCAACACGTTGCCATGCTTACACCGCCAGCCTATCAACCTGGTAGTCTTCCAGGGTTCTTAAAGATTCCTCATCTTGGGGACGGCTTCGTGCTTAGATGCTTTCAGCACTTATCCAATAGAAACGTAGCTACCCTGCGCTGCCAGTTTACTGACAACAGGCACACTAGCGGTTTCCTCGTCTCGGTCCTCTCGTACTAGAGACCAACCCCCTCAAGAATCAAAACGCCCATACTGGATAGAGTCCAACCTGTCTTGCGCATGTAAATCATTTGTTACCAAATGCATGGACTATACCATCATCCTCTAGTTAAGAGGAGGTTGACGTATTAGCTAGATATATTAAATCTAACTCTGATCAGTATTATTTGATACTGATCAAGTCTCTAAGGGGTTATAGATTAAAAATCTAAACTTCCCTCGGTATTACCCTAATATATGACAGGTTGCTATTTAAATTACAATTTATATATTAGGAGTTCACCGATATGAGTCAACTTTTTCAATTTCGATTGCTCGAAAAAGCCGCCAAATTGACGGTTTGAACCCAGCTCCGTTTATTCCTGTATTACTACAAGCACAGACTATATCTTCATCCTTTTTAGCTTCAAGCCAAAAGGAGCCAGCGTTTAATAACAGTTTAGATCCAGATTATCTGGTACCTGTTATTGAGATCATATTAATATGATCTAAGTCGTTACGGGGTCAATCTTTTTATTTTTACATTATCAAAGACGACTTCCCTCGGTATTACCCTAGAATTGGGTTATTTTTCTTGGGCTTCACCGATATAAGCTAGAGTTACATATCTTTTTTAAGAGATTATGTTTTGCTCGCTCCAGATATTACTATCTGGACACGTGATTTCTCGCGTACGGTTTTAATAGGCGAACAGCCTAACCCTTGGGAGCTACTTCACCCCCAGGATACCATGAGCCGACATCGTAGTTACTATAGGATATCTATAGATTTTCTTATAATTACTTATAAGCTTAGACTATACCTTCATCCTTTAATTAAAGGAGATCGGCGTATAATATGAGTTTAGTTAAAAAAGCGCAGCTCTCGCGAGCTATGCTTATCCAGATTATCTGGTACCTCATATATCAGTCGTTACGGGGCTAAAGGAAGTTTGTAATACATTGAAGGAACAAGATATTTACTGATAACATTACAGAATCTATCTGCATTCTCTGCAGGAATGTAAATGTGATATCCATCTCCATTCCAATGCAATCGTAAATTTCTTAATCCAAAATTACTTTCTAAAC
>Ga0209515_10005828_pt1 | contig 15760 bp, 22 predicted proteins | sample Subgroupgradi54m_FD_187454 | JGI IMG/M metagenome (GOLD analysis project Ga0209515, IMG submission 187454) | Subsurface groundwater microbial communities from S. Glens Falls, New York, USA - GMW60B uncontaminated upgradient, 5.4 m (SPAdes)... ...
AAAATTTTAGGAATTTTGTACTCCGCATCGCGGAGTCGCCGCTGGGGAGTTAGGTCACAAAATCGGGATTCTCCTCGAAAAAGGTTCGAACTTTGATCAGAAAACACCGAAGTAGAGTACAGATTGCATTTTTGTCTGAAATAAATTGTGAATCAAGAAACACAAAACTTCTGTGAAGAACTAAAGGAAAGGCCTGACGTATTGGGAGTAATACTCTTTGGCTCTTGGGCGCGAGGTAATAATCGGCCAGATAGTGATGTTGATTTGGTTGTTATTTTGACAGATGGGTATCGTCGAGCGGTTGAGTATCGAGATGAACAGGCCTTTGAAATTATCTATACAACAGAAAAGGGAGCTCTCGATTATTGGGAAAGTCATACAGACGATGCCGCAGGGCTTTGGGCGGTAGCAAAAATTTTGTTCGATAGGGACGGAACAGTTGAACGACTTAAAAAGAAAATTAGTGGTGTGTTAGATGCTGGCAAGAAAGCACTCGCTGAATATCAGCTCGGACAATTCCGCTTTGATGCCGAAGATCAGTTAAACTATGTCAAAGGCATTCTTGACAGCGATCAAACCACTGCAAATTTCATACTCACAAACAAAATTTTTGCCCTTACCGAATTGTTTTTTGACATTCGTCAGTTGTGGATACCGGCGCCAAAACAACGCCTCGAAAGAATAAAAGAAATCAGTCCTGATTTTTATTCATTGCTTGAACAATTTTATCAAGAACAAGTTAGTATAAAAGAAAAGCTTGCTGCGGCCCAAAAAATCATCCCCATTATTTTTCAAGAGACGAATGATGGCTTTCATGCGAAGTCAGGCGAGATCGAAAAATGATTATGGTGAAAAAAATAAAAAAACGGTGCGAGTGGGCTGGCGATAATCCCCTTATGGTTGAGTACCACGATATGGAATGGGGTGTGCCGGTACACGACGATGAAAAACTTTATGAATTTCTTATCCTCGAGGGGGCGCAAGCAGGACTTTCGTGGCAAACAATTCTTAATAAGCGCGAAAATTACCGCATAGCATTGAGCGGTTTTGATATTTCTAACATTGCTCGCTATGATGATACAGACACAAAGCGCCTACTCGGTAATTCTGGCATTGTTCGCAATCGCCTAAAGATAGCGGCAACGATTCAGAACGCCAAATCAATCTTGAAAATCAAAAAGGAGTACGGCACCTTTGATTCGTATATTTGGCAATTCGTTGGCAATAAGCCGATCAAAAATAAATTTAAATCGCCCTCCGAGATACCGCCAACAACAAAAGAATCTCATGCACTGAGCAAAGATTTGCTGAAGCGAGGATTCAAATTTGTTGGCCCAACAATTTGCTACGCCTTTATGCAGGCAGCTGGTATGACCAATGACCACACAACGGATTGTTTTAGATATGCTATTGTTAGATCGAATTAAAGTACAAAAAATTACGTTACCAAAAGATTATGTCTCAGCACCCTAGTGATTTATATAGAAGAATCGGAGCAAAAGGACTCGAAGAATTAGCCAATGAATTTAAGGTGAGTGACGATATCGTCTTCGTTAAAAAACGTGCCAAGAAAGATGAGAGCATTCTTGATCTCGCGTGTGGGTATGGGCGCGTTTCGATTCCGCTTGTAACGGCGGGATATAAAAATGTAACGGGGATTGACCTTGCACAAAATTTAATCAGAGCCGCAAAGAAAAAAGCGAAACTGCTAGGAATAAAAATAAAATTCGATGTCGGAACAATGACGGCGCTCCCTTATGAAAATAATAGTTTTGACAGGGTGTTTTGTCTCTGGAATAGCTTTAACCACCTTTTTAGCAAACGTGACCAGAAAAAAACTCTTAACGAGGTTTATCGTGTACTGAAACCCAAGGGCAAAGCATTTTTTGTGGTCTATGACGGAGAGGGTCTTGATATAAAAAACAAGATCAAGACCGGAGAACTTAAAAAAGATGCGCCCATTCTTAAAGCGGTAATCAAGGGGATAGAGTCACCGCTGTTTATTTACACTAAAGCAATTTTAAAAAACCTTTTATCGGCAACAAGGTTTCGAAAAGTTTTAATCACGCGAACACATTTAAATGCTCGCCGCAGGATACTTCTTCAGCTTGAGAAGTAAAATATGGAACCAGAAGTAAATTACACCGAATTCTCCGACTCTCGCTTGGTTGCTCTCTACGATACACTCAATCCCCTTGGCGATGACGGCAAGTTTTTCTGTCGGTTGGCCGAAAAACTATCGGCTAAAACAATTATTGATTTGGGTTGTGGCACCGGGCTCTTGACCCGCGAATTAGCGAAGCGAGGACACAAGATGACAGGGATAGATCCGTCAGAAACTATGCTTGCTGTTGCGCGAGTCAAACCTTATGTTGAGCAAGTTGAATGGCTCAAAGGCAGTTTCGAGCAAATGGAGGGGCTACAGGCCGATATGGTTTTGATGACAAGTCATGTGGCTCAATTTTTTCTCGAAGACAAAGAGTGGCAGGCAATGCTCAAAGCTTCTCATAAGGCATTGAAGTTGGGCGGGCATATAGTTTTTGATATCCGTCACCTTTCCAATCCGCCTTTCGAGGGATGGCCAACAGAAAATAATCGAAGAAAACTCGAAAACACCGACGCTGGCACTGTTGAGTGGTGGTTCAATCTTTTGCAGGTAAAAGACGAGCGTGTGCGTTATGAGCTCCATTATTTTTTTGTAAAGCATGGCGAAGAAGTAGTGTCCGTGAATGAACTTGTATTTCGTTCGCAAGACGAAATAACTCATGCATTGTCTGACGCGGGTTTTACGGTAAAGATGGTGTATGGCGATTGGAGCGGTATTCTCGCTACCCCAACAAGTCCTGAAATGATTTTTGTAGCCGAGCGCGGCTAAGTAAAACTAGGTTATATTTCGTACCTTCATATTAAATTATGGACAATAAAATTGGCCTTAAACGAGGGGCAGTTGTTTTGAAGCAGCACCATCAGGAGTGGGCTAGAGCTTTTGAGGTAGAGAAAGAATTCTTGCAGAACTTGCTGGGTAGTTTTGCACTGGAGATTGAACATATTGGAAGCACCGCCGTTCAAGGGTTAGCAGCAAAGCCAATTATAGATATATTGCTAGCAGTGAAATCTTTGGCGTATATCTCAGACATTAGACCACTTCTTGAAAGGGCCGGCTATGAATATCGAAAAAATGGATCTGATGGGGCACAGGTCCTTTTTGTTAAGGGGCCAGAGGAACAACGAACACACTATTTGCATATCACGGAAGTCGGGAGTAGTGTTTGGGAAAATGATATCGTCTTTCGTAACTATCTCCGTACCCACCCGAAGTCGATAGAAGAATACACGAAGTTAAAAGAAAATTTGGCCTCTCAGTATGCTGACAAGCGCGAGCAATATACAGCAGGCAAAAAAGATTTTATAAAAAAAATTATCGATGAAGTTCGTCGAAGGAATTAGATAGTTTAACACTCACATACCAATCCTTTTATACCTACTACTTCTCGCCTGCCCAATTCTTTCAAGTAATTTGAGTGTAACCAACCGAGATAGCGCTTGCTTTATTGTCGAGTGGGGTATAGCACCTTTAAGCTGTCTATCAACATCTGACACACTCAATGGTATATCATTGTCGAACAGATGGTAAATTGCCAACTGTTTTTCTGATAGGAGTTTTTCTGGTTGATCCTCATCCATAATTTTTCGAGCCCGTACTACTTGCTCAAGAAGCGCACCAAGAAAGAACTCTACCCAAGGAGCAATATCTTCTCTATCAGTTTTGTGGTTTTTTTGAGTGGCTCGCAGGGCAAGATAGTAATCCGCCTTTGTCCCCTCGATAATTTCGTCCAAAGAAACATAAGGAACGTAGCCGTAGCCAGTTTTAAGAAGAAGGAGGTTGGTCAGGGCACGACTCATTCTGCCGTTCCCATCCTTGAAGGGGTGAATAGCCAAAAACTCAAAAATGAAATTTGCGATAACTAAGAGGGGATGAGTCTCTCGTGTTTCGAGCTGATCGTGTGTCCATGTAAGAATGGCCCCCATTTCCGGCTTTACAAGATAGGGAGCCGTAGGATCAAATAATATCACTTGCTCTCCTCGTGTATTGGTCATCACAACAGTATTTGGGGCAGATTTGTACGTACCCTTATGTCTCTGGTCTTTTTCAGAGAAATGAAGCAAGATGCTATGGAATTGTAAAATCCAATTTTCGGATAATTTCAGTGTACGCCAGTTATCAAAAATTCTGCCAATCAAATCGGCATATCCGGCCACTTCTTGCTCGTCTCTACTTTTTGGAGCTTTTGCTTTTAGTCCTCGGAGAAAACGAGCAATTTCTTCATCGGTCATGTGAGCGCCTTCTATACGAGTACTTGCTCCTGTTGAGGTAATAATAACCCACTGCTTTAGGCGTCCCAAAATTTGAGGACTCAGCCGAATACTCCCTTGCCAGAGACCTTTAAACTCATCAATTTTTCCGATTTTTGTAAGAATATCTTGAGTGAGCGGTATCCGTGCATTAAAGTGCTTTTGAGACATAGAAATTGGATATACTATAACTATATCCAATAATAGACGATAATATCCGAAAAGTCAAGCTAATCATCCTGTTCATCTAGTTGGAGGGTGGTTTTGCAGAGTGAAAGTACGCCCAAAATAGAGGTTGGCAAAGGGCCAACCAATATGCTAGGATTGGGGTACTAGAGAGTTTTATCGGGATATTTTCAAGCAGATGCCAACAATTAAGAAATGAAATAATTGATTGTATGAAAATATATTTCGCGCGTCACGGAGAGACACAGAGCAATCTGCAAAAAAGTGTCGTGAGTGTTAATGATGAGCTCACTGACAATGGACGTAAGCAAGCCGCGCAATTAGCCGAGCGTATCTCCGCTATTTCCATCGATGTCATTCTTGCGAGTCCACACAAACGAGCCAAAGAAACAGCAGAAATAATTGCAAAAAAGATTAATAAGGATATCATAATGAGCGTATTCTTGGCAGAGAAAAAGTGGCCGGGTGAAATAGAGGGTAAGCTATTAAAAGAACCAGAAGTTGAAAAGTTTTTTGAACTATCCAGAGAGAAAAATAATACTGATCCCGCCTGGCATTATAGTGACGAAGAAAATTTTTTTGACGTTAAAAAAAGAGCTGAACTGTTTATTGAGCACCTATCAAGATTAGAACATGCAAGTATTTTGGTAGTTTCTCATGAGTATGTTATAAAGATGATTATGGCGGTCATGATGCACGGTGACCGCTTGTCCTATGAGATTTTTAGAAATTTTTTCAGATTCACATCGCTCGGCAATGCCTCAATAACTCTCTGTGAAAAAGAACAGGACGGATGGAAACTCATCACGCTAAACGATCAACAACACCTAGGTTGAAAAAGTAAAATTAACAACGTATAAAAATAGATCTATGAAATTCAAAAAGATTCTTACAGTCGGGATTAATGAATCGAGCTTGGACTCTGAGTACTGGGAAAAAATTGATGTTCTCGCCGATACAAGGGTAGGGCTTTCTAAAGATAGCCCCGATATACATAAAGAACTTGTTGACACGGATTGCTTGCTCGTTCTGTTTGGCATTCCTGTTACCAGGGAAATGATTGATTTGGCACCCAATCTACAATATATCGGCGTGCTAGCAACTGCCTACGGAAAAATTGACACGTTGTACGCTAAAGAAAAAAGTATTCCGGTGTGCAACGTTGCTGGCTATAGCACGGAGGCAGTGGCTGAATTTTCTCTAGCCGCAATTTTGGAAAACATCAGGGAGCTCGAGGTGGGTAAACAGCGTGGCCGGGCAGGTAATTACTCTGAGGATGGTCTGGAAGCGAGAGAGATAAGAAAGAGTATATTTGGAGTGATTGGACTGGGGAGTATTGGCAGACGAGTGGCGGAGATTGCTCATGGTTTTGGTGCCGACGTTCGATATTGGTCACGACAGGAAAAAGATACCCCGTTCAAGTATCAAGATGCGGACACACTTATTGCCCAAGCCGATTTTATCTCTCTCAATCTGGCTCAAACACCAGAAACAGAAAACTTTTTTGATAAGAAGCGGATACAAAGTATCAAGAGTGGAGCTCTTGTTGTGAGCACCGTTCCAATGGAATTGGTCGATATGGATGCGCTAGCAGAAAGGTTAGCGGTGGGAGACATAACATTTATTTCCGACCATTTTGATGAGATGCACAACGATAGTGTAGTCAAACTTTCAACGTTCAAAAATTGCGTTATCTATCCACCAATGGCGTACATTACCAACGAAGCACGAATAGCAAAGCAAAAAACATTTGTTGAGAATATTGAAAACTTTTTGAACGGGGTCCCAACGAATAGGGTTAACTGAGGATTGGTTAGACGCAATATCTATGATAAAAATAATTGTGCCCGGTGGATTGAATACCGACATCATCGCTTCGAAGGTGAGCAGGATTGCTTCGCAAGGAGAGCTGGTGGTTGGTGAAGAGTTAAAAATATGTCCAGGGGGAAAGTCGAGAAATATCGCCCACATGATTGCGGTGCTTTCTGAAAAAAATACCGTGGCGATGATTGGGAAAACCGCGAAAGATCCCTTTGGACTTTGGAAGGTTCCTCTTGATGCGCTGACGAACGCCGGAGTTGATATCACACAGGTCAAGATTCTGGAGTTTACCGGAACGTTTCCGGGGGTTGCTCTTATCCCCGTGGACAAAGAGGGGAATAATCAGATTTATTTGCTTCCCGGTATTGGGAATGATTTTAACCATCAAGACATCGATGACGCTGGCCATCTTTTCAAAGAAGCGGCCGCGAATGAAGGTGTTGTTGCGCTTTCTCTTGAACTGCCACTCGACACAGCACTGTATACAATCGATAAGGCAAAGACGTACGGACTTAAAGTAGTGCTCGATCCGGGTGGAATTCAAGAAGGCGTCGATTATTCCCCCCTCCTTCACAAAGACATTTTTTTATTGAAACCTAATTACCATGAAGCCGAGATATTGAGCGGGGTAAAAGTGATAGATTTGGAAAGCGCGAAGCAAGCAGCAAAGATAGTGATGGAGCACGGAATTAAAAATGTGTGTATTACGGCAGGGAAGGATGGCGCATATCTCATAACAGAATCCTCCAGTGAACATATTCCAGTTCCCGAAATAAAATTTGATTCGCTGGAAAAAGATGAAACCGGCTGCGGTGACCAAACAATGGCAACGATTTGTGCATTTCTTGTCGAAGGGAAAAGTATTGAAGAGGCCCTACGCGCCGGTATTCTTTCTGGGACGATGCAATTTTATAAAGCTGGCATCATACCAGTAACGAGAGATGAGCTTTTATTGCGCATGGGAGAGTTTAATTTTGAAGTTATGTATTGATTTCTATGAGTGAATATACCCACCAAGCCGTCGAAGTCCTGGAAGATTTTTCAGAAAGCAGCGCCCTAAAAAAAATTACCATCAAAGATCTTCCGCTCGAAACCGCAAAAGAGGGCGACAAGGTTGTTTGTATTGACCTGAAAGACGGGAGGCGGTTTGAGCTTTTTGTAAAAAATGATGGGCGCGTGACGCATCTGCTCCAACACCTCGACCGAGCGGATGGAGTAGTGGGGGATATGACAAAATGGGATCAGGTGAAAGACAGAAAAGAATATTACGCTCTTCTTGAAGAACTCCACGATGCTATTTTAAGCGCAGAGCTTCCCGAAAAGTATGACGTTGTTTTTGCGATGAAAGAGGGGCTCTAGGATGCCAAAAAAAAATCCAGCCATGATGCTGGATTTTTCAGCGTGTTGAAAAGTGAGACCGCTAGTTCTTGCAACATGAACACATGCTACCAAACATTTTTTGAAGACCTGCGAGTATCAAGAGAATTGGCCAAGCGAGGGCTACAAACGATGGACTTACCACATTCAGTGCTTGCAAGAGAAATGCAAGACCAATGAGCGTAATAAAAAGCGGGAGCATTTTGTGGCACGGGCATGCACCACCGCATGTTTTTGGCATGTCGGGCATAGAAAAGTGATAAGAAGTTATACATTTATTATACACCCGTTCTCTTTACCGCACAATCGTTTCGGCATTGATAGACGGGTTGGTTGGTGCTAGTATGAAAAGATATTCATCGGGCAAACCTTTATGGAGATAACAAGACATTTTACGGCGACAACTTATATTGTTCACAAAGCGAGAGTGCTTTTGCATCTGCATAAAAAGCTCGGATTTTGGATTCCTGTTGGCGGACACGTTGACCGTGATGAATTGCCTCACGATGCCGCACTGCGTGAAGCAAAAGAGGAGTCGGGACTCGATGTTGTTTTATACAATCCTGACAAACAGATTGAGATGGGTGACGTGAAACAGCTCCTTCGTCCGATGCACTTGTTGTTGGAGGATATCAATGCATTTCATCAGCACATTGATTTTATCTACTATGCTACTTCTGATTCTGACGTGCTCAATCCGCAGAACGGAGAGACGACAAACCTTAAGTGGTTTACACGAGATGAAATAAAAAATCTTGAGAATGCCCCCGGGAATACTCGAGCACTCTCTTTGGAGGCGCTTGATCTGTTGGGCGACACATAAATTATTATGGACATTTCACTTATTATCTCGTCGTTCATTGCTGGTGTTCTGACTTTTTTGGCGCCTTGCACGTTGCCACTGGTTCCAGCGTATCTCGGGTTTATCAGCGGTGTTTCGTCAAAAGATTTACACGATCCAAACAAAGTTCGATCCATTCGCAAGAGGATTTTTTTCAATGGCGTTCTCTATGCTCTTGGATTTAGCATCGTCTTTATGTTTTTTGGGACCCTCTTTGGGCTTGGTGGTGCGTCGTTAGGCCAGTATCGACCACTCCTTCAAAAGATCGGCGGCGTACTCGTGATCATATTTGGTCTCTACATGCTCAGGATTGTAAAGATTCCAGGACTGTCATTCTTGGATAGCGAGCAGCGCTTCCCGTTTGCAAAAATTCTCAAACCCGGTAAACCGATTAACTCATTTCTGTTCGGAGCAGCATTTGCTTTTGGTTGGACGCCCTGTGTGGGGCCTATCTTGGGTTCTGTTTTGACCCTCGCCGCCGCAACGGCGACCGTAGGGAAGGGGGCATTCCTTCTCGGAATTTTTTCCTTGGGTCTAGCGATACCATTTCTGGCAATCGCGGCGATGATCGGCCACGCATCGCACGTGCTGGAAATCGTCAATCGTCATCTCGAGCGCGTATCGATCGTTGGGGGCCTCTTCCTTGTGCTTCTCGGTATCCTTATCGTGACAAATAATATTGGAGAGTGGACAGCACTGTTCTATCGCGTGTTTCATTTCATAAACTACGACGCACTGCTTAATTATTTGTAGCGCTCTCGGTATCGTATTGAAGCAAGAGAGGTTCCTTGTTAGAATGATAAAGGTTTTCATTTAAATCGGTAACGTAATTTTATGCAATCGTACACAACACAGCAAAACAGCGCGTTGTTGGTGGTTCGTCTTATTGTCGGAGTGATTTTTCTTTATGCTGCATACGCAAAGATTCCACTCTGGTCTTTTACGCCAGAGGGCATGACTGAGGCGATGATTAATCTTATGAAATTTCTTACTGTCGTCGAGTTTCTTGGAGGTACGGCACTTGTCATTGGGTTTTTGACAAAATGGGCAGCTCGTGGACTGGCAGTGATTATGGTGGGAGCGGTTCTGGTTATGCAATTTATGATGCAGGTTGGGTTTGCGACAGCGACCGGCGCAGGGTGGAATTTCCCCCTGGCAGTACTTGCCGGCTGCATTACTCTCATGGTTTTTGGAGCCGGTTCCTGGTCAGTCGATGCAAAGCAAAAGTCCTGAAGCAAAAAACAGAATGTTTGCAGAAGGTGATAGCTTGACAGGGAGAATCCACTCGGTATACTAGATATGTAATACATATCTATCAAATATATGCCCGTTGTGAACTTTTCTGTCCCCCAATCACTCGATCGACGCATCCATCACGCCATAAAAACAAAGGGTTTTCCAAGTAGGGCAGAGCTTTTTCGTTATGCCGTGGTTCGCTATCTTGATGAGATTATCGATCGTCCTATAGGCGAGAGATCACTCGACGAAAATCCACGCATTAAGGCACTTGCCGACGATATTGAAGATTTAGTATTAAAAACATATCGTCACAAGAGTACGGCCTAGATGGTATGCGCATCGTTACAACAGATCATTTTTCAAAGCAGCTAAAAACACTTGCCAAGAAATATTGCAATATTTCAACAAACGTTACGCAAGCACTTCGAATGTTTAGCAAAGAGTCCGCCCAGTATTTGGGGGCGAAGCTTTTTAAGGTGAGAGTGAGATCATCGGATATGTCAAAAGGGAAAAGCGGTGGGTTTCGTCTCATTATTCTCTGTGTTGAAGTTGATGATTTCATAGTTCCGGTAACCATATATCAAAAGTCATTGCAGGAAAATATTACTGAACATGAGCTTGAATATCATCTCGCCCGTGTTCGCAGCGAGCTGGATATCTTTTTAAAGAATAGGCAATAAGAAAAATACGAGGCCGAAAAAAAATTTATTATCACGAAGATTTACACACCTGAACACCAGCGCTCGATAAGCAGGTATGAAGCAAGTCCAGGGAATGAGTTTTTTGTATGAAAATATATTTAGCGGGGAGCGTGCCGAAAGGTGACGAAGAAAAAAAATTCTTTCATGATTGGAGAGCACGATATCGAAGCGCTCTTGAGAGCGTATTTGACGCAGAGTATATTGATCCATATGATCGGGATCTCGATGAGAGCGATTCTTTACTGGTCGTTGGCAAGGACTGCATGGATATTACAGAGAGCGCATTGATTATTGTAAATGCAGAGGATAAACTGGGAGCAGGAACGGCGCAAGAGATGGTCATTGCCAAGTACTTAAAAAAACCGATCGTTACGGTGCTGCCCAAAGATACTTCCCATCACAGGACAAATATCATGTTTAATGGACAGCGCATTGAGTGGTTCCATCCATTTATTTTTACGTTTTCTGATTTTGTTATCGAAGATATTGCAGAAATAGAGCGAATAAAGGACGATGTTTTGCGACCAGAAAACTGCAGAGGCATTTCTATTATCGACGATGCAGTTTCATATTTTAAGAATCGTGTATGACAGACCCATTGTCGTTCGACTGGAAAAAATATATAACAGAGTGTATGCAGTCAACAGAGTACTGTTGTATTGCAACGCACGGGGAGGAGGGTGTGTGGGCAAACCCTGTATTTTTCGCATGGGATGAGCGGTACAACCTTTTCTTTATATCTCAAATGCATTCACAGCATATGCAGAATATTGTAGGGAATACGAGTATTTCGGTCGCGATTTATAGCACCCAGCAAAAAGGCGATGTTGCAGGGATCCAGCTTGAAGGCACGGCACATATTCTTGAGAGTAAAGAAGAAAGTGAAGCTGCTGCAAAAATATATTATGCTAGGGCTTCAGGAGAGGATACAGATCACTACACCCACGATCCTTCATGGTTGTTTGTTAAAATTACTTCAAAGCATTTATATTATTTCGATACACGCTTTTTTGGTGAAGAGAGGCAGGAGGTACCGTTATCACTCATCGATTAAGACCCTCTATGAGACTTTGTATTTTTGGCGATAGTATCACCTGGGGTGCAAATGATTTCGAATACGGCGGATGGGCAGCTCATCTGAAGAACTATTTATACAGAAAAGATGAGAGCGATGTTTATAATCTCGGGATTTCCGGAGATGTGACGACGCAGACGCTGAGGCGCATCGACGGTGAGGCGTCGGCACGGAGGGCCGAGGCGATCATTTTTGCTCTCGGCGTTAATGACTCGGCATACGTGAAATCAAAAAATGCCCGCTGGACGCCCCGTGATGAATTTAAAAAAAATCTCAAACTGCTCCATGAAAAAGCGAGAATGTTTACTGAGGGGATATTTTTTATCGGTTTAACGCCCCTTGATGAAACAAAATTGCAGCCCGCACCATTCGCGACAGATTATTACTATGATGCCAAAAGTAGAGATGAATATAATGAATACACCCGTGCATTTTGTGAAGAGAAAAGTATACCATTCATTTCCATGGAGGGTGTTTTGACGCTTGATGATTTATCTGATGGTCTCCACCCTAATACCGATGGCCACAAAAAGATGTTTGAAAAAGTTACGTCGGAGATTGAAATGAGAAAGCTATTATAGGTGAATTAAACCCGATATGATGAAACTGCTCATATGATGAAAGATAACGCCAAACATTTTGAGGTGCGGATGTATATCAACCTGTATTTGTTGACAGTGTGCTTTACGATTTTTGCTCTTATAGTGAGCTTGAACTCTGCGTTGCTGAATAATTTTCTTTTTTCTATTCAATTGGTGGCCTCTATCCCTTTATTTTTTAGCTCTATCCTTGCCAGATCGAAACTAGGATATGTACGGAAAGAAAGAATGTGGGAGGTGTACGGACATTTTACCTTTCTTTTGGCATACGCGTTTTTGATGAATGTAGTGGGTATTCTCTTTTCATCTGCACAAAACGCGAATACCGGGCTTATTTTTCTCGGGATCAACATTGTATGCGCTCTCGTCTACTCGTTAGTGGAGCTCATAGAGGATGGATCGCAGATGCGATCACGGCTGTTAAAAGATGTTCTTTTCATCGCGGTTATTTTCTTTGGAGGGATACTGCCCGTACTTCAGGTCTATTAGAGATATGACATTTGCATACCTGCTTGAAGAACTTTCCAAGAACGCGTATCTCGAACTACCCATCGATATTACCCGAGGTGAATGTGAAAGTGCGGCGGAGACGTTCTTGAATTTTTTAAGCTTACCACTCGAAGTAAAAGAGCGATATTATTTCAAGGTGGATGAAGGGAGCCATAGAACAAACGTGGGGTATGTTCGCCGACACAAGGACACAGGGAATGCCGATAATAAGGAGTACTTTCACTACCACGCGCTTTCGTTGGAAAAATTTTCGGGTCTTATGGAAGCCGATGATGAGCGTGCCCGCCATTTTCTGATTGCGGCGGAGAACATATTTCAAAAAGCGTCAGCGGCACTGAGAGGGCTCTTATCTATTTTTGAAGAGGGTGTGCCGGGCATAACAGCAACATTTTTTGAATCACACGATTTCCCTTCTTTGTATTTACGCTTTCTCAAATACGACGTGAAAGATGCAGGAGATTTCCTTGCGCGCGGACATTACGACACCGGTGCGATAACTCTTGCATTGGCAGAAAGTGCACCGGGATTGAGAATAGGAAAGAATGATAAAGATATTAAAGAGGTTCCCTCGCGCGATTCAGGAAGTGCATTGTTTATGCCCGCAATGCGCCTTCGTGATCTTTCCCCTGCGTTAGCCGGAGTGAGCCCCGCATGGCACGACGTCGTACAGAAAAGCGCCGATACCTACAGTGATACGGTCGCGCGATGGGCGATTGTATTTTTTGCCGACCCAAGTCATATCAATCGGCTGAGCACCGAGGAGGCACACACACCAACGTATTGAAAAATAATAAAAAATGCCCCATACTTATTTTGTTATTCATATCTATTATCTATGGAAGATAAAATGGAAGAAGAAAAGTCAGAGCAGGTGAGTGGGCAGGATGCCCCGCGTGCATCAAAGGATATAACGGTAAAGATAAACATGCGCGTTGTTGTGGCGGTCGTGGTGATTATTTTTGCAGCAGCAGCACTGTATTACTTTAAAGGGTTTTTTGTGGCGGCCCTCGTGAATGGCACCCCTATTAGCCGAATAAGCGTTATTCAAGAACTTGAAAAACAATCGGGGAAGTCAGCGCTTGACTCACTCATTACCAAGCAATTGATTAAAAACGAAGCAAGCAAAAAAAACATCACGGTGAGTGATGATGAGGTAAATCAAGAAATGAAAAAATTGGAAGACCAGATTTCGAAACAGGGTCTCACGCTTCAGGCGGCTCTGAGCCAACAGGGAATGACAGAAGACCGTTTGAGAGAGCAAATAGCACTCCAGAAAAAGATTGAAAAAATTCTTGCGGACAAGGTGGCAGTCAGTGACGCAGAAATCGATACCTATATCAAGGATTCGAAAATTGTACCGGAAAAAGATGAGAAACCCGAAGATATGAAGAGCCGCGTTAAGGAGCAAATCAAGCAGGAAAAGTTCGGCAGCGAAGCGGAGAAATGGGTTTCAGCGCTGAAAGCAAGCGCGAAGATATACCAATTTGTGAATTATTAAAAATGGTCCGCTCGCTGGACGGTGAATGACCCCCCAACATTGAGAACGACCGTATCACGACGGCCAACTTTTTGTTCGAGGAGGATTTTTGCCAAGAGGTCGTCGATGCGCTTTTGAACAACACGACGAAGGGGGCGTGCGCCGAATTGTGGATCAAATCCCTCACGCGCAAGTTCGTCGAGCGCGGCATCGGTAACGGTAAATTGTACGCCTTTGCCTGCCATCTGCTTCTGGACCTGCCCAATCATGAGAAGTGCAATTTGCCGAATATGATCTTGGGAGAGCGGCTCGAACATAATAATATCGTCGAAGCGGTTTAAGAATTCAGGCGAATAATAGGTTTTCAGTTCTTTCTCAAGTAGGCGTGTTTTGATTTCTTCGGGGGGGATATTATTCTGCAGCGCTTCTTGAATATACTGCGCGCCAGCGTTCGATGTCGCGATAATAATAGTGTTGGTAAAATCAATAACGTGTCCTGCATTATCGGTAAGACGACCATCCTCGAAGACCTGAAGGAAGAGGTTGAGGACGTCACGGTTTGCTTTTTCCAATTCATCGAGAAGGATTAGCGAGAAAGGATTTTTGCGAACCGGCTCGGTCAGTGTGCCACCACGCACATCGGAACCCGTGAGTCCGATGAGCCGTTCGATGCTCGAGAGTTCTTGATATTCTGACATATCAAGCCGAATCATCGCTTCGTCTGAACCGAAATACACATTCGCGATTGTTTTTGCCAGCTCTGTTTTACCCACCCCTGTTGGTCCGAGAAAAAGGAATACGCCGGCAGGTCGTTTCTTTTCTCGGAGTTCCATGCGCGCGCGACGCAGGGCATTTGCAACAGCGGTGACAGCCAGTTCTTGTCCGATCATGCGCAGATGAATCTTCTCTTCGAGATGAAGGAGAACGTCACGTTCATCTTGTCCGACTGTTCCCACCTTTGCATTCGTGAGACGTTCGAGTGTCCGAGCGATATGTTCCGGAGTAATGCGTACGCGCTGCTTCTTTGCGATAGAATGTGCGTCGAGGGCGACTTGTTCACAGAGGTCGATTGCCTTTTTTGGATTATACGCATCGTGGAGGTAGCGATTGGAGAGCATCACTGCCTCAGCGAGAGCGTCATAGGTGAAGTAGACGCTGTAGCGATGTTCAAACGATGGAATATGTGATTCGACCACGAGAATTGTTTTTTGTTCGTCTGGCTCGAACACTTCAACGTACTGAAAGAGCGATGCGATGAGATGCCCCTCAAGAAAACGATGATATTCTTGCGGTGTCGATGTGGCAAATACAATGAGGCCGGTTCGCTCGATTGTTTCTGCCAGAATACTTGCAAGGTCAAATCCTGCCAGGCCCTTGCTTTCAGTAAAATCGTGTAGATTTTGAATAACGAGGGCAATGTTCCCACTCTCAAGCACTTCGTCGAGAAGTTCTTGGAAGACGGCGGCAGGATTTGCCGCCCCGGCAAGGTGTCCGGCCGAAATGCTCACAAGGCGCTTATCTTTGAGTCGGTCAGGGACACGTTCGCCAACCATACGGTAGGCAACGCCACTTATCAGCGAT
>Ga0209515_10005829_pt1 | contig 15750 bp, 15 predicted proteins | sample Subgroupgradi54m_FD_187454 | JGI IMG/M metagenome (GOLD analysis project Ga0209515, IMG submission 187454) | Subsurface groundwater microbial communities from S. Glens Falls, New York, USA - GMW60B uncontaminated upgradient, 5.4 m (SPAdes)... ...
CTATATATTTCTTTTTGTTTTTCTGTTGGCTTTCCAAAGAAAACTGTTCTGGTCATATCAGAACAATAATTTTCAAACTTTACTCCAAAATCTAGTAATACAAAGTCACCATCTTTTAATTTTGTACTTTCCGTTTGATGATGCGGAACAGAAGAGTTTTTACCAAAAGCCACAATTGCGCCAAAAGAAAAATCTGCTTTATTTTCTTTAACAAATCTTTCTAACTCAAATGCAGTTTCTTTTTCTGTTACGCCGACTTTAATTTTTGTTAAAATATATTTAAATGCTTCATCACCTAAACTGCATGCTTTCTCAATTTTTTCAATTTCTTCCTTTTCTTTAACAGCTCTTAATTTTGATACCTCAAAATGTTTAATATTTTTAAAATATTTTTTAATCTTTTTATACTCTGTAACTGTTAGATTATCTTCTTCAATCCCTAAGGAATTAATTTTATGTTTTTTAAAAAGATCTTCAATAGATCTATTATTTCCTCTTTCAAAAAGTTTTAAATGCAGGATTTGATTCTTAACTGCTTCTGAATATCTACCATCAGTTATGATGTATCCAAAATTTCCGCCTAAAAAAATATAAGCCTCTCTTTCATCTTTGGAGAAGTTTGTAAAACCTGTTAAGTATTCTATATTTGAAACAGATGATACTAAAACCCCATCCAATTTTTCTTTTTTTAATTGTTGTTTTAACTCTTTTAATCTTTTCTCAAACATGCTGCAAATTGTATCATTAAGTGTGGTAAAATCCCATTTGCTATGCGTCTCCTGCACTTTTCTGATATTCATATAGGTATGGAAAATTATGCTAAGCTGGATCCCGAAACCGGACTTTCTACCAGATTGCTAGACTTTTTTAAGACATTTGATTTTATTGTTGAAAAAGCTTTTGAGGAGGATGTAGATGCAGTTGTTTTTGCCGGAGATGCTTATAAATCCCGCGATCCAAACCCTACACAACAGAGGGGTTTTGGTGAAAGGATTGCAAAAATGGCCAAAAAAATTCCTGTTGTTTTAGTAGTAGGAAATCATGATACTCCTAATGCAGAAGGAAAAGCTAATACTTTGGATATCTACTCAGCACTGGAAATTGATAATGTTTATGTTTCAAGAAAACCAGAACTATTAAATATCTCTACAAAAAGCGGGAATTTACAAATTATTACTCTACCCTGGCTTCACAAAAATGATTATAAAACACTTGGTGATAAATTGAATCTTTTATATAACAAAATAGAAAAAGACTCCCCTGCTATTTTTTTATCTCATGCAGAAATAGAGGGAGCATCTTACGGATCTGAAAAAGGACTTGCTATTGCAAACGATGTCACAATTCCCCTTCCTTTAATACAAGATAAGCGGCTTTCCTACGTTGCCTTAGGTCATATCCACAAACATCAGGTTTTATCCCAAAACCCGCCAGTTGTTTATGCCGGATCTCCACAGAGAATAGATTTTGGAGAAGAAAAAGAAGAAAAAGGAATAATTCTAGTTGATATTCCAAAACCCGGAAATGCAAGTTTTAAATTTATCCCGACTAATGCCAGAAAATTTTTGACTATTACAATTGATTTAAATGGAGACGATCAGGATCCCACAAAAACAATAATTGAAGAGATTGAAAAAAATGATATTACTGACAAAATTATCAGAGTAGTTATCAATATTCCCAAAGAATGCGAAAAAGAAATACAGATGGATAAAATCAAAAAGTCCTTGCAAAGTGCGAATTTTATTGCAGGAATTTCAAAAAATGTTGAAAAAATTGAAAGAATAAAATTTGAAGGAGATCAGACTGTTGAAACTTTAACACCAGTTGAAGCCTTAAGAAAATATTTTGAATTTAAAAAATATACGCCTCAAAAACAAAAAGAATTAGAAAAAGCAGTTGCCCAAATCTTGGAATCCTAGTATGAAAAGCGTAACCGCCAAAGTTGTTATATTTATATTTTTAAATGGAGAAAAAATCCTCATTGAGAAAAGAATTATAGAAAATTTTACCGGAGAACAATATTTAATACCGGGTGGAGTTGTTAAGCAGTTGGAAAGTTTAGAAGATGCGTTAAAAAGAGAAATTAAAGAAGAGTTAGGTATTATCCCTTTAAAATTCACTCCTATTCCTTCCACAAATATTAGAGGATTAAAAAATCAGCTTCTTATACCCTTCCTTATTAGTAAATGGGCTGGAGATTTCCCAAAAAATATTTTAGATAATGATAATTCCCTAGTTTGGTTAGAGTTTAATGAAGTATTAACGACTCCTATTAAACCAACCAGAAAAATAGTTGAAGCCTTAAAAGTTTATTTAAAAAAATGATTCCAGTAAAACTGACCTTATCTAATTTTACGTCTTATTCTGATAATGCGCCTGAGTTGGATTTTACTAAATTTAAGCTAGCAGCTGTCTCAGGATTAAATGGTGCAGGAAAGTCTTCTTTACTTGATGCTATAACCTGGTGTATTTGGGGACAATCCCGGGCCGGAGAATCATCTGATGATTTAGTTCACGCGGGCGCAGATAGTATGCAGGTGGAATTCTCCTTTCAGTTGGATGGACATTTATATACAGTTAAAAGAAGACGTGTTAAAAAAAGCGGCGGATCAAGCGCTCTCGAGCTTTGGAGTAATTCGCATAACTTAACCGAGGGAACCATTAAAGCAACTCAGGAAAAAATTATTAACATACTTCATTTAACTTTTGAAACATTCACTAATTCCTCTTATCTAAGACAAGGTCATGCAGATGAATTTACCCTTATGGGTCCAACAGATAGGAAAAGAATCTTGGCAGATATTTTGGGTCTTAGCTCCTATGATTTATTGGAAGAAAAAGCAAAAGAGAAAAGTAAAGAGACTCAAGTTCAATTAGATCTTTTAAATTATCAGCTGCTAGAAATTGAGGCAGAACTTTCTCAAAAAGAAGTTTCAAACCAAAAAAAGAATTTAGCTGAGAAAAAAATAAATGATGTTGAAAGTAAAATTTCTGTTTTAGAAAAAGAACTTAAGGCATTTCAGGAAAAAAAAGCCTCTTTAAATGCTACAAATGAGCAACAAAATAAACTAAAGCAAACATTAAATGAGTCGCAGACGGAACTAAGTAATATTTTATCACAGGGAAAATCCAGAGCTGAAAAAATTAAACAATTAGGGATTGAAATAACTGAACTTCCTGAACTTGATAAAAAATTAACTCAGTTAAAAACTCTGGAAAAAGAAAAAGAACAATATTCCTTGTTTTTACAGAAAAAATTAGAACTGGAAAACAATCTAACAACAATCAAATCTAACCTAGCACTAAAAAATCAACAAAAAGAGACTTTTGAAAAGAGCTTGAAAGAAATAAAGCTGCATCTTGAGGATTTGGAAAATAGCAGTGCTAAATGCCCAACTTGCGGGCAGATGATAAATCAGTTACAGAAACAAAAAGTCAAAACAGAATATTTAGAAAAAATGAAAGATTTAAAAATGAAATTAGATGAGATAAAAACTTCAAATGAAGAAACTGAAATTTTAAAACTTGAGAAAGAAATCAATAATATTTCCTTTGATAATGATAAGTACCAACAAATTTTGAGAAAATTAAATGAAATGTCTGGTCTACAGGAAAAAAGAGAGAAATTAATTGCCTCACAAGCAACTCTGGAATCTGAAAAAAAAGTTGTTTCAGAACTTAGATCCCTATTTAGTAATAAAAAATCCCAAGTAGAAAAACTGGAAAAAGAAATTGAAAAACTTCCAAATCTCGAAAAAGATCTTAATACTTTAGAAACCAATACTCAGGAAGGAGAGCTGCAACTAAATGCTTTACGTTCAGAGGAAAAAGAAGCCAGAAATTTGCTAGGACAAGCAGTTGAGTTAATATCCAGAGTTGAACATATGGAAAAATTGCAAAAAGAGAAGGTAGCTGAAAAAGAAAGGCTACAAAAAGAAAAGGAAATTTTTGAGGATTTAGTTTTAGCTTTCGGTAAAAAGGGAATTCAGGCAATGATTATTGAGGCAGCTATACCTGAAATTGAGGATGAAGCAAACAGTCTACTCGAAAAATTAACTGAAGGAAGAATGAAAATTTCCCTCCTTACCCAAAGAGAAACGAAAACAAAAATTGCAGGTGAGAGAGGAATTATTGAAACTATGGATATTATTATCTCTGATGAAATGGGTGAGAGACCTTACGAGTTGTATTCAGGAGGAGAGGCTTTCAGAGTAAATTTTGCCATAAGACTGGCAATCTCGAAGCTTTTGGCTCATAGAGCCGGAGCAAATTTACAGTTTTTAATAATAGACGAAGGTTTTGGATCTCAGGATGCACCTGGCCGGGCAAGATTAGTCGAAGCAATTGATGCAATCAAAAATGATTTTGAGAAAATTTTAATAATTACCCATATTGAAGAGTTAAAAGACGAGTTTCCAGTCAGAATAGAGGTTTCTAAAACCGGAGCCGGTTCCACTTTCGAAATTGTAGGTGCTTGAGTTACAATTAATTAATGTCAAAGATTCTTCCTATAATTTCTGCTTTAATCTTTTGGGGAATATTTATATACGTGCTCTTGAGCGTTCCTTATCCTGAAACAATTACTCAGGCAAATGCTACTCAGCTTTTATCTTTTTTTGTCTCACTTTTTCTGTCAATAGTTTTTTCTTTAAATCTATTCTTTAAAAATATTTTTATGTCAGTATTCCTTTCATTAGGAGTAATCCTACTCCTTTTTTTAAAAGCTTTGGATTCGCTAAATTTAGTTACAGTTTGTTTAATTGCAGTTCCGGTTGTACTTTTAGCAAGCTACTTCAGAAAAAATAAACAGAGCTTCTCTTTGAGTAAAAAGAAAAGTTTGACTAAAGGATTAAAAATCCCTAAACTGACAAGTCTAAGGAGACAAAAATGAAAAAATTTTTAGATTACAAAATAATCGCAAAACTTTTGAAGCTATGAAAAAGTTTTATATAACTAATGCCATACCATACGTAAATGCCAAGCCGCATATTGGTCATGCTTTGGAGTTTATACAATCAGATACTGTTGCTAGATATCACAGAATTTTAGGTGAGGAGGTCGCTTTGCTTTGTGGAGGTGACGAAAATGCAGTTAAAAACGTTCAGGCTGCAGAAGAAGCTGGTGAAAATATTCAAATCTTTATTGATAAAAATGCCAAATTATTTGAGGATCTAGCAAAGAAATTAAATGTTCAGTTTGATATCTTCCAAAAGGGTAGTAATCCTAAACATCACCAATCATCACAAAAACTTTGGGAACTCTGTAATCAAAATGGGGATATTTACAAGAAAATTTATAGAGGTCTATATTGTATCGGTTGTGAACAGTTTTATACAGAAGAGGAGTTAACAGAAAATGGAGAATGTTTTGAACATCCGGGCAAAAAGTTAGAAGAGGTAGAGGAAGAAAATTATTTTTTCAAATTATCTAAATATCAAAACCAATTAATAGAACTTTTAGAGTCTGGAGAATATCCAATTATTCCAGAATTTAGGAAAAATGAAGTTTTAGCATTTTTAAAATCTGGCTTGCAGGATTTTTCCATCTCTAGGAGTAATTTACGAGCAAAAAATTGGGGTGTTCCGATCCCAGGAGATGATACTCAGCGAATCTATGTATGGTTTGATGCTCTAAACATCTATCAATCAGGTGTAGGTTTTGGATGGAACGAGGTAAATTACAAAAAATGGTGGCCGGCAGATTTGCATGTAATAGGCAAGGGTATTATCCGATTCCATGCAGTTTATTGGCCGGCAATTTTACTGTCAGCTGGACTATTTTTACCAAAGAAATTATTTGTTCATGAATACATCACAGTTAACGGACAAAAAATGTCAAAAACTCTGGGGAATGTTTACGATCCAATTCCCTTGGTGGAAAAGTATGGTGCGGATTCTTTAAGATATTTTTGTTTGGCAAAAATTTCTCCATTTCAGGATGGAGATTTTTCTGAGGAAAAATTCAAGGAAAGCTACAATGCAGATTTAGCAAATGGTTTGGGAAATTTAGCTGCCAGAGTTGCAAAGCTTTGTGAGAAAGTGAATTTAACTATGCCTAAGTTACCTAATGAATTTGATCCAAAAATGACAAAATATTTGGAAGAGTTTAAATTTAATGAGGCTTTAGGCCATATTTGGGGAGAGATAACAGAGGCTGATAAAAAAGTGAATTTGGAAAAACCATGGGAACTAGAAGAAGAAAAATTAAAGCGAGTTTTGGAGGATTTAGTTAAAAGAATTCAACATATTGGCTTTAACCTGCAACCATTTTTACCGGAAACATCTGAGAAAATTTTAAAACAATTTTCAGGTGAAATAAAATCAGCTAAACCACTTTTCCCAAGAATATAAATGACTAATCAAAGTTTAGAGTTTTGGAATCAAAAACATTTTGAAAAAGAGGAACTGGTTAAAATGAGTCAACCTTCAGCTTTTGCTAAACAATCTTTGCAGTATTTTCCTGAAGAGGGCCGGATCCTTGAACTAGCTGCCGGAATAGGAAGTGATGCATTCTTATTTGCCTCTCAGGGATTTGCAGTTGTTGCCACTGATTTTTCCCAGCCGGCACTTGATAAGCTTAAGGAAAAAGCCGGTAATACTCTAATTGAAACTAAACAATTTGATTTATCAGATCCGTTTCCTTTTGAGGATCAGTCTTTTGACGTTGCATATGCCCATCTTGCTTTGCATTATTTTAATAGACAAATAACCCAACAGATATTTGATGAAATTTATAGAGTTTTAAAACCAGGCGGAGTTATTGCAGTACTTTTAAACTCCAAAACAGATCCTGAATATGAAACAGGGGAAAAAATAGAAGAAGATTATTTCGATGTACCCAATAAAGGACCTAAACGATATTTTAGTGTAGAGACCCTTCAGCCATTTGTTAGAAGATTTGAAATAATTATCTTAGATGATAAAGGCTCTGATTCAAGAAGAAATCATAAGGAAGATCTAATAAGATTTATAGGAAGGAAAGCTGAATAATGTTAATAGATACACACGCCCATTTATACTGGCCGGATTACAAACAAGATTTTGATGAAGTTATACAACACTGCCTTGATGCTGGTGTGACCACCATAATAAATGTCGGGGTTGATGTTGAACTGTCTAAAAAAGCAGCAGAGTTAAACTCAGATAAAATAAAATTCTATTCAACTATTGGCATTCATCCGCATGAAGCAGTTAAATATTTATCTGATCTTTCTGTATCCATACATAAGGACATAAAGAGACTGGAGGAGATATACGTAGAGAATACATCAAAATGTATCGGGGTTGGTGAATGTGGGTTAGATTTCTTCTTAGATAGAAACGACATTTATCCAAATATTCCCCTCCCCCACGATCAGATTAAACAGAGTCAAAGACAGCTTTTTCAGGCTCAAATTGATCTTGCTAAAAAGCTTAACCTACCTTTAATTATTCATTGTAGAGATGACAGGAGCAAAAACTCAGAAAATTCACAGGCTTGGGATCAGGTTTTGGAAATGATTGGAAATCATCCTACAATTCTCCATTGTTATAGTGGTTTAGAAAAAACAACTCAAAAGGTTCTGAGTATGCCCAATGTTTTAGTCTCCTTTGCAGGAACTATAACCTATCCTAAAAATGATTATCTGAGAAAAGCAGCAAAATTATTACCTCTGGATAAAATTTGTTTAGAAACAGATTGTCCATTCCTCCCTCCCCAATCTAAAAGGGGCCAAAGAAATGAACCATCCTCTGTCTTAGAAATTGCTAAGTTGATATCTGAGATAAAAAATATTTCTTTAGAAGAAGTTGAGCAGCAAACTACGGCTAATGTGGCTAAAATATTTGCTTTCTGAGGCTCAATTCATTACACTTAACAATACACTATGCGCCTGATTTTAATGTTTTTCATTGGGCTGATGTCTTTTTTTTACCTGTCCACAATTTTCCAAAGCCTGATTCAAAAAATCCGTTACAGCTTTATCGGCTTAATTTTTATAACAATCGGAATTATTTTAGGCTTTTCAGGTAATACTTTTTTTTACGGAGGGGTCAACATCCTTCTCGCTCTTTTTTTAACCGGAGGAGGACTGGGATTAATCCTTCATCACCTACTTTCGCGCAAATTTATTTTGTTTAAAGAATTTGAAAAAGAATTTGTTTTAAAACATGAAAATGGTTTTGAGCGATTTTTGGAAATTTTACCGGGAAGTTTAACCTGGCTTGCTCTTACCTCCCCCATCTGGCTCTCTTTCACCCTACCTTATGCTGTTGCTTATTTAATTCTGATTGCAGATGTTTACTGGCTTTTAACTGCTTTAAAAATCGGAGCCTTAATCATTGTAGGCTATAAAAAAATGGAATGGGCCAAAAAAAAGGATTGGTTAAATTTATTAAAACAAGATTACTCAGAGGAGTGGGGAAAATATTATCATCTAATTCTACTTCCTACTTATAAGGAAGCTTTGTATATTCTGGCTCCAACTATTGATGCTCTGGCGAATTGCAGCTATCCTAAAGAAAAAATTCTTCTGGCAGTTGGCTTTGAAGAAAGAGACGATCCGGAAAAAATTAGTGAAACCCAAAAATATCTTAAAAAAATTGAGACTAAAATTGCCGGTGTTTTTACAACAGTCCATCCTTATAATCTCCCCGGGGAAGTCGCCGGACAGGGTTCTAATAAAAATTGGATGATTAAACACCTTCTTCCACAGCTTGAAAAAAGAAAGATAAAACCAGAGGATGTTTTTGTAACAACATTAGATGCTGATTTTGTCATTCATCCTCAATTTCTAGCCGGAGCTTTACATAAATATCTATCACTGCCAAAATCAGAAAGAGATAAGAGAACATTTACCGGAGTGTTTCTTTATCATAATAATTATTGGCAAGCACCTACTCCGATGCGACTTATGGCAACTGGAACCTCATTTTGGCAAATGGCTGAGATGGCTGGATCTGATAAATACATGAATTATTCTTCTATGTCAATTTCTTTAAAGGCTTTATTAGATGTTGGAGGCTGGATTCCAGATAAGGTAAATGATGACAATGGTTTTTATTGGAAAGCCTACTTTCACTTTAACGGAGATTATAAAGTTGTTCCCCATTTTTTACCTATTTCTGCCGATGCTGTACAGGATACAACTCTGCTTAAAACTTTTCAGAATCAATATTTACAAATTAAAAGATGGGCTTACGGTGTAGAACATATACCTTATATTGTTAAGGAATATTTTAGCCGGGAAATTGATTTTTGGGATAAAACCGACAAAGTATTATTTAAAATCTGGGGTGATTTAAAATGGGGATTTTTGGCAATATTTGTAACTTTCGGAAGTTTATTTATTCCAATTATTAATCCGAACTTTAAAGCCTCAGTCTTATCTGTTAATTTACCGATTGTCTCTTCCTGGATACTGTCTGCTGCATTCCTGGGACTTTTTGCAACTATTTATGTCCATGAAAAAACAGTTCCGAAAAGGCCTAAGAATTGGTCACTGTTTAAAAAAGTCTGGTCCTATATTCAATGGCTTTTAGTTCCGATAATTTTAGTTACTATATCCTCTATTCCGGCTATTGACGCTCAAACTTCTTTAATGTTTGGAAAACGTTTGGAATTTAGAGTAACTAATAAGGCAAGATTATTGGAGAAGGCATAAAATGAGTTTAAAAAATAGTTTAATTGAAGAAAAAATTAACAAAATATATCTCTGGATTGGATTATCTCCGCTTATGTTATCTTTATTTTTTGTTTTAATAATTTTATTTTTTTTCCCTAAACTTCCATCCAAACTTCCTCTTTTTTATTCCCTTTCATGGGGAGATAAGATTCTGGTAAACCATGAGCAGTTTTTAATATTACCTGCAATTTTGATTCTCGTTACACTTATTAACCTGACAATTTCTTCTCAACTTCACTCTTCTCAATATTTTTTTAAAAAAATTCTTTTAATTAGCTCTTTTATTTCAGGATTAATTTTAACTCTAACCTTTATTAAAATTATTTTAATTTATATATGATTGATCTATTTACTCCGGCAATAGTTTCTTTTCTAATAACAGCCTTTTCTATTCCTCTAACAATAAAGCTGGCAAAAAAATATAAACTTCTGGATAATCCTAAACTCAGACCTCATCCAGCTCATACTCAACAACGGATAGTCCCGAGAGCAGGTGGACTTTCTAATTTTTTGGGTATAGTTTTTGCGATACTTATGTTTATTCCTTTAGAGAAATATACTGTTGGGATAATAACCGGGCTTAGTATTTTACTCGTGGTTGGCCTTTTAGATGATAAATATAAAAACCTTTCCCCCTATTTTAGGCTAGCAGTTCAATTCGCTGTTGCAATTATAATTGTTTTATCCGGAATAGGAATTAATTTTATTACTAATCCATTAGGCGGAATAATTTATCTTGATCCTTTTATTTCAGATATTCTTGCCGTAATTTGGATTGTTTGGGTAATGAACATGCTGAATTGGTCAAAAGGGGTAGATGGACAAATGCCGGGAATTGTAACTGTTGCTGCTTTTATCCTGGGACTTCTTTCTTTAAAAATTAATTTATTAGATCCTCAGCAAATAAATGTTGCCAAGATAGCTTTCATCACAGCAGCTTCTTCCTTTGGACTTCTTATTTTTAACTGGTACCCTGCCAAAATTTTTCCGGGGTTTTCGGGTTCTACAATTTTAGGGTTTATGATTGCGGTTTTATCTATTTTGTCAGGCGCAAAATTGGCAACAGCCGGACTGGTTCTTTTAATTCCGGCAACAGATTTTGCTTATACTTTTATAAGAAGAATTTTGCAGGGTAAATCCCCTGTTTGGGGAGATAGGGGACACCTGCATCATAAACTCCTGGAGGCTGGTTTCTCTCATAGGCAAATCTCCTTGTTTTACATTTTGGGATCTGTTATTCTGGGGGCAGCAGCCTTAAGTTTATCCTCAAGCGGTAAATTGTTTGCAGCAATTTTAATTGCAACAATAATCTTAGGCGCCATTTTATGGTTAAACTTTTTTGGGGGCTTTTTAAAGAAATCAGACCCAGACAATGGATAAAAAACTTTGCTGTTTTTGCGGCACTGGTTTTCTCCGGTACTCTTTTAGATAGGGTAAATCAGGTTAAAGCATTTGAGGCTTTTGTACTTTTTTGTATTTTTTCATCCTGTACATATTTATTAAATGATGTTTTTGATATTGAAAGGGATAAACTCCATCCGTTTAAGAAAAAGCGTCCTATTGCTTCAGGGATAGTCCCAGCTCCTTTAGCTGTTAGCTTGGCTTTATTTTTTATAGTTATATTTTTACCTCTTGCTTATAAACTATCTCCAGCTTTTTTCTTTGCCTCCCTTGCTTATCTTATTTTGCAACTTATATATTCATCCTACTTAAAACAGATTATCTTAATTGATGTTTTGGTGATCGCTGCTGGATTTGTCTTAAGAGTTTACGGAGGCGTTTGGGTAATTGATGCACATTTGAATGTCTGGTTTTTACTTTCCATTACTTCTTTTGCACTCTTTTTAGCAATTGGGAAAAGAAGGTCTGAGAGAACTTTAATGGAGGGACAAGCCTCAAAACACAGAGAAACTCTGCTGCATTATCCGGAAAGTTTACTGGATTCCCTTACTACTATGTTTGCAACTTCTGCCTGGTTAACTTATGCTTTTTTTGCCTTTTTACAACCACCTATTCAGGCAAAAGGATCTTTAAGCTTCCTCTTGGGAGGATTGGAGTTACCTTTTACAGAAGCAAAATATTTAATGGCTACAGTCCCTGTTGTTGTTTATGGGGTAATGCGATATCTCTATATTATCTATGAGAAAAAAGAGGGTGAATCGCCTGAGAGAGTTTTACTTTCTGATACTCCACTTCTTACTTCAGCTGTTTTATATACAGTCATGGTTATTGGAATAATTTATTATTTAGGAGTTTAATTTACTGAACTTTTTTATCCACATAACTAGAGGATACAAAACCCTCTGTCCCATCAGATAATCTTACCCTATCCCAACTTCCCTGCTCTTCCAAAAGAATAAGCATCTCCCCTGGTTTAACCTGAGCAATCTCTTTACCTGAAGTTGAAGCCTTATCCCTAACTCTTAAAAATCCTGTTGGAGTTGCTTTAACAACTACCTGAGGAGTTTGAGTGATAACCGGTGTTGATATTGAAGTTAGATCTGCCTCAGAAAGTGCTAAATCTGAAGAGATTAATAGATTAAAACCCTTAGGTAGAATTGCTCTAATGCTTCTTCTTAGATAGTTTGCATGAGTAAGTGTCAGCGTATGCTCTCCTGATTGAACATCAAAGCTTATTGGAGTCTTCCCAACAGATTTTCCATCAACTTCTACATCTGCATCCGAGGGACTTGAGATAATTGTCATACCTTTTCCTCTTTTTAAACTTAATACTTCCCCTGCTGATGAAGCTGAATCTTTTGATAAATCACGATTTATAACAGTTACAGCTCCGGCAACCAAATTTATCTTTCCCTCCCAGCTCATATTATCTTTTTCAATTTTTACCAAAGTTTCCCTAACTTCCAGATCTTTATTTTCATATGGAGTTTTACCCGCTTCTTTTCCATCAAGAAGTATTGTTGCCCCATCAGGATTTGATAAAATGGAAATTCCGCTTTTTGCTCTTATTCCAAAAACTATTTCTTCAATTGAAGATGAGAATCTTATTAGCAAAGTAACAATACTCAGTAAGATTAAAACCCAAATAAGAATCTTTTTCATCTTTGTCATTATACATTAAGCAAAGCTTGCGATCTTACGATCTAAAAAAAAGCGTTAAATCTTTGACATCTGAGCTCAAAAGTGTTATCATTCGCACTTGTCCAAAATATGGCAAAATGGTTCCGATGGCTTGTTGTAATAGCTGTTTTCTTCCCGACTTTTTTGGGCTACTACCCTACATTTGCAATCCCTCCAATTAAAAAAGTAGCGGTTTTCGCCCAAACTCAGGAACAAAACGGAGAAGTTATCCCATCTTCTTTCTCAAAACCTTTAACCTTGCCACATCCGGGGTATTTATCTACCAGATTTTCAAACTTCCATCCAGGAATAGATATTGCAGCAGGTTTGGGTATGCAGGTTCATCCGGTAACTAACGGTGAAGTAGTTGAGGCTGAATTTGATATTTGGGGCTTGGGAAACTATGTAGTTATTTCTCACGAGAATGGTTTTGCCTCAAAATATGCACATTTAGGCAAAATTTATGTCAAAGCTGGACAAAGAGTAACTTCTTCTAATATTTTAGGTGAGGTGGGATTAACCGGACATACATCTGGTCCTCATACACATCTTGAGATTACCCATAATGGGGAGTTTGTTGATCCCCAAAAACTGCTTCCGGAAATTCCGGCTATGCCTGTTATTGTTTCTATGAGATGATTTCCCCTTCAACTTCTTCTAAGGTAGCTCCGCTCATCCCGAAATGTTCTCTTTCGCGGTTTATAAGTCTTTCTAGCAAATTTTTAAGCTCTAAAGGATAGTCTACAAACTTTAAATTAATTTCACCTTTGTTCATACCAGCAGCAGAAATTATGATATTGCCATGATGCAAAAGTAATCTATCTATTATTGATTGATCAACTTCCAAATGAGTAATTTTATCAAATAAGGTGGCTGAAACTTTTACTCCAAGAACTCCTTTTTTAATTACTACCCTTCTGGTGGTCAACAAATATCTATTGGCATGATAAAGATGCATGGTTTTTAAGCTAGCAAATAAAATCATCGCAAAAAAAGCTAAAGTTAAAGCCCCGCTTTTTCCCAAACCTAACAGCCAGCCTAAACCAATTCCTGCTCCAAAAAATAACAGTCCCGGAAAAAGCAGATAAATAATAAATGAAGATCTGATATGGGCAGAGGATAAGCCGGTTACTAAAACCAGTTCCTCATCTTCAGATAAATATTTTTTAAAAGCATTTTTCTGCTTTTCAGTAGGAGATTCTCTGTAATGAAACTTAGCCATTAAAGATATTGTACCAAACTTTGGGGTAATTTAACTTCTTTTCCTCTGTATAAATGCATCAACCTGATTGAGCTCTCGCAATAAATCTCTTTTTTGGGAGACATTAACATTAGATGAACCATTTATCCTTTTCCATATACCAAGATCCGTATTGGGAAAAATTATCCTGCCCCCTGCATTAAAAACAGCAACCCCTAGTACAACTTCTACTCCTTTTAATTTTGTTCCTCCTTATACGGATCAAAATGGCTTTGAATAAGATAATCTATTGTTAAACCCTCAACTTTTGCTAAGACTTCAAATAGATTAAGGGATTGTCTCATAAAGTTACGTTCTTCAATTGCCTCAGTTGCCATTAATCCACTTAAAAGAGCTTCTTGTGCATATAACACTTTTCCATCCCTACTTTTAGCCAAAGGCCATTTTTTACGATTTAGAAAAACGGATTCTTCGTCTATTACAAAATACTGTCTCTTCTCATGATTCATATTAATATTCCCCCATGCCTTGGGGCATAGCCGGAGTAGCAGGAGTTTTTTCCGGAGCATCTGTTATTAAAACCTCTGTTGTCATGACCATGACAGCAACTGATGCAGCATTTTGCAGCGCAGAACGGGTGACTTTAACAGGATCTATAATTCCGGACTTCACTAAATCTTTGACTTCCCCATCCATTACATCAATTCCCATATTTCCGGAAATACCTGCAATTTTTGCTAAAGCAACTCCCTCATCTAATCCGGCATTTGAAATTAATTTTCTAAATGGCTGCTCAAGGGACTTTTTAACAATTTCCACTCCAACTTTTTCCTCACCCTCAAGTTTTAAGCTATCTAAAACTTTTGCAGCCCTGAGTAAAGCAACTTCCCCTCCGGGAACTATCCCTTCCTCAATAGCAGCTTTTGTGGCAGCCACTGCATCTATGACCCTTTCTTTTTTCTCTTTAAGCTCAACCTCTGTTGCAGCTCCAACATTAATAACAGCTACTCCGCCTGTTAGTTTTGCCAGTCTTTCCTGCAGTTTTTCTTTATCAAAATCAGACTCAGTTGAGGCAAGCTCTTTTCTAATCTGAGAAATTCTGGCCTCAATTACAGCTTTTTTGCCTTTACCATCAACAATTAAGGTAGCATCTTTAGTTGCAGTGACTCTACTTGCTCGACCTACATAATCCTTAGGTTCGATTGAGTCAAATTTAGCACCTGTATCTTCAGAAACTACTGTACCACCGGTTAAAATAGCAATATCATCCAACATTTCTTTTCTCCTATCACCAAATCCAGGAGCTTTGACGGCAATGACGTTAAAGGTACCTCGAAGCTTATTTACTACTAATAGTGCCAGTGCTTCTCCTTCAATTTCGTCTGCAATTATTACTAAATCTTTTGAAAATTGTACAAATTTTTCTAAGAAAGGAACAAGATCAGAGGCTGCTGAGATTTTTTTATCAGTAATTAATATATATGGCTCTCCATCATTACTTGCTTCCATCCTATCTGTATCAGTTACAAAATATGAGCTTACAAACCCTTTATCAAATTCCATCCCTTCTTTATAATCAACAGTTATCTCCAAACCCTTTCCTTCCTCAACTGTAACAACTCCGTCTTTACCGACTTTATCCAAAGCCTGGGCAATTATTTTTCCAATTGCTGAATCTGCTGCAGAAATTGTAGCAACTTGTGCAACCTCAGCTGTGGAGACAATTTTTTTACTCATCCTTTTTAATTCCTCAACCAATAAATCAACTGCTTTTTCAACTCCTTTTTTCAAAATCATTGGATTT
>Ga0209515_10005830_pt1 | contig 15746 bp, 9 predicted proteins | sample Subgroupgradi54m_FD_187454 | JGI IMG/M metagenome (GOLD analysis project Ga0209515, IMG submission 187454) | Subsurface groundwater microbial communities from S. Glens Falls, New York, USA - GMW60B uncontaminated upgradient, 5.4 m (SPAdes)... ...
CGCCCTTTTGTTTTAATGATATTAACTGTCTTAAATCCATAATGTCTATTCTATTTCCTGCCATCGCCATTTATTTTTGACGAAATTGAAAAACATTATGAAAATTGGCACAATTGCGACTGGAAACACTGGCACTATATCATTGGAAAGCGTGGCACAGTTGCGACTGGATTATCCATCTAAAAGAATAAATGGTTTAAAATGATACTAGTTTATAAGTTTGGTGACAAATTAATTGAATATCAATATTTTTTTATTTAGTTTTCCCTCATTGAGGAGAAGAGAAAGTATTACTTTCGAAGACCAAACGTTAGTGCAGAGATTAAGGGAGGTAATTTTAGTTTATTAGTTCTATTTATAGAAGCTTTTCAAATTGTCACCCTCCTCAATCCTCCCTCGAGGGAAGATTTTAAACTGACTATATCACCTGTAAACACTGGATATATGGTGATATTTTAGCATCAAGGTTAAAATAAGGTTGATAATTGGAATGCTAAGCAATTTTAAATATCAAATATATTTCAATATACACCCTTGAATTTCATTTAAATTTTAAAATCAGCCAAATTTAATAAATACTCATTGTTAAAATGTTAAAGCCATTCGTTATAAAAAATGCTATTAGGATTAATCATTCTCCAGTAAACTATTAACACCAACAAATTTTGAATTCGTTATTATACAAAGGTTCATTGCCATAACTTATTAATTTTAATTCGGTAAAAGTATTTCAACTAATCGCTTTTTTAATTTTATCTTGGTTTCATTAAACAATTCATTTAAACTTACCTTTTCAATGTCATTTTGAAAAAATAAATTATTGTTAATTATTGGTAATTGAAAGGCTTTTATATTTATTTCAATTTCATTTGCTAGATCATCAGTTATGATTATTTCAGACTCACTTTCTTGATAATGTTTAATCGTATCAGGATAAAATAGTTTTATTTCATCGACTTTATATCTTACAGCATAAGCCAACATTTGATATAAATCGTTTTGAGAGATTCCATTTTTTGGATCTTTCCCTTCTGAATAAATGATTTTATATTTGGTATCTGCAATTATTTTTTTGAAATCAACTTCAAGTATTAAATCAGGTCGTAAACTAAATTTCTTGTCATTATCCAAATATTTCGATCCAACTTGTGATTTAGCTTTGACTTCTTCTATTTCCTTGTCAATAAATCCAAAAATAAAATCTTCGAATACATATTCCATTGGCAACAAAAAAGCGAAGAGTTTTAAATCATTTTTATAATCCAATGAAACACTGTTATTTAAAAATAAATAACAATAATCTCTAATTGTTTCAAAACTACCAAACATTGGATTGAATTGAATGTTCAAACACTCTTCAGCTGTAACTCTAATATCACTAACATCATCTAATATGAACAGTATTTCTCGTAAATATTTTTTATTTTCCGATACTGTTGTTGCATTGAACAGAAAAGTTGTAACATATTTCACTATTCTATTAAATTTATTATCTACTACAAATGCGTCGTAATTACAATTTATTTTATGCCAATTTCCTTTTGCTGTATTTTCTGTAATATATTTATTAGTGTTTAATCGTCCTTTAATAAAGGACAGTTCTTCTTCAACTTCTTCATATTGCTGATAGATAGAACTAGACAATAATTCTTTTGTGTATTTTGAAAATAAATAAATAAGTATTTCAAAAAAGTCACTTTTAGTACTTCCTAATGAAGATTGATAATTAGGAAATTTTATCTTTCTGCAATAACTTAACCACCACAATACATGATTGTGAATTGAAGTAATATCAGAATCTGTGTAATTTCTACTTTCATCAAAAAATATTTTAGGTAATAAATTTATTTTTTGACCTTCAAAATGAATTACTCCTACATATTTATTAGACTTCAACTCTTTGGTTTTGTTAATGAATTGAACAAACCTTTGAACTTCTATTTTATCAGATTCATCTTCACTAAAGAAGGAAGACTTCTCTCTTTCTTTCCAAATCTCATCCAAAAAATCTTCTAACCCTTGGAAAGAGCCATTAAATTCTTGTTTGTTTTGATATTCAAAAAGATTTAACATGATAATTCATTAATTTTTAAAGGATAAGAATTTTCTATAATAGTTAATCCTGCATTTTTTAAAATTCCTGCAACTTCCTTTTCATCATTCATAAAATATTCAAGTAAGAGAGGGATTACCTTTTTATTCATTCGTTCTACTAAATCAATATTATTTCCCATGAAGTAAGAATGTCCAATTTGAAAGTCATGTCCCTTTAATTCTTTTACTCGGTTATTTATTTTTTCTAAAATTTCTGTATCATAAATTTCGTGACCTTCTATTTTATATTTTGGATACATAGCTTCAAATTCAAAACGTCTTCGTAGTGCAATATCTAATAATGAAATTGATTTATCAGCTGTATTCATCGTTCCGATAATATATAAATTTGAAGGAACGATAAAATCTTCACCTGAAGGCAAAGTGCATTTTAAGGGAATAGATCCATGAGAACGTTTATCAGGTTCTATTAAAGTGATCAATTCTCCAAAAACTCTTGAAATATTTGCTCGATTAATTTCATCAATAACAATTACATATCTCTTTTCTTCTACTTTTACCGCATTCGTTTTTCCGTTTTTTAATAAAATTTCTAATAGTGGATTGTAATATGGCTGAAGTCCACCTAAAACTATATCATTTGTCCCTTTATCATACATTTTATGAAGTGAATCTAAACTTAAAGTATGTTTAGAATCGCCTTCATTTTTTCTGAACTCAATCGATTTTGAACCAACACTTGTGATAAAATAAGATACCGTTTTCATTGGTATTTCAATTTGTTCGCCCTCACTTAATGGAGAAATAAATTCATAAAAAACTTCTTCAAATTTACGCTTTACCTCATTTGGTTTTTTTGAATCAATTAAATTCTTTAATGCCCTATCTGAGATACGTTTAAAAACACCATCTTTTCTTTCAAATGTTAAATTTCCAGCATTTTCAATATCAGGTCTTAATCCTTGAATAAAATCTTCATAGCTGTAATTTTGATGAAATGTGATAAATTCAATTTGATCACCAAGATTTTTGTTGAATATCATTTGAACTTCATCATAATCTTCAATTATTCTATCTTCTATTATTTCTGCTGATCGTTGAAGTGTTAAGTGAGTTTTTCCTGTTCCTGGAGGACCATAAAAAATTTGATTGAGTGGAAAATTCATTTTAAAATTATTCATTTTATTTATTGTATCAATACCTAATAGTTTTTTGAGATGAGCGACATATTCAGGAAATTTACTTATACCTGTAAGTGTTTTTAGTGCGGTTTCATTATCATTATCCACCCATAAACCCTTTTTAATCCATTTAACTTTTCTACATGATTTATATTCATCTCGTGAATCATCAAAATAATAATCAGATGTAACAACTCCATATCCAACAAATTCATTCTTGCCTTTCGTGACAAAAATTAAATCATTTATAGCAACACTATTTTTAAATTCATAATTTGCTAAAGAATCATTCTTTTTCGATCCATTTACATTATATATTTCACGAAGTCGGTCAGCAATAATCTTTTTGTCTTTATATTGACTTAGATCACCTAAACTATCCCAACCTATAGCCATTATACCTTGTTCATAGAATTCTTCCCACAACCTTGCGTTTTCGGCAGGACTATAATTCCAAACATTTTGATTTTTAGGCATCGTTGTATTTTCATTTAAACTTGAATTAAAATAAGTTCCAACTGAAAAAATAAAATCTTGCACTAAAAGATGTTGAAATTGGTCATTGTAATTACCATCTTCATTACAAAAGTCATTATAAGTCGTTAAAAAAGTTGAATCTTCAATTATAAAGGATTTAATTTCATTGCAAACAATCAAAAATGGTTTATAATTTGTGACATCACCGCCTTTTACTCTTGGTAACTCAAGGCAGTCATTAAAAGCATTAAACATACTATGTTTGTATAAGAAATACTTTTCAGGATATTGCAAGGTTAAATACAAGAAAATCGCTCTTAAATCCCCATGCGAATGATAGTTTATTTTTTTATCAGGAATTAATGCTTGTAAGTCAGGTAATTTCTCATCATAAAAGGCAATGAATTTTGAAATTCTTTCTGTTAAATCTATTGTTTCATCAAAAAGCTGATCAAAAACTTTGATTGTTTCATCTTTAAAAACATCAAACATCCACAGAGTATGCTGAGTTGGATAAAAGTTTCCACTTGACCATAGGTTTTTATCTCCGCTAACTTCAAATGCGGATTTAAACATTGCTGGTTTATCAGAAGCGTTCCAATCCCATTTTTCAAATACTTGGTTTAACACTTTCCATTTGTATTTTTCTTTATGTTCTGAAATTGGTTTTTGAAAATACTCTTTATATTGCTTCCAAAATTTCCGTAAAAGTTCCTTGTTCATTTTTATTTCCTTTTTTATTGATTGTCAATTAATAATTTGCTAATCAACCATTATTTTTCTGATTCTCCTCAAACCTCATTTTTGCAATCTCAATTGATTTCTTTAATTGATCTTCTAATAGTTTTTTATCAGGAAGTTCTGTGAAATATTGTGCTACTTTAATTCCTGATTTTTCTAATGGGTGTAGTTCTATTTGTTCTTTTCCGCCTTTGGAATATAAATCTATAATTCATAAATCCCTTGCGACAATATCTCTAACTTTAAATCTATCAAATTACTTTTTAATTCCTCAATTTCATTAAATGGCTTTTCTAATTCAATCATACTTACTTTACCTTCAAAATAAAGTATTTCAGTTAATTTATAAATAATTATTTTTTGTTCTAATATTTCTTCGGTTAAAAGGATGTTTTCTTGTAATGATTTATTTTTTTGTGATATTTCAGCTTTCTTTAAAGTTATTTCTAATTCTTTATATTCTTTTTGTGAATTATAAAAATCTTCAATATATTGAGCATTCCTTTTGTTTTTTAAATACTCACCTTTATTGTAAATCGGAATACTCAAATTGATTCCAAAACTTTCATAAATATTAGCATTAACTTGATCACTATAAGGTTTTGTCGGATAATTAGGTAAAGTGTAATCTTTATTATTTGTAGAAAATCCAGTACTTAAATTTCCACTTAAACTTAATGTTGGTAAAATTGAATTTTGAGCCATTTTATTTGTAATTAATTCTGTTTCTTGTTCAATTTTTAAAAGCTCTAATTCACTAATTTCATTAACTTTAATTTTACAGTTTGGACAAATCTCAATTAATTGCCTAACATAAAATTCATTATTCAGAGGAAGTCCACAATAAAAATTTAAACTAAATAATTTGAATTTAAATTCTTGATTTAATTTATTTATATCTAAAGAAACGTTTTTTATTTGAATCGAAGTTTGTAAAGTATCAATTTTATTTAGCCTCCCATTTTTTAATAAAAGAATTTGTTGATTTTTAAATTTCAATAAATTTTCATTTGATATTTTCGCTTTTTCTATTGAATATTGTAATTTTAATAATTCAATATATTTTTGAATAACGTTTAATTTGACACTTTCTATTTTAGTTTCAAGATTGATATTTGTTTTAAAAATATTTAAAGTGTTAATCTTTTTTTGGTTAAAATATCTATTGCCACTATACAACAAAGTATTTGAAGACAAGCCCATATTTTGAGATTGCACATTAGTAGTTGCAAAACTATTAGTGAACATATCTAATTTTCGACCAAAACTTAAATTATAACCTGTATTAGCAGTTATACTTGGTAAAAAACTAAATTTGTGGATTTTTTTAGTTAATAGGTTTTTAGTTAAATTGTAATTTTCGGTAATGTAATGTTTCTCATTTTTAATAGCAAGATCTATACATTGCTCGAGTGATAAAGTATCTTGAGAAAAACATCTTGTTACAGTAAATAAAAAACATAAAATAACAACTAGCTTCATCGTTTTATTAAATTGAGAATTTTTTCAAATAAGCGTTCAATCAAACGTTTATTTGTTGTGATAATTTTTATTCCTCCAGTTAATTTAACCTGGTAAGGTATTTTTTTATTATAACTAGTAATCAAATTATTTTTTAATTTGATTTTAATTTCATACGATCCGTTGTTATCAATTGAAGTTATATTGCTAACTTGACCTTCAATCATTCCATATTCATTTTTTGGATAATCATCTAATTCAATGAAAGTTTTTTGTCCTATTTTAATTTTACCTATACCATGTGACTTTATTGTTGCGAATCCAATTAAATTATTGCCATTTGGCACAATTACAATTGAAGCTTCATTAGGCTTATAAAATTTATTTACTTGAAGTTGAGTGTTAAATAAAACTTTTCCATCACAAGGGGAAATCCAAAACGCACTTTTCTCCCAAGTGGTTAAAGCTGTTTTTAGTGTTACAATATTTAATTTAATATCTGAAATATATTTTAACTTTTGAAGTTGATTTTCATTTTTTATTTGATCAATTTGTTTTTTTAATTCATTTAAAGAAATCATGTTTTGTAAATATGCTTCTTTTTGATTTTCAACAGCTTGAAAAGCTTGATTTTCATTTCTTTTGTCTTGATTTAAATTTTGCTTTGAAATAATATTTTCATTCATTAAACGTTTACTCGCCTCTAAATCTTCTTTAAATAAGATATAATCATTTTCTGATAGTTTCATTTTTCGAGATGAAATCAATCTCAAATCTTCCCGAAAATTTATCTCGTTTTGAATTTTTTCAATCTGTTTTTCGAAAATTCGTTCTTTGCTTAAATTATTCCATTCTGAAATTAATATTTCAAGCCGTGTATAGTTCTCTTGAATCAATCCTAAATTAACATTTTCTAAAACCAATGGTATGCTGGTATTTTTTTCAGTAATGGTTTTTTCAATTTGACAAAGATATTTTTTTACAGTTTCAATTGATTTGGGATCGGCTTGATTATTGAATTGTGCAAGTAAAGTGTTTTTTTTCACTTTTTGATTATCTTGAACATTTAATGATTCAAGTTTAAAATACATCTGATTTCGAATTTCAATAGGAGGTGTAGAATTACTAATTATAACCTTCCCTATTATTTCATCAGGATATTTAATAAGCCATGAAACAAATATCAACATTATTATTACCACGAAAAACACGGTGTTTCCGTAGCGAATTATTCTTCTAGGTGGTTTTGTTAGCACTTCATTTAGTTGCTCACTCTTTAACTTAATATTTTCTAGTTGATTACTTTTCATCAGATTTCCACCCCCAATTTTTCTAATTCTAATTGATTTTTCACTAAAGAATAATAGTTGTTTTTTAATTCAAGTAATTCTGAATGAGTACCTTTTTCTAAAATACCACCCTCTCCCAATACTACTATTTGATCTGCGTTTTTAACAGTACTCAAACGATGAGCAATTATAACAGAAGTTCTACCTTTCATGAATTCATTAAGATTTTCCATAATTACTTTTTCATTTTTTGAATCTAAGGCACTTGTTGCTTCATCAAAAAATAAAAATTGAGGGTCTTTGTAAACAGCCCTAGCAATTAAGATTCTTTGTTTTTGTCCAGTACTTATTCCCACACCTTCTGAACCTATTTTTGTATTATAACTTAAAGGTAGACTTTCAATGAATTCTTGGATATTTGCTATATGGATTGCTTTTAACAATTTTTCTTTATCAATAATATCTTCACCTACTGCAATATTATTAGCAATGGTGTCATTAAAAATAAATCCTTCTTGCATCACTGAACCACAAACATTTCTCCAAGTCCACTGCTTAAATTCATTTAAATTTGAATTCCCTAGCAATATTTTACCTTCAGTTGGCTCATAAAAACGCAATAAAATTTTCATTAAAGTTGTTTTTCCACTTCCACTAGATCCAACAATTGCAGTAATTTTATTTTGTGGTATTTCTAAATTCAAGTTTTTTAATACTAATGTGTCAACTCCAATATATCGAAAGTTTAAATTATGTATTCTGATGTTTAAATTTTCTGGTAATTCCGTTTTTTTATTTTCGTTTTCGTCTTCCTCATCATCCCGATTATGAATTTCACTTAACCGTTCCAGTGATATTTTGGCATCTTGAACAGAGTAAATAAATGATAAAAATTGAGAAATAGGGGCGCTTAATTGACCAGTAATATATGAAACTGAAAGCATCATACCTAGTGTTAAGTCTCCACTGATAACAAGCTTTGCTACGTAAAATGTAATAATAATATTTTTAACTTCATTTATAAAATTTGAACCTGTATTTTGCAATTGATTCAGATTCAAATTTTTTATGTTAATCTTAAATAATTTCACTTGAATATTTTCCCATCCCCATCTTTTTTGTCTTTCAGCGTTATGTAATTTTATTTCTTGCATTCCACCTATCAATTCAATAATCTTACTTCTTTCTGCACTTGCCTGAACAAACCGTTTATGATCTAAATCTCTTCGTTGCCTTAAAAAAACTAAAATCCAAATAAAATAAATAGAAGTTCCTATTAAGAAAATTAAAAAAACAGGAATACTATAAATGCATAAAACAGCTCCGAAAACTACAAAATTAAGAATCGAAAATAAAACACTTAACGTTTGATTAGTCAATAAGTTCTCTATTCTTGAATGATCTCCTATTCTTTGCAATAAATCTCCAGTCATTTTAACGTCAAAATATGATAATGGTAATTTCATCAATTTTATTAAAAAATCTGAAACTAATGAAATATTAATACGAGTACTTAAATGCAATAGAATCCAAGATCTAACTATTTCAACCCCCGTTCGCCCAATAAAAACAAACAATTGAGCTATTAGTATTAGATGCAAAAAATTAATATCCTTATTTTGTATCCCAATATCGACAATGCTTTGTGTTAAAAAAGGGAAGATAAGTTGCAAAACACTTATTGAAAATAGTCCTAATATTAGTTGAAATAAATAACGTTTGTAACCATATAAATATTGAAATAAAAATAAAAAACCTTGTTTTTTTTGAATATCATCTTCTTCAATTTGCTTAAACCGATGTGTTGTTTCTAATAATAATGCTATTCCTTCTTCTGTACTAGTTGAAGCATGACTTCCAATCCATAAATCTAAAAACTCACGAATTGAATATTTAATTAATCCAACTGCGGGGTCCGAAATAGAAACACAATTCTTCTTTATCTCATAGAGAACTACAAAATGATCTTGTTTCCAATGTAAAATACAAGGTAAAGGTACTTCTGATTTAAGTTTATCTAAGTTTATTTTAACACCAAGAGTTCTAAATCCAATGTTTTCAGCAGCTTTACTTATATTTTGTAATGAACTACCTGATCTCGAAGTTTCAGCTAATTTTCTAAGTTTTTCAAGTGAAATAATACGACCATAATATTTTGCTATAATCCTAAGACAAGTAGGACCACAATCCATTATATCTGGTTGCTGATAAAAAGGGAATTTTCTCAATTTAAAGTATTCTTAAGTATTAATTTAATAATAATTTCTTTTTTGTGATTAAATATTTGTGTAAATAATTATATACTATCATTTCATTTTCTCTCTGTGAATTAATAAAAATTCGATTTAATGACATATGAATACAACTAGACACGAATATAAAATAGCCATTTTTATCATTTTTGTATAAACTTTCTAAATCATTATTAATTTTCTTAAGTTGAGTCATTTTTTCTTTTAAAATTTTATTGATGTTTTTCCTTTCATTTTTGAATAAAAACTCATTTTCATAACTTTTCATTTTTATTAAATCAGTTCGATAATTTAAATTTATTCGTTCTTTATTTATTAAATTATCTTTAAATTCGTCATTAAAATGATTTTTTGCATTTTCAATAAATAATATTTTACCCTCTTCAGAATAATTTAATGCACTTAAAAAGTTTAAAACTATATCAATTGCTACAATCCACCTTAAATCTTCATTTGTACATTTTTTTATAATATCTAGAATCTTAATAGTGGATAAACTATCTATCATAAATACTGTCTCAGCAGAATATATTAATTCATTTTGATACCTTTCTATTTCTCGTTCATAAATTCTCAATTGAATATCTTTTACAGAAATATTTGATTTAAATTTATTTAAAATTAAATCAGAAAAAACTTTTGAATTTTCTGTATTTTCTGTATGAAATCTCAGGCGTATATGATTTTCAGGATCATTGTAACGAATAAAGAAAAACCCATCTATCATTTTAGATTTTAACAATTTAAATAAGAGAGGTTTTACTATATTCACTAATAAATTATCTGCAATATTAGTTTCACAATATATATGTATAGATGTCCAATTTGAAAAAGGTAAAAATGTTTTTTGAATATTTTTATTTATTATTTTTTCTTTTAAAAATATTTTTTTGTTAATTATCTTTTTGGATTTCTCAATAGATGCTAAAATTTCATTATTATAACATTTATCACTTATGTCATCATTTACTAAATCTGACGGATTAAAATATTCTGTTATGTAAAAGAATTTCTTTTTTTTAATTATAGAATAAAACACTTTATTGTCTAACTCATTTTCTAAATTAATTTTTAAATTATTATCTGAATCAGTTATATTAAATATTTGTGGTATTTTAAATTTTTTTAATATTTCAATTGCCCTTTTGTTTTCGTCAATTTCTTTTTTAATAAAAGCTAAATCATTATTATCTAAAACCCATGTTTCTGGATAAACAATTACATTTTTATGCTGTATTCTAGGTATGTATTTTGTGAGTTTTTTTATATTACTCAAATCAAAAAATATTCCTGTTTGAATATTTTGAAATTGCAACTCACAAAGAAAATGGTAAATTGGTAAAGAGTCAAAAGAATAATTATGAGCATTAGATAATCTTGGAATAATTTCAGAATTTAATTTTTTTGACCATAACAATAATCTTCCCTCATGCATTTTTAAATATAACTCGTTTATATTAATTATTTTTTCTTTACTTAAATCAGAATTTGAAATATAAGGTATTTCATAATTTTTATTTTTTGGTCTAATTAAAATATTATTTAAACCAGGAGTGCTTATATGTAGTATTTCTGCTAGAATTTCATTTTGATTCAAATTAATTTCTTTTGTAGATATATTTTGATAAATTTTATTTATACCATCATCTAAATGTGCAAACCTTGCAATATAATTTGTAGAACTCGATCCTGAAACAGATTTCAACAAAATTTTTTCATTTTGCTCTTTATCAAATATTTTTGAAAATAGAAGATGCATTGTATCAGGCAAATTTTCATCCTCGATTTCTTTTTGTTTAAGTAAATCAATTTGACTCAGTTCTATAATCCTCTCATCACTTTTTAAACATTCAATTATTTTTTTGTAAAGTAAATTTTCAGTATAATTAATTTGATAATTATTAATGTTTGATTTTTTTGTGGTAAATAACAAATTAGACAATAATGGATTTGGACTTTTATTATTATTGGAATTACCTGCGAATCCAACTCCTATTTCACTGTCGATAGCTTCAGATAACGGAATTAATTTATTTTCAAATAATATCGTAAACTTTTTTATAAAATCGGTTAAATAAGTGCTTTTATTAACTTCTATTAATTTACTCATTAAGTTTATTGCTGAAAATATTTCTTTTTGTATATCATTCGATAAAATTGCATTATAAAATTGACAAGTTCTATTACAAATGATAGCTTTGTTATTTTCAGTTACTATATCTAACTCAAATAATATTGCAATTATTTTATTATTTTCAGTTATGAATAAATTAGAATTAAAAAAAAGATGGTTATTATTTAAACCCACTAGAATCGATCTAATTTCATTTAATTTTTTTGAATAAAAAAAAGTTCTCTCTAATTGATATTCATCAAGTTTAGTTATTATATCTGTTATAGGCTCAGAACTTGTTGGCGATATAAAAAAATTACTAATCAAAATATTGTTATCAATTAGCTCAATAATAAAATCTTCAGATACTTTTTCTGAAATATTATTACTTATTAATAGGGTTTTTAAATCTTTAAACCTTTTAGCTCCCTTATCTAAAAATAAAATTATTTTTTTTAAATAAAAGTTATAATCTACTGAATTAAGCTCATAACTTGTTTTATTATTTTTATTGATAGTTTCAACATATCTAAACTTATTATTCACTATATAATAGGAATTATTAATTTGATATTTTATTTCTTTTTTAATTAAGGGATCACTATTTATTATATTTATTATTCTTTGTAAATATTCGAAATCTATATAAAAATTATTTACAAAACTTTTTAGTCGTATGTCATTTTCATTTGACCACGTCCCTATTCCAGTAGCCGAAAAAGCTCCAAATGGAGTACATCTTGTTGTTATTCTTGTATGATATTTTTTTAATGATATTACAATTTTTTGAATTTCTTTTTGATCAGTAATTTTATTATTTGTCAATTTTAAAAATTTTCCATGTAAAATTGGTGAAGCTATGAACAAAGAATTCAAATTTTCAAATGATTTAAAAAAAGCTATTATTTCTTCGTTATTTAATTCGTTTTTTGATATTGGATGAGAAGGAAGTCTAATTAAAAATTCCTTATTAAAATTAAATGATTTCATAAATTCAATATATTAACAATGTTTGTTTCCAATTATGCTTAGATTTTTGATTTACAAAATCTAAATAAGCTAAACCAATCCCTGAAACACCTGATAAGAAACCATATTCAGATACCCAACCTTCTTTTTGTCCCCCATAAATTTTATAGCCACAAAAGAAAGACTTGTTTTTTGATAAATTTATTGTTCTTTTTAACCAAAATAAACTGGTTGTTTTAAATAACCTAATTTTCGTGATTAAATAAAATTCATTAAATAAAAGATAAAGTCCTGAGCTACCATGACACAATTCAGCATCTATAACATTTGATAAATCTCTTTTTTTTCTTAATGAACAATCTTTCGCAATCTTAATAGATAAAATGTACAAATCAAAATCTTTAAGAACAATAGAAGCTTTTAATAAGCTATATGCTATACCTAAATCACCAATACACCAAGCTAGCCGAGAATTGTATTCCTGCTCTTTATTTTGTACTCTAATTGTATCAGGGAAAATTGAATTAAATGAATTTTCTTTGTTTATTTTCATATAAAACAAAATGAATTTTACAATTTCATTTATATCTTTAGTAACTTCAATTTTATTTTTTAATATTTTTTTAGATTCACATAAAAAAACTAAAATCGATCCAAGTCCATGAGATAGTGATAATTCTTCAACTTCATGTGAATCTCCATTCTTATATAAAAAAGAAGACCATCTAATACCTTTTTCATCTTTTTTACAATTATCTCTTAACGAAATTATTATTTTTTCAATGTTTTTTTTTTCTTTTCTTTTTAAAAAATAATTACCTAAACCGATAGCTCCATGCAAAAAATCAAAATCTTTATTTTTTAAATACTGATCTAAATTTAATGTAATTATTTCGTCAAAATCCTCAAGAAACTCATTACAATTAATATTTTTAGAATTATAATATTCTGACAATACCCAACCTACTCCTGCTAAACCTTCACTATATGATGTTTTTTTTAAATCATTTACATTTGAAACTATACTGTCTAAAAATTTATCAGATAATTTAATTTTCACTTTAAATTTTTTTTCATATTCAAATGCAAACAAAAACAATCCACTTAATCCAAAAATTAATGAAACATCAGTAGTATTAATATCATGAAGATTATTATAGATTTTATGAATTTCATTTTCAATTTTATTATTATCTATTTTCATTTTTTATTAACGAATTTACTGGAATTGCTTTTTTATTATAAAAAACATAATCTATTTCTTTTAAATCATAGTAATAGTAGCCACTGAATTTAGAATCCCCTTCGGGTCCTGAACCAAAATCTTGAATTAGAATTTTATTTTTTTTCAATTGAATATTTTTTATCAAAAAGAAACAAACATCATTAATATTCTTCTTATTAATCAAATATGGTAATGTTTTTTTTGGAGAGATAAAAATTTTATTAGTTGTTCTCCATTTTCCATTTTCTTTTTTCACCGCTAAATATTCTCCTTCATAAAATTGAGATATTATTTTAATATAAGATTTTTCATATTTTCTTAATAAATAAAAACCCATATTCTTATTGATATTTAAAATATGATAATTTGCAGCCAAAACAAATCCTAGGTTGCCAATTTTGTAATTATTTATGATATTATAAGCCATGCAACTGTCCCTATAATTTATTTCTTTATTAAGATTTTGGTAATTATATTTTTTATAAATTAAATATTGATTTATATTTGTAAATTCGTAAGTCATTAAGTTTGTGATTTCATTTGAATTAATAAATTCAATTACCCTTTCTATCTCCTCAATGCTAATTAATTCTTTTTTTATAATTTTATTATATAAACTAATAATATTATTGTTTACTATATTATTTTCTTTAAGTTTAAAATGAAGAAAAATTATAGTAGATCTATAATCCTGCATATCTATACCTATCAAATTAATATTATCATTATCATTTACAAAAGAAAGAAAATTTAAAAACTCTTTACTTTTTAGTCCATATAAATGTAATGAATTATAAAATACACTTGAATCGATATCATTTTTTAAATATAATTTGTATAAATAACTAATATTTGCAGGTATTTCAGCAAATACATTTATTGTATCTTTATTAATTATATTATTCTCAATAATTTTCCTCCTAAAATCCCAATCAATTGAATTCCCATGTGATGATTCTCCTATGCCAATCAAACATTTATTGTTGTCAATTTTGAAATTCAATAAGCACTGCTGAAAACTACATAAGGGAAAAAGAAAGAAAAGTAATATTAAAAAAAAATTTATCATTTGAATTATTTAAGCAAATCAGGTGTGTGTCTGTTAAAATTACAATAAAAAAAGTTAGATAATCGATTTACAATTATCTAACTAATAGTTTTAAAATCGTTAATAAATATTAACCTACTTCACAACAATTTCCTGATTTAGAATATTTATCACCATCTCCACATTGTGTTAAATGTCTTCTAGAATATCTACAATCTGTATCTCTTCCTGATTTTTTTCTTTCAAATTCACTGTCAAAATCTAATCCAAATTCTGAATTTAAATCTGCATTTAATAATGCTTCTTCATTAGCTACTCCACCAAGAATCCCATCCATTTGATTCAAACTTAATTGACTCAAATTTTCTTTGTTTAATGATATTTTTTTCATTTCTTAAATTTTTTCCTTTTCAAAATTGCAGTAGGATTTAAACTGGCTTAACGATCAATCGGTTGATTGTTTCACGGAAGTAAAACTAGTAAAATAATAATTGAAATCAAATAAATTGCGATTTTTTTTTAAAAATATCATGTAAGAAATTAATCCAATTAATTATTATCCATTAATATTAATAACCCCGAGGCAGAGTCTCGAAGTATTGCTAGGTTTAAAACAGCTAAGCCGTCCCTCATATATTTTAGTATACACTTATTCTTTTTCTAGGTTTAATACATAATTTTGAATTACTTCTTCAATTCGCAGATTGACCAACTGTATTTGCATAATAACCCCTTGTCCAAAAATCTCTACCACATAATTTCAATTTAATTTGTAGGTGTTATTTATATAATTGTTTGCTCTGATACTCTTTAATTTCATTACTATTGCTGAAACGCTAAACATGGTCAGTTTCATAATCTTTTTCAATAAATTCTGTTTCAACTCATTCTGAAATTTAAAGAAATATTTCTTTTAAAACTTTTTCCCTATTTCT
>Ga0209515_10005832_pt1 | contig 15742 bp, 14 predicted proteins | sample Subgroupgradi54m_FD_187454 | JGI IMG/M metagenome (GOLD analysis project Ga0209515, IMG submission 187454) | Subsurface groundwater microbial communities from S. Glens Falls, New York, USA - GMW60B uncontaminated upgradient, 5.4 m (SPAdes)... ...
CGCGACTCGAGGCCGCCACACACCACGTCGCCGCGGCGAAAGAAAAGCTGACCGCCAACAAGAATGCCCGCGCCGCGCTCGAAAAAGAGGTCGCGGTGCACCAGGGCCGCCTGTCAAAATTCCGCGAACAGGCGATGGCCGTCAAAACCAACCAGGAATACCAGGCCATCCAGCACGAAATCACGTTCGCCCAGACCGAAATCAAGAGGATCGAGGACGCGATTCTCGAGCGAATGATGGACAGCGACGACCTGACCGCTGCGGTCAAGGCGGCCGAAGCGCAGCTGGCCGCGGAGCAGAAAGCGATCGACGCGGATCGGCGCGCGATCACCGCCGCGCACGGCGAGATGCAGGCCGCACTCGAACGGATCACCATCGAGCGCGCCGCGCTGATCGCGGAGCTCGACGCACAGGTCTTCGGCACGTTCGAGGCCGTCTCGCGCAAACGCAACGGCGTCGCGATGTCCGAAGCGCGCGACGGGGTCTGCACGATCTGCCACGTCCGCCTGCGCCCGCAGGTGTTCAACACCGCCCGCCGCAACGACTCGATCCTGCAGTGCGACCACTGCAACCGCATCCTGTACTTCGTGCCGGCGCCCGCCGCGGCCCCTGCGCCCGACGCGTCGCCACAGCCCGCGTCGTGACCCCTCGACCGCGCTCGGGGCAGGCCCTCCCCTTCGACGACAGCCGCGCCCCGGGGCGCATCGTCGCCTACATCGACGGCGGCGCGCGCGGCAATCCCGGCCCCGCCGGCTTCGGCGTCCGCGTCGAGGAGGCCGACGGGACGTTGATCGAAGAGTTCGCCGAATCGATTGGCGTCGCGACCAACAATGTCGCCGAATACCGGGCGCTCGTCGCCGCGCTCGAGTGGGCCACGCGCCATGGCCATGACCAGCTCCACGTACGATCCGATTCGCTCCTGCTCGTGCAGCAGATGCTCGGCAACTACAAGGTGAAGAACGCCGGGCTGCAACCGCTGCACGCCAAGGCGCGGATGCTGGCGCACGCAATCGGCCGGGTGACGTTCGAGCACGTGGGCCGATCGCTGAACGCACACGCCGACCGCCTCGCGAACACGGCTATGGACGCTAAACTGAAAATTGAAAACTGAGAACTGAGAACTGACACTCACGGGCGAGTTCACTCGCACTCGATTTGCTTCTCGCACGTTTGACTTGTCGCTTTACTTTTCGTGATAATTGTAAAGGAGTTGTCCATGGCAGTCGTCACGGTCTCCAGCAAGAACCAAATCGTCGTCCCACGCGAAGCGCGCGAGGCGCTCCGCATCAAACCCGGAACCAAGCTCGACGTCGTCGTTAGCGGCGACATGGTGATCGTCATGCGGAAGCCCAAGAGCTACGCGGACGCGCTACGGGGTGTCGCGCGAGGCGTCTACCCGCCCGACTATCTGAAACGCGAACGCGAAAGCTGGTGACCGCCGGCTCGCGGCTGACCGTTTTCCTGAAACGCCATTCGACCATCGGCGTCGATACCAACCCGTTCATCTATCATCTACAGGACGATCCGCGGTATAACGCGACGACTTCAGCGCTTTTCGCCGCGATCGAAGAAGAACGAACGAGTGCCGTCACATCGACGATCACGATGCTGGCGTTGCTGGTGCGCCCCTTGCGCGATGGCCGCGCCACATTGGTCAACACGATCGACGCTCTCGGCTCACGTTACCCGAACCTCCGCTGGGTACCGACCTCGCTCTCGATTGCGACGCGCGCAGCCTTTCTGCGCGCCAGCCATCGCCTCAGCACGCCCGACGCCATCCAACTCGCGACCGCACTCGAGGCCGGCGCCAGCGGGTTCGTGACGAACGACGCGTCGCTCGCGCGGGTCGAAGAACTTGAGGTGTTCCTCATCGACCGCGATCTGTCCTGAATCACGCCGGCGAACGGGACCACCGGCCGGGCAAACCTCATGTCTCAGCCGTCTCAGTCGTTTCCCTGGGTCGCCGGTGCCGACGTTTCGACGTTCCGGCCAAGGACAGCACACAATCGTCGGACCTGCCGACTATCAGGATTCTTGTGGGCGCGGTCGGTCGGACGCGTGTCAGCGATTGGCGACGCGGGAACGTATGGCTGCGGCCATTCGTCCCGCGCCCTTGCCGGCGCGGCGATACGAGCAGAAACGATCGGGATCGGTCGCCGTGCAGAGCCCGGAGAGGTGAATCTGCGCGGTGGGGACGCCGGCCTGCTCGAGTTGGTCGATCGCAGCCTGCCAACCGGTGAACTGCCAGTGAGCAGCGCGATCCCCATCGGAGAACCATCGCGCGAGGTGGTCGTCGGAGAATCCCGCGGTGACGAACTGTTGTCGCACGTCGTCGCCCACCTCGTACTTCCCTGCTGAGATGCACGGACCGATCGCCACGAGGAGGTCGGCGGGCCGACTGCCGAACTCGCGCGTGAGCGCAGCGACGGTCACGCCCGGCACGCCCGCAGTCAGGCCTCGCCAACCCGCATGCGCCGCGGCGACGGCTCCGGTCGCGCGATCGGCGACGAGCAACGGCACGCAGTCGGCGATCTGAATCGCGATCGCCATCGATGGGTCGTTCGACACGATGACGTCGGCATCCGGGCGGGAGTCCGGAAGCGGCCCGGCGCCGGCGCGGCGCACGATGACCGATGCGCCGTGGACCTGATGGACCCGGAGCAGGTGTGCACGATCGACGCCGAGCGATGCCGCCACCGGCTCCCAGCCCGCGTCGGTCGCCGCGGCCGGGGACCCAAGGGCCCAATCGCGCGTCGTGAAGAGGTGATCGGCGACCGACTGCAGGGCGCCGCAGACGAGCGCCGGGCCGCCGGCCGCTTGCACCCACTCGAAGCCGCCGCTAGGCTGGGGGCGCATTATTTCCGATCATGCCAAACATCATAGGCCTGGGTCTCGACGTCACCGACATTCCGCGCATCGTCAGCACCATCGAGCGCTACGGACAGCGATTCCTGCAGCGCATATTCACCGAAGGCGAGATCGCGTATTGCGCGAGGCGCCGCGTGCCGGCGGTTCATTTCGCGGGCCGCTTCGCCTCGAAGGAGGCGACGATGAAAGCGCTCGGCACAGGCCATTCGCGCGGCGTCCTCTGGCGCGACGTCGAAGTGGTACGGCACGGCGGACCGCCGCAACTGCAGTTGCACGGTGGCGCGGCCAGACGATTCGCCGCGATGGGCGGCCGTTCCTCGCTGCTGACCATCACGCATTCCGACGCGTTGGCGATGGCGCAGGTCCTGATCCTCGGCGACTGACGCAACGCCGGTTGCCATTTTGCGCGGCCTCGCGCGACGCGTCGCGCGGCCGGTCGCTGGCGCTCCGATAACGCTCGCGTTCACAGCTTCTTGCGGGCTCATCGTCTGACTCATGACCCGGCACCCGGATTGATCATCCCCGCGTCATGACGATCAAGATTACGCCAAACGACAAAGGGAACCCGCCCGGAAAACTCGCCGACGCCGAAGTGCACTTCAGCGACGGCCCGATGGAAGGTCTGAAACTGATTGGCTTCGCCATTTGGGAACGGCGCGGCGGCAACGGCCGCAACGTCACGTTTCCGGCGCGGCAGTATCAGGTGAACGGCGAGCGCCGCAGCTTTGCGCTGCTGCGCCCGATCGTCGACAACACGGCGCAGAACAAACTGCGCGAGCTGATTCTGGAGGCGTTTCAGGAGTACGAAGAGCGGGCGGCTATCGCCAGTTGAAACCGACGAATCGGGTAATCGAGTAAGTGGGTAGTTGAGTAATCGATTGACAATCGATTCGCGGACGATCTGCCAATCGACCAATCAATTCCCCGATTACCAGATTACCCAATTACCCAATGCGCTACTGGATGACTGGCAGTAGCTTCACGTTCTCCTGCGCGCGCTTCGGCGGCAGCGTCCACTCTTCGCGGAGGCTCTTGGCGTACTCGGCTTCGAAGAACGGGCGCTTCATGCCGCCGTCGATGATGTCCCAGGGAAGCGCGGCGTCTTTGCTGCGGTCGCGGAAGATGTAGAAATCGCCGTCGATACCGGCGTCGGCGACTGCGGCGCGCCAGTTCTGCCCGTTCTGCTCGGCGATCGCGATCGCCGGGGCCACGCGCCGGTCGCCCAGCGAGAGCAGCGCCTGAAAGTACGAGTGGCGCTCGGACTTGATGTTGAAGTACACGTTGTCGATGCCGGCGGTCAGGGCGCGCAGCCGCTTGATCTTGCGGTCGATCACGGCCGGGGCTTCCATCGGGATCCACTGATACGCGGTGCCCGGTTTCGGAATCAGCGGGTTCACGCTGCCGATGATGCGGCCGATCTGCCCCTTCGGGCGCGCGTACTTCATCATGCGGTCTCGAATTTGAAGCGTCAGATCGCGAATCGCCACCAGGTCTTCGTCCGTCTCGGTGGGCAGGCCGATCATGTAGTAGAGCTTCAGGTTCTCGATGCCGGTCGCGAAGATCAGATCGGCCCGGTCGAGAATCTCGTCGTTGGTGACGGTCTTGTTGATCACGCGGCGGAGACGATCGGAACCGGTTTCCGGCGCGATGGTAATCGTCCGCTCGCCGCTCTCTTTGAGGACGCGGACGATCGACTCGGTCAGATCGTCGAGCCGCAGCGAGGCGGGGCTGATGGCGTAGCCCATCTCGAGCAGGTTCGCGAGAATGCGCTCGATGTCCGGATGATCGCAGAGCGCAATCGACACGAGCCCTACGCGGCTCGAGTGTACGCGCGCCTCGCGCGCGAGCTGCAGGATGCGATCGGTCGGGAACGCACGGACGGGCAGGTAGTTGTAGCCGGCCCAGCAGAAGCGGCACAGGTTGGCGCAGCCGCGGACCACTTCGATGAGGAAGCGCGATCCGAATTCGGTATCCGGGGTGAAGATGCTGGTCGCCGGCGGGTCCACAGCGTCGGTCACTTTCAGCGCCGCCTTCCGCACGGGGACGGGAGCCGCGACGCCCGCGCGCACCGTATATCCCGCCAGCGTCCCATCGTCCGCATACCGCGGTTCGTAGAGTGAGGGGACGTAGAAGCCGCGTTCGGTCGCGAGACGCTGCAGCAGATCGTCGCGATCGGTGGCGGCGGCCACCGCGCGGCGCAGGCCGGGCACGAGCACTTCGCCTTCGCCGGCCGCGATCACGTCGGCGAAGAGCGCGAGCGGCTCGGGGTTGACGAACGTCACGGCACCGCCGACGACGATCAGCGGATGCCGCGGCGAGCGCTCGGCCGCGTAGCTCGGAATGCCGGCGAGGCGCAGCAGCGTCAGCACGTTCACGTAGTCCCACTCGAAGGACACCGAGAACGCGACGACGTCGAAGTCGCTGACCGGGGTCTGAGACTCGAGGGTCACCAGCGGGGTTTTCGCCGCCGACAACTCCGCCAATTCCTGCTTCGGCAGCAGAAAGAAGCGCTCGCAGACGATGTCGTCCTCAGCGTTGAAGAGGCGGTAAATGGTCTGGAAGCCGAGGTTCGACATCCCGACCCAGTACGTATTCGGAAACGCCAGGGCCACGCGCAGACGATTGCCGTGCGGCTTTTTGACGTAGCCGATTTCTTTCGAGAGGGTGACTTGTGCGCGTTCGCGTTGTTCCCAGGATTTCATGCGGTGATCCGGCCTGTCCTGCACCGGGTCGAGGCGTGCGGGCGCTCCAGCTCGGACGTCGGCGTTCTCGCGTGCCGTGGATATATCTACTCTACCATCGAGGACGCCGACCGGAGGCGGACTAGGCCCTTAGCCTTCCTGACGCCGCAGGAAAGCCGGTACGTCAAACGTCGAGCTGAGATCGAAATCCGGATCCGTCGCGAGGGTGTAGGCCTCGGCGGCCGGGCGCATCGCGTCGGGATCGCTCGAGCTGGCTGCGGCTGAGGGAGCCATCGAGGCTCCGCCGATGCTCACGGCCATCGAGACGTCGAGCAGCGGACGCCGCGCGATCGACAGCCTCGCCGCCGGAATCGGCCCCGGCGCCATCACGGCATCGTTGCGAAGCCGCGCGAGATCCGCGTAGTGCGTCATGTCCGCCGGGGTCTGGGCCGCCGACGTGATCGGCCGGGCGCTGGCCTGCGCGCCGTAGCCGGTCGCGATGACGGTGATCTTCACCTTGCCCTTCAGCGACGGGTCGATGACCGCGCCGAAGATGATGTTGGCTTCCTCGTCGGCCGCCTCCTGGACGATGGACGACGCCTCGCTCACCTCGACGAGCGAGAGGTCGGGGCCGCCGGTGACGTTGATGATCACGCCGCGCGCGCCATTGACCGACGTGCCCTCGAGCAGCGGGCTCGAGATCGCGCGCCGCGCTGCTTCCATCGCACGGTCGGTTCCCTCGGCGACACCCGTCCCCATCATCGCCATGCCCATGCCGGCCATGATCGTCTTCACGTCGGCGAAGTCGAGGTTGATCAGGCCGGGCACCAGGATCAGATCCGAGATCCCCTGGATCGCCTGCCGCAGCACATCGTCGGCCGTCGCGAAGGCGTCGGTCATCGACGTCGTGCGATCGATAATCGTCAGCAGCCGTTCGTTCGGGATCGTGATGATCGTGTCGACGCAGTCGCGCAGCGCTTCGAGGCCGCGCTCGGCCTGAACCTGCCGCTTCCTGCCTTCGAACTTGAACGGCTTGGTGACGACGGCGACCGTCAGCGCGCCGAGCTCGCTCGCCAGGCTGGCAATCACCGGCGCGGCGCCGGTACCGGTGCCGCCGCCGAGGCCGGTCGTGATGAAGATCATGTCGGCGCCATCGAGCGCCTGAATGATCTTGTCCGTGTCTTCGAGCGCCGCCTGCCGGCCCACGTTCGGATCGGCGCCGGCGCCGAGGCCCTTCGTCAGCTTGCTACCGATCTGCAGCTTGACGGTCGCGGCGTTGGCGCGCAGCGCCTGGCGGTCGGTGTTGGCGACCACGAACTCGACTCCTTCGAATCCGGCCTGGACCATCCGGTTGACGGCGTTGCCGCCGCCGCCGCCGACGCCGACGACCTTGATGCGGGCGCCCGCGCTTCCTTCTTCGTCGAGCCGCAGCCTCAGCCGTCGAGCCTCGTCATTGGCGCTGGTGTACTCGTCCATTCGTCGCTCCTATGAGGCGGCCGTTCCGCCTAGAAAAATTCCCTGAACAAACCGCGCAGCCGCCCCGCGGCCCGCACCAGAGCGCCCGCGCCGACCGGAGCGCGCGCCGAGTCACTCATCGAGTTGCGACATCCGTAGAGCACGAGCCCGACGCCCGTCGCGAACGTCGGGCTGTTCACATGATCGGCGAGACCGCCGACGCCCATGGGGCACCCGCGGCGGATCGGCAGATCGAAAATCTGCTCGGCGATTTCAGGCATGCCGTCGAGAATCGCACCGCCGCCCGTAAGCACGATGCCGGAGTTGAGGCTCTTCTCGTACCCGGCGCGGCGGATTTCGTCCCACACGAGGTGGAAGATTTCTTCGGCGCGCGGCTGGAGGATTTCCGACAGGATGCGGCGGGCCATCACGCGCGGCTTGCGCCCGCCGACGCTGGCAACCTCCATCGTCTCGTCTTCGTCAACCATCCCCGACAGCGCGCAGCCGCACTTGCGCTTGGTCTTTTCCGCGTCCGGCACCGGCGTCCGCAGACCGACGGCGATGTCGTTCGTGAAGTGATCGCCGCCGACGCCGATGACGGCGGTGTGCCACAGGCTGCCTCGCTCGTAGATCGCGATGTCGGTCGTGCCGCCGCCGATGTCGACGAGCGCGACGCCGAGCTCTTTCTCGTCCTCGGTGAGCACCGACTCGCTCGCGGCGAGCTGCTCGACGACGGTCTCCGCGACGGTGACGCCCGCGCGGTTCACGCACGCGACGATGTTCTGCGTCGAGCTCTGGCTGCCAGTGACGATGTGGACGTTGACTTCGAGCCGTGCGCCCATCATCCCCACCGGCGCGCCGATGCCGTCCTGTTCGTCGACGACGAAGTCCTGAGGCAGCACGTGGAGAATCTCACGGCCGGTCGGCAGGGAGACGGCTTTTGCCGCGTCAATCGCGCGGCGCACGTCCTCGCGCGTGATCTCGCGGTTCTTGCCGGCCACCGCGACCACCCCGCGACTGTTGAACCCCTTGATGTGCGGGCCCGACAGCGCCAGGTGCACCGTGTCGATCTCGACGCCCGCCATCAACTCGGCTTCTTCGATTGCTTTCTTGATCGAGTCGACCGCGGCCTCGAGATTCACCACGACACCTCGGCGGATGCCGCGCGACTCGGCCACGCCGAGCCCGACGATGTCGATGCCTTCGCCGTACAGCATGTCGCCGACGACTGCCGTCACCTTTGACGTGCCGACGTCCAGACCGACCAGGTATCGCTCTTTTCGCGCCACTCACCCTCCGATTGAACGCAAAGGCCGCAAAGACCGCAAAGCCAACGAAGCTTCGCGGGCTTAGCGCGCTTTGCGTTCCACGATCACCTTGTTCTTCTCCGTCTTGGTTGGCCGCACGTAAATGCGATCGTCGAACCGCAGATCGACGTAATCGATGTCGGCCACGCGCTCGCGCAGCGTCGGCGCCAGGTCGAGATACGCCTGCAACCGCTTCAGAAACTGGTCCTCACCGATCTGGATCATCGCGGAGTCGCCGCTGAGGATCACCGACGCGTTGTGCAGGTCGCTGACGTCCACCTGCGACAGCCGCCGCGCGACGCTTGGCTTCGACTTCACCGCGGCGATCACCCGCGCCGCCAGCTCCGCGCGCCCCTCGTCGGTCAGTGATCCGCCGTCACCCGAAGCCGCCGAGAGCCCGTCGATGATCGGCAGATCGAGATCCGCGTACTGCGGCCCGTACTGATCGATGATCACGCCCCGCTCGTCGACGAGATACATGTCCTCGTTGATGCGCCCGATCCCGATCGGCTGCCGCTCGGACACGACGACATCGACGGTCGACGGCAGCGATCGCCGCAGCGCGGCATCCCGCACCCAGGGCGACACCATCAACCGCTTGCGCCAGCCGTCGAGGTCGGTCCAGATCAGGCTCTCGCCGCGCAGGCCGTTCAATACCGCGAGCACTTCACCCTTCGACAGCCGCTGGTTGCCGCGGACGACGATTCTCTCGACTTGCAGCACGTGCGCGTGGGCCGCACGTGCGGACGCCCGATAGACGCCGAACGTCATCGCGGCGGCGAAGGCGCTCCCGATCAACAGTGTCCTGGCTCGCGAGCGCCAGTTCCGCTTCTTGCGCGCCGGTTTGACGTGCGCGCGCCGGAAACGGCGATCGGTCTGCGCCGCAACAGCGCTCATGAGCGAGCTCCGGTCGCAGAGGCCGGGCTTGCGTGGCCCCCGAGCGCCGCAACCAAACGGTCCGGCACGCTGCTGATCGATCCCGCGCCAAGCGTGATCACGACGTCGCCCGGCTTGGCTACTCGCACAATCGCCGGCACCACGTCCTCCAGACGCGGCACCAGATCCACGGGCACCGCGACGCTGCGGCGGACGGCGGCGCCCAGTGTGTCCAGCGTCACGCCGGCGATCGGATCCTCGCCGGCGGCGTAAATGTCGGTCAGCACGATGTGGTCGGCCGCCGCGAGCGCTGGACCGAACGCCTCCATCAGCGCCGCCGTGCGCGAGTAGCGATGGGGCTGGAACGCGACGACGATGCGCCGGCCGAAGGTGCGCGCCGCCGCGAGCACCGCGGCGATCTCCGTCGGGTGATGGCCGTAGTCGTCGACGATGAGGATGCCCTTCGGCTCACCGCGCACGTCGAATCGGCGCTCGGCGCCGCGGAAGTCGTTCAGCCCAGCCGCCACGCGATCGAACGACAGGCCGAGCTCCATGCCGACGGCGACCGCCGCGAGCGCGTTCAGCAGGTTGTGACGCCCGGGCACGGCGAGCGTCAGCGTCCCGAGCGGTACGGCGGCATCCGCGGGGTCTCCCGCTCGTGGTGAGCGTGTCGAACAGCGAGCCCGGCGCTTCACCGTCGCCGTGACGCTCATCGGTCCCATCGTCACGTCGGTCGCGATGACGTCGGCCTCGGCCGAGTCGATGCCGTACGTCGTCACGCGGCGCGTCATCCGCGGCAGCACGGCGGCCAGATTCGGATCGTCCAGGCACGCGATCACGCCGCCGTAGAACGGCGTGTTGTTGGCGAAGTCGACGAAGGCCTGCTGCAGGTCGTCGAAACCGTCGTAATTTTCGAGGTGCTCGTGGTCGATGTTCGTAATCACGGCAATCGTCGGAAACAGTTTCAGAAACGATCGGTCGCTCTCATCCGCCTCGGCCACCATGAACTCGCCGCGTCCCAGCCGCGCGTTGCTGCCGAACGCGCTGAGACGACCGCCGATCACCGCCGTCGGGTCCAGGCCCGCCCGCTCCAGAACCAGCGCGATCATCGACGTGGTCGTCGTCTTGCCGTGCGCGCCCGCGACCGCGATCGAAAAGCGGAGGCGCATCAGCTCTGCGAGCATCTCGGCCCGCGGAATCACCGGGACGTGCCGCCGCACCGCTTCGACAACCTCGGAGTTCGTCGGCCCAACGGCCGACGAGATCACCACCACGTCCGCGTCGCCGACGTGCGACGCGTCGTGCCCGAGGTCCACGCGGATACCGAGCGTGCCGAGCCGCTCGGTCACGGCGGATCGCTTCGCGTCCGATCCGCTCACCGCGTACCCGAGATTGGCGAGCAGCTCGGCAATGCCGCTCATGCCGATCCCGCCGATGCCGACGAAGTGGACGTGCCTGGTCTTGCCTAGCACGACAGCGCCCCACGACCCGTCGGCGTCTCGGTTCGGAGTGCAGCGTTCAGGGTGCAGCGTTCGTTCCCTTCTGGGTTCGGGGCTCTGAGACCTCGAGCGCCGTCGATCCGTGAACCCTGAACGAGAACGAACCTTGAACCTTGAACCTTGAACCCTGAACCGTTCTGGGTCATCGCGCCACCAATTCCAGGGCGCGGTCGACGATCACCTTCGCGGCGTCCGGCCGCGCGAGCGATCGCGCCGCCGCCGACATCCGGTCCCGCCGCCCGCGATCCCCGGCCAGCGCCAGCACCCGCGCCGCGAGCACCGGTCCGGACAGATCCCGCTGCAGCAGCAGCTCCGCGGCACCCGCGACGGCGAGCGCTTCCGCGTTCTTGCGTTGGTGATCGTCCGTCGCGGTCGGCAGCGGAATCAGCACCGCCGCCTTCCCCGCGGCGGTGAGTTCGGCCAGCGTGGTCGCGCCGGCGCGGCAAACGATGACGTCTGCCTGTCCAAGTTGGCGTCCCATGTCGTAGAGGAACGGCTCGACGATGGCGTGAAGCCCCGCGTGCCGATAGGCGGTGCGCACCATCTCCACATCTCGTTCCCCTGTCTGGTGAACGAGATGAAGCCGCACACCGCCGGCCGCCAGATCCGGTGCGGCCTCCACCATGGCCACGTTGATGGCGTGCGCGCCGTGAGAGCCGCCAAACACTAAAACCCGCGTGACGGACGTCTGGTCATCGAGCGCCGACTCCTGGTGAGGTCCGGACACCGCGAAAAACTCCGGCCGGACCGGGTTACCGCTGACGAACGCCTTCGCGCCGAAAAACGCCTGCGTCGAATCGAACGTCACCGCCGCCGCCTGCACGACCCGCGCGAGCAATCGATTGGTCAGTCCCGGCACCGCGTTCTGCTCGAGCAGCATCGTCGGCACGCCGCGCAACGCGGCGATGAGGACGACCGGTCCCGAGCTGTACCCGCCCACGCCGATGACGAGCGACGGGCGCCGCGCCGAGACGATGCGCCATCCGTCGGCGAGGCCCATCGGGACGAGCGCCGCGCCGCGCGCGCGATCGAAAAGCGATTTCCCCTTCATGCCGCTGCTGCGAATCATGTCCAGCGAAAATCCTTCGCGCGGCACCACGCGCGCTTCGATCCCCTGCGCCGTTCCCGCGAACGACACTTCGGCGTCCGGCCGTCGCGCCAGCAACTCCCGCGCGACGGCGACGCCCGGATACAGATGACCGCCCGTGCCGCCACCGGCAATCACCACCCGCAAGGGGTCTCTCCCGACCCCTGTCGTCATGCCTCAGACGAGGCGTGCTGCGACACGTTGAGCAGGATCCCCATCCCCACGAGGTTGATCAGCAGCGACGATCCGCCGGCGCTGACAAACGGCAGCGGGATCCCTTTCGTCGGTATCAGCCCGAGCACGACGCTGAGGTTCACGAACGCCTGCGCCGCCACCATCGTCGTCAGGCCGAGCGCGAGGAACGATCCGAACGTGTCGGGCGCGCGCACCGCCACGCGCATGCCGCGCCACGTGACGACGCAGAAACAGATCACGACCGCGGTGGCGCCAATCAGCCCGAGCTCCTCGGAAATGACGGAGTAGATGAAGTCCGTGTGCGGCTCGGGAAGGTAGAACAGCTTCTGTACGCCGTTCATCAGCCCTTTGCCCCAGACGCCGCCGGTGCCGATAGCGATCAGCGACTGAATGATCTGGAAGCCGTCGCCGAGCGGGTCGTCCCACGGGTTGAGAAACGCGAGCGCGCGGCGGCGTCGGTACGCCGAGCCCATGACGACGATGTATATCGACGGCAGCGCCACGAGCGCGACGCCGACGATGTAACGCCAGTTCAACCCGGCCGCGAAGATCATGACGGCCGTGATCATGAGGATCGCCATCGAGGTTCCGAAATCAGGCTCCGGCAGGATCAGCGCGACCAGCCCGATCACGACGATCGCGATCGGCATCAGCGAGTACGTGACGTCGTCGATGCGGTGCATCCGCCGATCGAGGAGTGCCGCGATGAAGAAGATGGCGACAAGCTTCGCGAGTTCCGACGGCTGCACGCCGATGCCGCCGATGCCGAACCAGCGGCGCGCCCCGTTCACCGGCGCGCGGAAATAGACGGCGACGAGCGCGAAGGCCACCAACGCCAGGCAGGTCCAGATGAACATCGGCTCGCGGTAGTAGCGGTAGTCGATCCGCATCACGACCGTGAGCATCGTGATCCCGAGGACCGCCCACATCGCCTGTGTCATCAGGAACCTGGACGCTCTGCCGTAGCGCTCCAGCGCCACCGGCGCCGAGGCGCTGTAGACCATGACGACGCCCAGCGCGACCAGCAGCAGGGTCGCGATGAACAGCACCTTGTCCGATTTCAGTTTTCTCGCCATCGTGTTCGTTGGTCGCGGTCGTCAGGCCGCGCCTAAAGCCCCAGCTCGTTCGTTCCGAAACTATGCCCAGCGGTGAATGGCCATCGCCGTGAGCGGTCAACAGTCATCAGTCGGCATCGGGCTGAGGCACCAACTTCCCAGACCGGGGCAGCCTGGGTTCCCAGCAGTCAGTCCTCCACCGCGAGAACCGACTGACGACTGTTCACCACTCACAGCGTCAGAAAACCTGTCCATGGCTGATGGCTGATGGCTGATGGCTATCGCTCATGGACAGCCCCTCGACCATAACCATTTAGCCCTTAGCCATCGGCCATGGCGCGGATCCGCTCGACCTCCTCCTTGAAGCGACGCCCCCTTTCCGCGTAGTCGCTGAACATGTCGAAGCTCGCGCACGCCGGCGCGAGCAGCACCACCCCTGACGGCTTCGCCAGCTCGTGCGCGCGGCTGACCGCGGCGGCGAGACTGTCGGCTTCCTGCACGTCCAGGACGTCGCCCAGCGCCTCGCGGAGCAGGGGCCTCGCATCGCCGACCGCGACGAGCGCTTTCGCGCGCGCCTTCAGCGGATCGCGCAGCACGCGCAAGTCGCCGCCCTTGAACCTGCCGCCCATGATCGGCACCAGATCCCGATCGAAACTCTCGATCGACCGGAGCGCCGACTCGACGTTGGTCGCCTTCGAGTCGTTGACGAACCGCACGCCGCCCACGTCGGCGACAAACTCCATCGCGTGCTCGAGGCCGTGAAACGCATCAACCGCCGCGGTCATCGCCGCGGGTGCCGCGCCGGCGATCGCGCCCACCGTGGCCGCCGCCATGACGTCGTTCACCAGATGCCGGCCCAGCAGGTGGATCGCGCCGAACGGCACGAGCCGTTCGGTGCGGTCGCGCTGGCGATCGACAATCCAGCCCTCCTGGACCACCGTGCCGAGGTTGATCGTTCCCGCGAGGGAAAACTGACGCGCCGTCGCACGGCTACGCCGCGCGAGCTCGAGGACCGCCGGGTCGTCGGCGTTGATCACGGCGAAGTCGCTCGCGTTCTGGTTCTCGAAGATCCGCGCTTTCGCCGCCGCGTACGCCTCGACGCCCGGATGCCGATCCAGGTGGTCGGGCGACACATTCAGCATCACGGCGATCCACGGGTGAAACGTGTCGATCTGCTCGAGCTGAAAGCTGCTGGTCTCCACGACGTGGAACGTGTCGGGCGTCGACCTGGACACCTGCGCGCTCAGCGGCGAGCCGATGTTGCCGCCGACGGTCACCTTGAATCCCGCCGCTTCGAGCATCAGCCCGGTCAACGCGGTCGTCGTCGACTTGCCTTTCGTACCGGTGATCGCGATCAGGCGCCCCTGAAGCCAACGCGACGCAAGCTCGATCTCCGCGATCACGGGCACGCCCCGATCGCGCGCCGCCTGCACGACGTCCTGTTCCGGCGGCACGCCCGGGCTGAGCACGACGAGATCGGCGGACGTGAACGTGTCCCTCGTGTGGCCGCCCAGCTCCAGCATGATGCCGAGCCCGCGCAGCCGGTCGGCCTCCGGCAGCTCGGCGCGCGAATCCGAGAGCGTGACGCGCGCGCCACGGCGCGCCAGCAGTTCGGCCGCGGCCAGACCGCTTCGCGCCGCTCCGGCGACGGTGACGCGTTTGCCCTCGACAGAAAAACTCATCGCAGCTTCAACGTCGCAAGGCTGAAAAGGGCAAAGATGATCCCGACGATCACGAAGCGTGTGATCACCTTCGGCTCGCTCCAGCCGATCAGCTCGAAATGGTGGTGCAATGGCGCCATGCGAAAGATCCGCTGGCCTCCGGTCGCCTTGAAGTAGCCCACCTGCAGCACCACCGACATCGCTTCGAGCACGAACACGCCGCCGACGATCGGCAGCAGCAGCTCTTGCTTGATCAGGATCGCGACGATGCCGAGTGCGGCGCCGAGCGCCAGCGAGCCGACGTCGCCCATGAACAGTTCGGCAGGGTACGAGTTGTACCAAAGGAAGCCGAGCGACGCCCCCACCAGCGAGCCGCAGAACACCGTCAGCTCCGCCGCCTGCGGGAAGCGCACCAGCAGGAGGTATTCGGCGAACACGCGGTGGCCCGTGACGTAGGCCAGCGCCGTATACGCGCTGGCGGCAATCGCGAAGACGCTGATCGCCAGGCCGTCGAGGCCGTCCGTGAGATTCACGGCGTTGGACTCGGCGACGAGCACGAACACCGCGAACGCCAGATAGCCGTAGCCGAGATCCGGGATCAGCCGCTTGAAGAACGGGAAGACGAGGCGCGTGTTGTACAGGCCTTCGTGCTGCAGGATGAGCAGCACGATGCCGACCGCGAGGCCGATGAGGATCTGCAACCCCATCTTGTAGCGCGGCAACAGCCCGTGATGGGATCGGCGGACGATCTTCAGGTAGTCGTCAGCGAAACCGATCGCTCCGTATCCGGCTGTCGTCAGCACCGCGATCCAGACATAGACATTCGTGAGATCGGCCCACAGCAACGTCGGCACCAGCGCCGCCGTCAGAATCAACAACCCGCCCATCGTCGGCGTGCCGGCTTTGGGCCGGTGCGACTGCGGCCCTTCCGGGCGGATCACCTGCCCAATCTGAAACTCGCGCAGCTTGCGGACGAACCACGGACCGAACGCCAGGCTGATCGCGAGCGCCGACAGCGTGGCTGCCGCGGTGCGGAACGTGATGTAGCGCGTCACGTT
>Ga0209515_10005833_pt1 | contig 15741 bp, 8 predicted proteins | sample Subgroupgradi54m_FD_187454 | JGI IMG/M metagenome (GOLD analysis project Ga0209515, IMG submission 187454) | Subsurface groundwater microbial communities from S. Glens Falls, New York, USA - GMW60B uncontaminated upgradient, 5.4 m (SPAdes)... ...
TTGTAGTATTCGTCCTTGTACCGCTCAAATATTTGCTTTTTTGTTTCCATATTCATATGGAAACTACGGTAACCTATTTATGGCCTATCCGTCACAATTACGGTAACCTTTTCAATGGCCTATAACGAGGTTTTGTTTTATCTGACTTTACATAGTATAGTAACGGGATGGATAAGAAAGTGCTTATTGTAACTCATGACGGCTCGTTCCATAGCGACGATGTTTTTGCCGTGGCCACTCTTTTGTTGACGCTTGATACGGCGCCGGTTCTTGTGAACATTATCCGCACTCGGGAGGAGGCCTTGATTGCCAAGGCTGATTTTACGGCGGATGTTGGTTCGGTTTACGATTCCGAAAAAAATCGTTTTGATCATCATCAGACAGGCGGTGCGGGGAAACGAGGCAATGGCATTCCTTACGCCTCTTTTGGTTTGGTTTGGCAAAAGTTTGGCGAAAAGGTTTCTGGTTCGGATGCCGTTTCTAAAATTGTTGACCAAAATCTTGTCGCTTCAATTGACGCCAGCGACAGTGGAGTGGATATTTACAAGAAAATTTTTGCTGGCGTGGAGCCTTATACGATTGACAATTATTTTCACAACATTCGTCCGACATGGCAGGAAGGAACTGATAGACTTGACGAGCTTTTTCTTGAAGCGGTGGCGATAGCTCGGAAAGTTTTGGAGAGGGAAATTGCCCACGCAAAGGCAGAAATGTCGGCGGAAGTTTTGGCGCGAGAGGCTTACGAGAAAGCTTCCGATAAAAGACTGATTATTTTTGACGCTTTTTATCCGCACGAAAAAGTTTTGGCCGAGTTTCCAGAGCCACTGTTTACGGTTTCTCCGAGGCTGGACGGCTCTTGGAATGTTAGAGCTATTAGAAGTGATGTTTCTTTATTCAAGAACCGCAAAGATTTGCCAGAAAGTTGGGCGGGGAAGCGCGATAGTGAACTTTCCGCAATCACGGGTGTTCCCGACGCAATTTTTTGTCACAATGGAAGATTCATGGCGGTGGCTCGGACGAAAGACGGCGTGATTAAGCTTGCAAAACTGGCAATAGCTAGCAAACTCCAATAACCAAGAAACAAGCTCCAAACAATGAACAATAATCAATCTTCAAAACCAGAAAGCAAGCATGCTTTTGATTTGGAAAAGCGAACTACAGATTTTGCCAAGGAGGTGATTATTCTTTGCAAACAATTACCCAGGAATCCGATGAATGACCGTTTGGTAGGACAAATTGTCGGCTCTTCTGGTTCAGTTGGGGCAAATTATAGAGAAGCGAACGATTCGCTCGGCGCCAAAGATTTTGTACACAGATTAAAGATTTCTAGAAAGGAAATTAAAGAAACCCTTCATTGGTTGGAGCTTATTATAGTTGCGAATTCGGCTTTTGAAGAGTCGGTCACGGTTCTTACAAGGGAAGCCGTTGAATTGCGAAATATTTTTTCAGCTATCATTAAAAAAGTTAATGCGAATTGATAATTGAAATTTGTTTGGTTATTGTTTCTTGATTATTGGTTATTTATTTAAGGTATGGCTTTTATAGACGAACTGAAAATTCACATCAAAGCTGGCAATGGAGGCCGAGGCATTGTGTCGTGGCTTCATGAAAAAGGCAAAGAGTACGGAGGTCCTGCTGGAGGAGACGGCGGTTTCGGCGGAACGGTTTTTGTCAGAGCGGTTCGCGATATCGGCGTCTTGGCAAAGTATCGGCATGAAAAAGAATTTCGCGCGGAAAACGGCGAGAGTGGCAAAAGCAAAAGCATGCACGGCAAGAGTGGCGATGATTTGGAAATTCTTTTGCCTGTCGGTTCGCTCGTAACAAACCTTTCTACCAAAAAAACCATTGAACTTTTGAAAGAAGGCGAGAAGGTAAAGCTTCTTAATGGCGGTAATGGCGGATACGGCAACGAGCATTTCAAAGGTTCAAAAAACATTCGTCCGCAAGAATGGACGCCGGGAAAACCGGGAGAGGAGGCGGATTTTTTTATAGAACTCCGTCTCGTGGCTGACGCAGGGCTTATCGGATTGCCGAATGCGGGTAAATCGTCCTTATTAAATGAGCTTTCCAACGCCAACGCCAAAGTCGGCAGTTATCAATTCACCACGCTTGAACCAAACCTCGGCGATTTTTACGGTCACATTATCGCCGATATTCCCGGACTTATTGAAGGAGCGTCGGAGGGCAAAGGACTCGGCCACAAATTTTTGCGACATATTGAGCGGACAAAAATTCTTTTGCACTGCATTTCGCTTGAAAATGAAAATGTTTTAGATGTCTACAAGACTATTCGCGAGGAGCTTTCCGCTTACAGTCCAGCTCTTGTTGATAAACCGGAAGTGATTATTTTAACTAAAACAGACACGGTTTCGCCTTCCGAGTTGGCCAAAAAACGCAAACAGCTTTCCAAAAAATGCAAGAACATCTTTTCCGTTTCCATAGTTGACGACGAATCGCTTAAAAAATTCAGGAAAGACCTAAGCGGTATTTTGAAGAAAAAATAAAGGGCGTTCAACCTTTTGATTGCCTTCCTTCTTGACGAAATGTAAAATCGGAATTTTCCATTTCGCTCCCCGCTAGCCGAAATAAAAGCCGGCATGCCACACGAAGTGACAGGCCGGCATCTCTCACTGTTATTTCAAATGAGAGATTATAGTCTTGAGAAGATTTCCAAACTCCTCTAGGCACTCTTCAATGGAAGAATACACAAGCTCTACCGGATAAATGTCCGGCGTGCCGTGAACGCCCACAAGAAGATGAACTACGATGACACCGCGAGCTATGAGCTGTTGCGTTAACCTCTTGACAAGCTCAATAGAATCTGGACCATCATCGCACAGGATGATCATAATCTTGCGGCGCTTAGGAGACTTGAGTAGTTCTTTTCCCACGACAGGAATCATATGGGTATCAGAATTTCCAGCGTCTCCCTCTGCCAGCACGAATCCTGATGTCCGCGACACTGGTCCGTAATCATCAATGGATTCGCTATTGAAACTCCAAATACGGCCGAGGCAGACCTGATTGATAGCCAAGATTGCTTCAGTAAACACCACAGCAATCTCCTTCGCTCGCTCGATCTTGTCTCCAGCCATCGATCCACTTGAATCAATTGCGAGGTGGATTTCCGCATCAATATCGCGCTCGACGACGGTCTCTTGGTAGAAACCACTCAAGCGAGTAGCGATACGTGCTGTTTCCGAAAGATCCAACTCTCCCTCATCACGGCCATACAATTCAAACTCCGAAGGAGTGTTGATATTGCGAAGAGCTTTGACCAATGGTTCAATCAACCCCACAATACGAGACCTGATGACCTCGTACTGCGAAGCGTATTGCGCCTGCGACGGAACTTTTTCAACTTTTACAGTTGGTTTGATTCCGACAGACAACGGACCGGGGTAGGTCAGACCGAGCGAGGAGATTTGCCTTATCATGGCCTCAACACTTTTTGCTCTAATCGTGCCAATGTAAACCTTTACCGCCTGATCAATAGCTTTCAATAGCGCTGGCTTGAGCTTCTCTCCCCGTTCAGCTTTGTCGGCTTCTGTCCACATCAAGACAAGGTTTGATTCGGCTTGAGTGTTGTCTTCATCGTCCTTGCGCTCTTCATTCTCGCCGAGGATTTCCCTGACGCGCTTGGCGATCCAGAGTAATTTCTCCGTTGAAGCTCCTCGCAAATTATCCAGACGAACAAACTTCATTGCCCGCTTGGTAGCCGGCAGTCGCGGAGCCTTGCCACACTTGGCCGCCAAGAAAAAATCCTCGTAAGCGTCTTTTGGCTTGGCGTTGCGCAAGAAGCGCGACTGTTCTGCAAGAGTCATCCGAGAAAGCGACTTTTTGTACTGCACTCTGCGAGTTAGAGTTCTGATAACGAGCAGTCGTCGTCTAAGAGTGTCGGCAAAGCCCGGAGCTCGTTCTGCGGTGAGCGAGTCATCTTTGCGATCAAGGATGATGTTAACCAAACTCCGCAGTGCCGGTCCGCCTTCATATTTGGCGCGACTCATGAGCTTCACTCCATATGGACTGAAAAGAATGTGCCCAGTTTCGTGGTACAGCGATCCATAGCCCACCTCCCTTTCTCCTTCAATGAAAGGACGGGGGGCAATGCGGATTTCTGCCAAGCAATCGGTTGCCGCAGTATCCATAGACGGGTCAAAAACCAAACGAAATGGTCTAGCTACAAGGATACCTGCGTCATTCATGAGGCGTGGGAGTTCTCTTTTTAGAATCTCCGCCTCTATCTCTTCGGGAGTGAGTTCGCCTTGGACCGCATCTACTGAAGATGATACCGTGTTCATATTTTTTCCTTTTGACTGAAAATTGTTAAAGAGCAAACTATATAACTCTTTTTCAAAACTTCTGTTTACACAGAAGTTCTGAATAAAGAGGGGGAGATGGAACACCTCCCCAATGTGTTTGGATGGAATGCAACCTTTTTCCGGACGAAGACCGGTAAAAAGTGGTTATCCAACCCCTTAGGGGTGGGATAACCAGCATAAAGCAATCCCTAAGGACCGTCACCTTGCAGATACTGAAGCAGTACCTGCTCAAATGGTGAAGCTTCTGCTCAGACGGTTGTTACCGCAGACACCGAAGCATGTACGGTCAAGCAAACACATAAACTACCAAGTTTTGATGGATGTCGCATCGTTGTCAGGCGCCGCAAGCGACTGAGCGAAAAAATGCGAAGCATTCGCGAGGGAGTGCGGACGTCTGACAACGACTGACAAAGCTTGCGCATGTCAGGACATTGGCGATCCCCCCATAACCGCGATCTAACTTACTTTGATACAAAGCAAGGTCAAGCGATCACGCATAGCGTTATGCGGATATATCCACTAACACCGAAGCGTTAACGGTCAAGAAAACTTGGTAAAATTGAAAAGAACTTTTTTTACTCTCTTTCTGTATTCCATATAGCCTTTCAACTAATGAAATGCAGAATAAAGAGTGGGAAGATGAAACACCTTCCCACATGTGTCGTGTTTTGATGGAAGACGACAACGTTTTGCAAACGTTTGAGACAAAGGAACAAACGTTTTAAAACGTTTTCGAAAGGTTTGGGCGAAGCTCTAACCTTTCGAAGTCCTTGGCAATCCCTAGGGACCGCAGCCTTGCTTGCCCTGAAACAGAGCGAGTTCAGACGGCTACTTGCAGTTTCGCGGTTTGCACCACTAACACCGAAGTATTAACGGTCAAGAAAACACGAAATTACTTCAACGCCAGATCGCTGGGCTTGGCGACGCCCTTCATCCGCAGAGCAGAGAAGGCTTTTGCCACCTCGGAATTTGGTTGAATGACTTCGCCCTGCTCATTAAGCTCTAGGTCACCCTCGTACATAAGTGGGCCGAGAAAGGCTCTTATGATAGCACGCTTTAATGGAACGCCGACGCTGACTAGACCGGCAGCGCTCAAACATCCACGATAACTGCGTGCGGAGCATATCTGGCCTCCATCAGCAGACTCTCTAAGCGTTCGCGCAACCTGCACGATTGACAGGGCATGCGCTTCCAAGATTCCGGTGCTACTAATGAGTTGTTGTACCTCGTAATCAAGAGGCATAGGGCGGAGCTTGATAGACTCAAACCGATCCTTTAACGCTTCATCAACGCCATGGGCTCCCAGATACGAAGTTCCAACATTCATTGTGCCGAAGGTGTGCAAATTCGTCGGTAAACGGATAATTTTCGTTCCTTCCGCTGTCGGTATGCTTACCTGACGCGTATCATCAAAGAGACCATGCAAGGACTCATTGACTTTGGCATGAACACGATTGATCTCGTCAAGGATGACGAGGAAATGCGTATCAATACCCTCTTTAAGCGCGATAGTCGCTCTCTCTATATAGTCAAGCAGACTTGATCGCACGAAAAGTGTTGAACCGTCGCGCGCCGCATCTGTACCAAAGAGATCTGTCGTCCTTCTAATGGTATAGACATCCACCTTACACGGCTCCTGCCATCCAAGAGCTTTTGCCAATGCGAAGCAAAAAGTTGTTTTACCAACTCCTTTTGGTCCAACCAAAATAATGTTTTTTCCAGTATGAAGCCAACCCATGACATCATAAAGGTCATCTGGATTGATATAGAAGCCATGAAGGGAAGTCAGTCTCTGCCATGGCGCAATGACTTGAAGGAGGGCGATAAGACGCACAATGGCAGTCTTTCGACGGCTTTTGTCCGCCTTCGTGCCCACTAGCTCCACATGCCAGATGTCGCCATCATTGATTGTGACTGTCGGCGGTTTGTCAAGATTGATCGCGTAACCGACCATTGTCTCGTCAACAAACTGCCATTTGATTCCATCGCCGTTTGAGGCGCGGATTTTCAATAGGTCAGCCATAGTTTATCTTTTGTTGAATTTAAATTACAAAGAACAGGTCAAGGCTCTCGGTGAGCCGTCCATTCTTCGAACCCTATCGTAAATTGATACGGTCCGAAGTAATGGAGAGAAGCGTGAAGCACGCTTCTCTCTTTGGTCAGTTTGGATGGATTAAACCATGAGGTGTCACGCTTCGTGTCACCTCATGTCACGAAGATCCGCACCCCGGATCAAGGGATAATAAGCAAACCCTAGAGACCGCGGCCTCACTTACTCTGTGACAGAGCGAGCTCAATCAGCCACACTTAGTGTTTTGCGGAATTACCACCAACACTTTCGTATTAACGGTCAAGCAAACTAATTAAACTCAAACTCACACGGCTTCGGAAACTTTTTCGGCTACTCCTTGTGGAAGCGGCAGAATAATTTCTTTGGCGCCAGACGAGCGTTTTGAAGATTTGGACTTCTTGGCTTTTGACTTCGAAGTCTTTTTCTTTGGCTCCTCCTTTTTTTCGGGAGGAGAAGTGAGAGGCTTTCCATCGGGTGGTATGACCGGCGCCATATCCTTGTCGGAATTGGTACCTGGTATGGTTCCGAGGCGAGCTTCCGCAGACGCAACGACCTTACGGAGTTTGCTCGGAACTTTCTTTTCACCACCAAACGGATAGACCTGACGGATGAAACCGAGCACACCAGCGACTTCGCCACGGAGTACACGATCCCAAGTTTCCTGGCGTAAAAGTCGCGTCAAACGACCTCGCAACTGATTGACCTTATTGGGATGCATCAGCACGCGACCGTCAGGAAGAATGACAAGTCCAGTCACAACCGGCACAGTGCCAGTTTCGGGACTGAAGTAGGCCATTTTGTCCGGACGGGAATGGGTGTAGAATCCACAGTCGGTGATGACTTTCACCACTGCCAGTCTAATCTCTTCTGGGATTGCTCCATCTGACGACATTGTGATATTGTCGGCATAAATGCTTAACCTGTAGGATTGAAATGGAGTTGAATTCTTTTGAATAATTTCAAAGAGTCCCTGATCCATTTTCCCACAGACGATGTCAAAGACTCGGGGAGAAGTCGGCGGGCCTTGCGGTAGCCGGTCTTTCCATACCAAGAGGTCAACAAGCGTTTCAAGCATCAGTTTGCGTTCGTCTGGCGTGAACTCAACTCCAGCGAACTGACGGAAACCAAATTCGAATGGCTTCCACAGACACGCTCGCACTCGCGACCGATAGACGCTTGGGAAAGCATTCACGATATCCACCGCGAAGACTGTCTTGGCGAAACCCGCGTGATGTTCGGCGTTGGTGAAGATGCTTGATCCGACTTGTCCTCCGTGACGCGCGAAATGCACAGGCACAGATGATAAGAAGCGGTCAAGTACTGCGCGCTGAACCTTCATGAGTTCGGGGCAGGGGGCAGCGAAAAATCGACGACCCTTGCCCTTGCCTTTTGAGCGCGACCACTCAAGATAGGGGTTCCCTTGACGCACCTTTGCGGCCAAGAAATCCCAGTCAGTCTTGGAGAGGTGAAACCACAGACGCAAGAAATGCGCGAGTCGCTCCGGCAAAGCCAGAAGCGCCTCGAAATTCTTGTACGTCCATTCCTGTTTTTTCTTCGGTTTATTTCCTTCTGGCATTGGCATACCGAATCCTTTCTTTTTTGAGGTTTGAGTTTATTGAATTTCCAAAGAACTGCTTGGTTAAATACAAAAATAAACCTAGCATATTCATAACTATATGTCAAGTTCTTTCCCGGCAAGTTCAATAAATAATTGCAACTTGTAAAAAAGACTGCAACTTTGAGACAAGTTAAAACATCCGATACCGCGGGAAACACCGCAGTGACTTGAGGTCGGCTTTGTCGCAAGAACTTTTTAGGGTATAGTTAAGATTCCATTTTTATGAGTAATAAAAACTATATTCCCACAATAGGATTGGAAATTCATGCCGAGCTTAAAACTCGGACAAAAATGTTCTGTAATTCCAAAAATGACCCCGATGAGGTTCGGCCGAATGTTAATATCTGCCCTATTTGCATGGGGCATCCCGGCACGCTTCCTGTTATAAACAAGGAGGCGGTCAAACATGTGCTAAAAGTCGGTGTCGCTGTCGGAGGGGGGATAGCCGATTTTACCGAGTTTGACCGCAAGAATTATTTTTATCCAGACATTCCGAAGGGCTACCAGTTGAGCCAGTACAAGTATCCGCTGGTGAGCGGAGGAGAACTTTCTGGTGTTGCGATTACTCGGGTTCACTTGGAAGAGGATACCGCCACTTCATTTCACGAAAAAGGCGATTATAGTCTGGTTGATTTTAACCGCGCTGGGGTGCCTCTGATGGAACTTGTTACAGAGCCGGTAATTCACGATGCTGTTACCGCGGGAAATTTTGCTAGAGAGCTACAGCTTCTGCTCCGCAGTCTAGGAGTGTCGGACGCTAACATGGAGAAAGGGGAGATGAGAGTGGAAGCCAATATAAGTGTGATTCAAGATTCAAGATTCAAGATTCAAGATTTAGGGACAAAGGTGGAAGTGAAAAATTTGAATTCGTTTCGGGCGGTGGAGCGGGCTATTTTATATGAGGTGAAAAGACAGACAGAGCTTTTGGAAGCAGGGGAAAAAGTTGCCCAAGAAACCCGCGGGTGGAATGAAGACAAGCAGGTCTCGTTTTCGCAGAGAATGAAAGAAGAGTCGCACGACTACCGCTATTTCCCAGAACCGGATTTACCGAAAATGATGATAGGCGAGATTGCCGAATTTAATTTGGAAACCCTTAAAAAGAGTTTGCTAGAGTTGCCGTCTGATATGCGGAAGCGTTATGAAAAAGATTTTGGCGTGACGGGTGAAACTGCAGAGTTCTTTTTGCAGTACAAGAACGCTCGGGAATTTTTTGAGTCCGTGGCGAAAATTTTGGGTACTCAAAAATTGATTTCACTAGCTGTAAATTATATTACTTCCGATATAGTCGGTTTGGCAAAAAAAATCTCTGATATTAACCTCGCCTTTTCCGAGTTGAAATTTGACGCGAAAAATTTTGCGAATCTCATACAGATGATTTCGAACAATGAACTTTCTTCTCGTGGCGCCAAAGACATTTTGGCGGTGATGTTTACCGAAGGAGGGGAGCCGAGCGCTATTGCCAACGACAAAAATATGATGCAGAACAGTGATGAAGGAGAACTCAAAGCTATTGTCAAAACAATCCTTGAGACCAACTCAAAAGTGGCTATTGAGTATAAAAATGGCAAAGAGTCTGCCCTTCAATTTTTAGTCGGTCAGGGCATGAAAGCCACAAAAGGCTCGGCCAATCCGGAAGTGTTAAAAAAGATCATTAAAACAGTTTTGGGCGGTGTATAAGGGTATCTCCAGTTCCATAGGAGTAGTTTCTAAATATAGAGGGTTTTAAGCCCTCTATTTTTCTTTAGAAGTAGACGAGATTTTCAATATCAGCTGGCTTTTTTCATATCGGCTAGACGAGATAATCAACATCACCAGCTTATTTTGTTTGTCTAAAAATTAGTGAATAAATTTTTTAATTCTATCAATTTCATAAGACTTAAAAAGTGGGGTGGTTTTGGGCGACTAAATTTTATCTATCCAGCCATTGATTTTTGGTTTGATTGTCTGGTATTAGGTGGGGCTATTTTCTTTGGAAAGCTAGCAGGGAAGTTTGCGCCTCAAAGTCTGTTTGAGTGTAGCTTTATGGCCTATCTAAAAATTCATTTTTGAGATCAGTTTTGAACTATCGGCTAGACGAGATATTTTATTACGCCAAAATTTTTCTTTATTGGCTGAACGAGATAACCATTACTATCCACACATTTTATCCGTTTTCCTGCATTGAATAAAGTATAATGTTTAGCAAGGCAATGACTAAAAAAGAACACTTGAATTTTGGTGGTGCCAAATTTATCTCGGCAAAAGATGCTGGTGTTTTAACTGGGTACACTAGCGACTATATCGGTCAGCTTTGTCGCGGTAATAAAATTGAATCCAAGATTGTCGGAAGAACTCGTTTTGTATCGGAAGAGTCTCTTATGAAGTATGTAAGGTCTTACGCTTCAGAAAACAGTAAACCAAAAACCATTTCTAGTGTTGCTTCAAAGCCTACGGTAAAAGAACCCAGACCTTTGATTTCTCAAAATGTTAAAAATCACCTTAAAACTCTTCTAGCGCGGTCAGCCGATAAATTCCAGTTTTCATATCAAGGCTCTTTGCGCGGTGTTGGCGTTTTGGCTCTCTCGGCAGGTCTGGTTTTCGGTTCGTACTTTTTAAGTCAAAGTGATTATCCGAGACTGGCGTACTCGGGAGCGGTTTCTGCTCTTTCAAATGCTCCAAGACAGATTATTTCTGGGGTCGGAGCGGTTAGCGAAATGTTTGCGCTCAAAGATTTTAGAAACAGTCTCGCAAAAATTCCTCTTTACATCGCAGATTCCGTTTCAGACATTTCATCTAGCATCGCGTCGGCTTCTTTGAGCGCGATTGATTCGGTAACTGTAGCTGTGAATGCTTCGGCGCAAAAAGTGGCAGAGAGCGTTTCAAAAACTTTTCATTCTCTGGGGGACATTGCCTCAAGTGTTTCTTCTGAGCTCACTTTTGTTTCGGGTAGTTTGGCGCGCGCGGTTACTGACACACTGAGCGGTTCCGCGTTAGCCATTCAAGGAAGTGTTTTGAAAGTCGCCAATTCTCTTGATGATGTCGCATCAAACATTTTCTCCGGCTTTTCGTTTGTTTCCGATGGTATCGCGAGTGTCTTCGTTGACACATTGAATACTTCTAAACTAGCGATTCACGACGGTGTTTCAAGCATTTCTTCGTTGTCTACATTGCCGTCTAATATTTCCAGGGGATTTGACTTTGTTTCTTCTAAAACTGTTCGTGGAATATCTAACATGTCAAACGCTCTAAACTTGGCGATTCAAGAAAGCGCTTTGAAATTTGCTTCTTCGGTTAACAACGCTACTTCAGATATTTCTACAGGACTTGCTATCGTATCTTCAAAAACAGTTCACGGAATTTCTGATACAGCGAGGGCTTTCAAGTTGGCGACGCATGACATCGCTCTGGGCGTTTCTTCCGGCCTTTCATCATTATCTGTGGGAATACACCAAGCGGTTTTGGTTACTGATGACACGGTCGGAACTTTTGAGAAAAATCCAGAGGCAGGCTTGTCAAAAATTCCTCTTTATTTAAGTCGTGGCGCTTCAACTGTTTCTTCCGGCATTGCTTCAGTTTTCTCTGAAGTCCGCAATGTGGCTTCCGGCGGGTTGCAAACATCTGTGTTGGCAGTTTCCAATTTTGTTTCATCTAGCATTGTTTCGGTTTCAACTGGAGTCCGTAATGTAGCGTCCGATGTGTCGCAAGCGTCTACACAAGCCTCCACATTCGCAGTTTCCGACCTCGCTCTCGCTTCCAAGACATTTATGACCTCTGCGACTTCGGCTAGTAAATTTATTGAGCAAGCCTTTTCCAAAAGTTTTTCCGCGCTGGCGGAGGGCTCGCGCAGTTTGTCGTTCGCATTTCAGGGCGCCACAGTTTCGGGCGCCTCGGGAGTTTTGAAAACGGTTGAGAACATGGCGGTTGTCGTGCATGATGGAATCAACAACTTATTTAGAGGTGTCGGAAATTCTTTCACTGGTTTGGCAAACATTTTAAAAAATAGCGGAGGAAAAACGATTGTTAAAGAAACACCCCAAGGGAATAAGTCGTCAAATAAAATCAAAACCGAAACGCCACCATCTCCACCAGCGTCTGTGGCGAGCGCGCCTTCCACTACCACTTCCACTACCACTATCGCCGTGGCCCCTGTTGTTGCGCCAGTATCGCTTCCGAGAGTAGCAATTCCAAAATCCCCGAGTCCCTTCGTTATTGAAGGGCCTCGCGCTGTGGTGGAAAGATTTACCGAACGAGTTGTCGCCCCAGATATTTCTCGCGCGGAAGTGGAAGCGAAACTCCAGCAGTTAAACAACGCCCTCTCATCAAAGATTTTTGCCGTTTCCGCCGCCACGAACGCCAATGGCACCTACATTAATAATGTCTACAACAATGTTGTCGGCCCCGCCAGTCGTATTGACAGTCTTTCCAATGTAACTATTTCCAATCCGACAGTATCAGGCGGAACATTTACAAGCTCCACATTTACCGGTTCTACTATCTCTGCCACTTCCGCCACTTTTTCAGGTGGCTCTTCGTTTGGCGGACAGCTTAGCGTTTCTGGCACAGGCACTTCCACCTTTACCGGTGGAATTTCAGCAAGAGCTCTTGATTTAAGCGGAACCAGCGCCACCTCAACCTTCCAAGGAGGAATTAAGGTTTCCGGCGGTCTGCAACTTACCAACATGACTGGCGGTACTAACTGTGTGCAATTTGATACCAATGGAAATCTGACACAAGCTACCGCTTCTTGCGGTTCAGGCTCTGGAGGTTCTTCTATCGCTTTTAACCCTCTGCAAGCCCAGTGGTACATGGCCACGGGAACAGCCACATCTACTTTTGTGGGTGGTCTACAATCCTCAACCACAATTTCATCATCTGTAGTAGAAGCTGGACTAGGACAGTTTGGAATCGTGAATGCCACCTCAACTATCGCGACGAGCACTTTATCAACAGGTGGACTTAGTATCGGTAGTAATCAATTTGTAGTGCAACAGACTAGTGGCAATGTGGGTATTGGAACATCGTCGCCAACTTCAATTTTAACGATTGCGGGGACTGGAGCCGCTGTTGCTCGTATTGATAGCACTGGTGGCACCACTCGTTCAATACTGCAGTTTGCTGAAGCGGGTAGTTTATTGTGGGATATTGGCACAATTAACACAACTAATGACGATTTTATAATTAGGGAAGGCGATTTGAACGCTGTTCGTTTAACAGTGCAAGACGCCACGGGCAATGTCGGCATTGGCACCTCAACTCCCGGCACCACTTTGTCCGTGCAAGGTAAAGCCGTGATTGCGGACAATGTTAACAGTTCCTACTTCACCGCAACCTCTACCACCGCCACCAGCACTTTCACAGGTCTCCTTGATGTCGGCAGAAATCTTGTGGCTGGCGGTTTTGTTTCGGCTTCCACTTTTAACGCCACCTCCACCACCGCCACCTCCACCCTCCAAGCTCTCTCGGTTACCAACCTCGCCAACACCGCCATGACTGCTGGAAGCATTCCGTTCTATGGAGCGGGAGGATTTGCAAGACAATCAAACGCCAATCTTTTCTGGGACGCTACCAACAATCGTTTGGGCATCGGCACCACTTCACCAGCTCAACCCCTCTCCGTCCAAGGTAACGGTTACTTCTCTGGCACCGCCTTCTTCGGTGGCGCCATCACCGCCACTTCCTCTCTTTCCCTCTCCGAAGACGCCCGCACCTCCGGCTCTACCGCTTACCTCACTGTTACTGGCGCCGCCGACACCGGTCTTACCGCTTCCACTGAAGCTACTGACATCCAGTTCAACCTCGCCCGCACCAAAACCCACGCAAACGGTAACCTCACCTTACAGCGCGATTTCTTAATCAACGCCGCCACTCACGGCTTCACCAGCTTTGCTTCTGGTCTCATCACTGACCTGGCCACTCTCGGCATCACTGGCGCTCCACTTTCTGGCACCAATGCCACCACTACTAACGCCCACACTCTCTATCTTGGCGCTTCAGCCCTCAACTCCTCCACCACCAATTCCTACGGTCTGACTGTCAACGCCAACACGGGAGCCGTCAACAACTTTGCGGCGGCGTTTCTGGGGGGCAATGTTGGTATCGGCACATCAACCCCCGGCACCACTCTCGCCGTCCAAGGCAAAGCTCTTGTAGCGGACAATGTTAACAGTTCCTACTTCACCGCCACCTCAACTACCGCCACCTCCACCCTCCAAGCTCTCTCGGTTACCAACTTCGCCAACACCGCCATGACAGCAGGCTCTATTCCTTTTTATGGAGCGGGAGGATTTGAAAGACAATCAAACGCCAATCTATTCTGGGACGCTACCAATAATCGTTTGGGTATAGGCACGAGCACCCCTAACTGGCCTTTGCAAGTTGCTGGCACCAGACCTTTATCTGTGCTTTCCGACACTAGCGCGGGAGTAGACGCGAAACATTGGTTCACTTCATCTCAAGGCGGTAACTACTACATAGGCACTTCCTCTGACGCTCTGAACGCTACCACAACGCTCTTAACAATAGGCACAAGTGGAGCGACAGGCATTGGAACATCTTCGGTTGCCAGTGTCGCTTCCCAACTTTCAGTATGGAATAGCGGAAACTTCACTAATGCTATAGACATTAGAAGTAAAACTGGCCCATCAATAATGAGTGTTGCAAATACTGGTGCGTTTTCTGTAGGAGTTTCAGGAAGTATATTTAGCATGACTGCGGCGGGATCTGTGACTGCAAGTGGTGGTTATACTTCTGGTGCTGTTGCAGGATTTAGGACAAACGCTAGTGGTCAAGCTGTCTATGGTAGCAGTGATAGTACTTCGGGAAATAGCACATTATATGTGGGTGGAGCACCTGCAAATGCTTTTATGGAATTGAGGACAACGACAGGAACAGGAGTTGGTGGCTATATAAAATTAACAGGAGGTACTAATGGTGCAACTGAAATCGCCCGCTTCTTAGACACTGGTCTGGTCGGTATCGGCACCACTACTCCTAACTGGCCTTTGCAAGTCGCCAGCACCACCGCAAGCAATACCATGAAAGGGCAATTAGCTCTCACCGATAGCGGAGCTGGAACGAACTTGAAACACTGGCTCTTCTCTTCTGAAGGAGGAAATCTATACATAGGCACATCGTCGGACGCTCTTAATGCCACAACAACTCTTTTAACTATCGGAACGAATGGCAATACAGGTATCGGAACATCTTCTATGGCTAGCGAGTCTTCCCAACTTGCTGTTTTCAACAGTGGAAACAATACCAATGCGATTAAGATTGTGAGCAAGACTGGTGTTTTGCTATTCACTATGACTAACGCTGGGGCTATTACGACTAACGGAGGTAGTATTACTGTGAACGGAGGCGGAGCGGATTTTAATGGAGCTTTGACTATGACGGGAAATACCGCCAGTGGCAACTCTGGCACTATCGGATTTGCTGAAAATGCTGCCATCAGCGCGACCGCTTCTTTTTTAAGTTTCATTAAAACGGGTCAAGGTACTCTAACTTTGGTTAACAATATTGGATTCTTGGGTATTTCTACCAGCACGCCATTTGCCTTGATTTCCGCCGTGGCCACATCTAGCACAAATCGTTACCCTTTAATGCTTTTAGCCACTTCAACAGAATCTGCCACTACCACCGCTTTCTTGATTGATAAAAACGGCAGGGTGGGGATTGGAAACGGAAGTCCGACAAACCCTTTATCTGTAACTGGAATTGCTGATTTCAGTAGCAATGTAGGTATCGGCACC
>Ga0209515_10005834_pt1 | contig 15739 bp, 16 predicted proteins | sample Subgroupgradi54m_FD_187454 | JGI IMG/M metagenome (GOLD analysis project Ga0209515, IMG submission 187454) | Subsurface groundwater microbial communities from S. Glens Falls, New York, USA - GMW60B uncontaminated upgradient, 5.4 m (SPAdes)... ...
TCTTCGTGCATCACAGTGTTATTCAGGGTGAGGGTTATAAATCTTTAGAAGAAGGCCAGGAAGTCGAGTTCGAAATCGAAAAAGGTCCTAAAGGTGAACAAGCCAAGAATGTAGTGAAGCTGTAAATCCACTGGGGCCCGGTCGAAAGACCGGGCCCCTTTTTTGTCCAGCTACATCGCATCACAGGCTGTTTTCTATTTTTTATCCGTGAGGACTTTCATGAGAGTTAAGTCTAAGCGGATTTTTTATTAGGTTGAATCGTTACTTTGAGAAAGGATGAAAGCACACATGAAAAGGGTTTTGATTGCGTTGTCAGTGGCATTGGTTTTTTTATCAAGAGCAGGCTCGGGTATGGTTATGGCTGAGGATATCGTGGTTGGCGATGGTAAAACGGTTTCTTTTGATTATACGTTGACCGTCGAGGGGAAGGTTGTGGAAAGCTCTAAAGGAAAAAAACCTTTACAGTATGTTCATGGACAAAAGAAAATTATCCCGGGATTAGAGAAACAATTAGCTGGATTAAAAATCGGCGATCAGAAGAAGATTGTGGTTCCCGCTGAAGAAGCATACGGGAAGATCAATCCGAAAGCCGTTCAGGAAGTCGAGCGGTCGCTCATTCCCAAAGATATTCCTTTAACCGTCGGGACCATTCTTGAGACGACCGATCCCGCGGGGCATACCTTCCCCGCCAAAGTCACAGCAATCCAAGAGAAGACAGTGATGCTTGATCTTAATCATCCGCTCGCCGGAAAAGAATTGACCTTCGAGGTAAAGATTGTGGATATTAAATAAGTGTCCTTTGAAAAAGATTTGATGTGATTGTGGTGTCATTGACACTGTGCTAACCCGTGAGGCAAATCAGCGCAAAGCTGTTTTGCTCCACGGGTTTTTTTCTTAACCAAAAATTAACAATCCCTTCATCGTTTGCTCATATTCTTCGAGTAAACTTTGAAGAAGAATGAAGAAGGAAGAGGAGGCGAATATGGTTGACCAAATTCTAAGAGGCAGTAACAGTGATTTCGTGGTGAGTTTGCTGCGATCTCAGTTGGGTGTTCTCTCGAGGATCATTCAGATGATCGAGGACAATGAGATCAACCGGGATGGCATCATGGATCACTTAAAGCAGGTCGAACGGGATGTACGCTGGTTGCGCAGGTCGCGTTTCGAGGAATGATAAACGCTGTGTGTAATAACCGAAAAGAAGGAGGGAAATGATGAAGAAGCGAGTTTGGAGTTTGGTGGTAGCAAGTTTGCTCATATGGGGTCTCCCAAGTTTTGCCGCCGCGCCGACAACACAGGTGGATGCGTTGGTGAAAAAATTGATTGAAAAAGGAATCTTGACTGAACAAGAAGCCGATTCAATCAAAGGTGAGATCGTTGCTGATGAGAAGGTTATAAGAGAAGCCAACAATAAAACAGATATTCCTCAATGGGTTCGGGACATAAAGCTGAGCGGAGATTTTAGACTACGCTACGATACTAAACACACAAAGACTGAAGATGATAATGAAAGGGATGTGAGTAGAGGTAGGATACGAATGCGTTTGGGTCTCGAGACAAATCCCAATGATAAAGTGAAGGTCGGTATTGGTATCGCCACTGATGAAGGTAAACCGAGAGGAAATAATCAATCTTTCCAAAATACTTTCGCAAAGGTCGATACTGTCTTAAACTATGCCTACGCAGAGTACAAGCCGAATGATCGCTTGAAATTAACTGGTGGTAAAATGATTAATCCCATTTGGGAGCCATTTGAATTTCTCTGGGATACAGATATTACACCGGAGGGCGGTGCAATTCAAATGAGTCATAAGCTAAGTGATGCAGCGAAATTGTTTTTAACAGTGACTGCTTTTGAATTGGCTGACATATCCACGAATGAAGCTGATCCTTTTATGTATGTCGCTCAAGGTGGTATTGAAGGTAATGTCCGTGAGAAGATGTATTATAAATTGGCCGGTATGTTTAATGGCATGGATAATATTTTAAAAACACCACTGGCAAATCGTTCAAGTCCAGCAACCAATACAACTTCCGCAGGACAATATGTTTTTCATTATAATACTGCTATTGTTGGTGCTGAACTTGGATATAATGATCCTTTCGGGGAAAAGTTCCCTATATATATACCACAAATAGGTGTTTTTGGTTCCTATGCAGATAATCCAGATCCAAGTAATCAAAATGTTGCTTGGATGCTTGGTGGATATATGGGGAATTCAAAAGTTGATAGTCGAGGGACATGGAAAATTACAAGTATGTATCGATCTATCGGTGCAGATTCTTTTCCTGATGTGTTTCCCGATTCAGATTTTTATGGTGGTGCAACTGATGTTAAAGGATATAAAAATATTTTAGAAATCGGCTTAGCTAAGAATGTGTCTCTTAAGATCAATTATTACCGTACAGAGAGAATCAAAGCAACTAAAGCTCCAGAAAGTCGCTTGCAGACAGATTTGAATTTCAGATTCTAGTTTGATCAAAATGGGCACAGGTCAATATAAAACAAACTTAAAAAATAATCTGAAGGAGAAAGTGCTATGTTAAAAAAAATGTTAGCTGTTTTGTTGGTTCTGGGAAATGCCGCGGTCTCATTTGCCGCGCCGGTTTTAATCAACGGCGCGGGCGCAACGTTTCCGTATCCGATTTATTCAAAGTGGTTCGATGTCTACTCGGAAATCAACAAGGATGTTCATTTTAATTATCAATCGATCGGTTCGGGGGGAGGAATCAAGCAGATCACCGCCAAGACCGTTGACTTTGGAGCCAGCGATGGACCTATGACCTCAGATCAACTGGCCGAAGCTCCGGGACGGATTTATCATATTCCGACGGTGATGGGGGCGGTAGCGGTTGTGTATAATGTTCCTGGAATTGAAAAGGGTTTGAAGTTGACGGAGGATGTGCCAGCTGATATATTTATGGGCAGATTGACGAAATGGAATGATCCAAGGATTGCTTCATCGAATCCCGGTATCAAACTGCCCGATAGCGATATCGTGGTGGTGCATCGTTCCGATGGAAGCGGTACTTCGTATATCTTCACAGATTATTTAAGTTCGGTGAGCAGTGATTGGAAGTCCCATGTGGGAAAAGCCACTTCTGTTAACTGGCCCGTCGGTCTTGGCGGAAAAGGGAATGAAGGCGTCGCGGGTTTTGTGAAGCAGACGCCCGGCTCAATCGGTTATGTGGAACTTTCGTATGCCATCAAAAACGATCTTCCTTACGCTTTTTTGAAAAATAAGTCAGGGAAATTTGTTGAACCGACTTTGGAAAGCACCTCCAAGGCGGCCGAAGGAGTCGCGATCCCTGAGGACTTTCGTGTTTCCCTTGTTAACAGCAGTAACCCCGAAGCTTACCCGATTGCCGGTTTTACCTGGCTGTTGATTTATAAAAATATGGATGACCCCCTTAAGGCCAAGGCGATTGTGGGTTTTATTAAATGGGCTATTCACGACGGGCAGAAATACACCGCGGATCTGCTTTATTCTCCTCTTCCCAAAGAGGTCGTGAAGATGATTGAGACAAAGTTAGAGCAGGTGAAGTATTGAGGTTGATGAAAAGAAAAGACACCGGCGATTTTTTATTTAAACAGATTCTAAAAATCTTTCCCCTTTTGATCCTCGTCTTGATGGGAGCGATTTTGTTTCAGCTCGTTAGTTTCAGCTCCCTTTCACTCAAACGATTCGGTTTTTCTTTTCTGACGACCACGACGTGGGATCCGGTGTTTGAAAAGTTCGGCGCGTTACCCTTTATTTACGGAACCCTGGTCACCTCAGGCGTCGCTCTCTTGATCGCCGTGCCGATCGGTTTAGGCGCCTCGATTTATTTAGCCGAGTACGCGCCATTAAAAATTCAGAAAATATTTTCCTCTCTCATCGATCTTCTCGCCGCTATTCCCAGCGTAATTTACGGCTTGTGGGGAATTTTTGTTTTAGTCCCGATCATGCGCAGCCACATTCAACCGTTTTTGGGAAAGTACTTAGGCTTTTTGCCGTTTTTCCAAGGGCCCAATTACGGTGTCGGATTTCTGGCGGCCAGTGTCATTCTTTCCATCATGATCGTTCCGTTCATTATTTCTGTTTCACGGGAAGTGATTTCGGCTGTCCCACCTGTTTATAAAGAGGCCGCTTACGCCGTCGGAGCAACCCGTTGGGAAGCCATCCAAACGATTGTCTTAAGCTGCGGCAAACAGGGAATTATCGGTTCGGTGATCCTCGCTTTGGGACGTGCGATCGGCGAGACCATGGCGGTCACGATGATTATCGGCAATAATGTTAAGATATCCGCTTCCCTTTTCTCGCCGGGATACACCTTATCCAGCGTCATTGCCAACGAATTCGCCGAGGCCGCGTCCAAATTATATCTTTCTTCCTTAATTGAAATTGCATTGGTTCTGCTCGTCGTATCCATTGGCGTGAATATTATTGCGAGAGTCTTGATTTGGTCGGTCACCAAACATCAACAGTTCTCTCCCAATGCGGCAAAGATCATTTGATATGAATACCTATCCTTCCCCAAGAGAAAATTTAGGCACGAATAATATTCAAAAAAGAATCGTCACGGCTTTCGCGCATAGCCGCCGGCGCCGTTTCGCGGTGGATCAGTTGATTGTTTTTCTTTTGACGCTGTGCTCTTTGATCGTTCTAGTTTCTCTCTTTAGTATCGTCGGGCATTTGATTATTCACGGGGCTTCCTCTTTAACGAGGGAATTTTTAACGCATCTGCCTAAACCGGTCGGTGAACCGGGTGGCGGAATGGCCAATGCCATTGCGGGCTCTTTGATCTTGTTGGGGATTGCCTTTGTTGTGGGAGTTCCGGTTGGGGTCGGGGCGGGAATTTTCTTGAGTGAATATGCCACAGACCGCTATGCCTCGGTTGTGCGTTTTGTGACGGATGTGATGAATGGAATCCCATCGATTGTTTACGGGATTTTTGTTTACACTGTTTTTGTTTTACCCTTTAAAGGTTTCTCCGCTTTCTCGGGGGGAATAGCGCTGGGGATGATGATGATCCCGATGATCACGCGCACAACCGAAGAATTTGTGCGGATGGTCCCGGTGCATTTAAGAGAAGCGGGATTGGCTTTGGGGGCGCCGAGGTGGAGGGTCATCGGTGATATCGTGATTTCCTCGTCGATTGCCGGGATTGTGACCGGCATTATGGTTGCGTTAGCGCGGGTCGCGGGAGAGACGGCGCCGCTGCTTTTTACGGCATTCGGAAACCGGTTCTGGCATTCTTCTTTGATGCAGCCGATCGCGGCACTGCCGTTACAAATTTTTTCGTACGCGATTTCACCGTTTGACGACTGGCATCGTCAGGCGTGGGCCGGGGCGCTGGTTTTGATCGGGATTGTTTTTATGATGAATTTATCGGCAAACTATTTTGTTTTCCGACGCAATCGTTTTTTGCTCGGCAAAAATAGCGGTAAAACGGCAGGCAATGATCATTCAGAAAGGAAATCGACTAGGAACTCGATTGCGTCTCCCTCGATCCCCGAAAAGCTGGAAAAATTTTCGCTCAACAAAAGAATAAATGTCCACCCGCAGAGTTTAGACAATCTTCCAGTTCAAATCAGCGTTAAGAATCTGAACTTTTATTATGGAAGACAGCAAGTTTTAAAAGATGTTTCGATGAATATTCCCGGCCGTCGGGTTACCGCCTTGATCGGCCCCTCGGGATGCGGCAAATCAACGTTGCTGCGAACGTTCAACCGGATGAATGATTTGATCCCGTCCTCCCGGATGGAGGGAGAAGTTTTGATTGATGGAAAAAATATTTATGATAAGACAACCGATGTCGTTGCGCTCCGGCAAAAGGTGGGGATGGTTTTTCAAAAGTTTACGCCTTTCCCGAAGTCTATTTACGATAATGTTTCTTACGGACTGAAGATCATCGGCATTAAAGATAAAAGTTTGTTAAACGAAATGGTTGAAAAAAGCCTGCGTCGGGCGGCGTTGTGGGATGAGGTCAAAGATTATCTTGGAAAATCCGCTTTAGCGTTATCCGGCGGGCAGCAGCAAAGGCTTTGCATCGCGCGGGCCTTGGCCGTCGGCCCGGAAATTCTTTTGATGGATGAACCCTGCTCGGCGCTGGATCCCGCGGCCACGGCGAAAATTGAAGAATTGATCTTTGAACTTAAAGATGATTATACAATTGTGATCGTGACCCATAACATGCAGCAGGCGGCGAGGGTTTCGGATTACACCGCGTTTTTGTTTTTGGGAGAATTGGTCGAATTCGGCAGCACCGAAAAAATGTTTACGGTCCCGCAGGATAAAAGAACGGAAGCGTATTTAACGGGGAAGTTTGGGTAAAAAATGTCAAAGTTCAGAATTTTAGTCGTGGAAGATGAAAAAGATATCCTCGAGTTGGTGAAATATAATTTAGAGAAAGAAGGGTATCCCGTTTTCACGGCTTTGAGTGTGGAGGAGGCGTTCAAGGTTTTAGAAAAAGAATCCCCGCAGTTGATCGTCCTCGATTTGATGCTTCCGGGCATCGATGGCCTGGAGGCTTGCCGCATCATCAAGCAGGATCCCAAAACGAAAAATATCCCCATCATTATGCTGACCGCCAAAAGCGAGGAATCGGATGTCATCGTTGGGCTGCAGCTGGGCGCCGATGATTATGTGACCAAACCGTTCAGCCCGAAAGTCCTTTTGGCCCGCGTCAAGGCGGTTGTGCGTCGTCTGACGCCCAGGGAGATTTCCAACGATAGCCGAGAAATCGGCGGCTTAAAGATTGATATCGCCAAACATAAAGTCACTTACAAGAATCAACTCATTGAACTGACCACCATCGAATTTAATATTTTGGAATTTTTATCCCGTCATCCCGGGCGGGTCTTTAACCGCGATCAGATCATGGACCGGGCATGGAAAGAGGGCAGGTTTATTGTCGACCGGGCCGTGGATGTTCATATCCGGGGGTTAAGAAAAAAAATGGGCAAGGCCGCGGAGTTGATTGAAACCGTCCGCGGCATCGGATACCGTTTTAAGGATCTGGAAGAGATTCATGAATAAAACGCTCTTTAAATTATTTTTGACGAATTTATTTATTATTTTAATTTTCTTTTTTATTGTTGGAGTTACCGCGGGAAGCCCTTCATCGGATTTCCTTGTTTTTTTTCTGACAGGATTTTTGCTGACCATTATTCTGACTTTAGTCGTGGGTCGAATATTTTTAAGGCCGCTCACACAAATCAAAAAAAGTGCTGCCGAACATCTCAATCAAATTTCAATAGAGCTCGAACACAAAACAACCGCGCTGATGGAAGATCAAAATGAGCTGCAAACAATTCTCTCCAGCATGATTGAGGGGGTGATTGTGGTGAATAAGGACGAACGGATCATCCTCATCAACGATCCGGTTTATGAAATGCTGGATTTACGTTCCCAGAATACGATCGGAAAGCCTTGCTGGGAAGTCATTCGAAACGATGAAATCAATTCCCTTTTAAAAGAAGCCATTCATTTTAAGAAATCTATGAAGAAAGAAATTGCGATCATTGCACCGATGGAAAGTTATTTCAGCACGCAGGTTTCTTGTGTTTTGTCGAATCAACAGCTTTCTGCGGTGGTCGCGGTTTTTCATGATATTTCGGAATTAAAAAAAATGGCCCGGATGCGTTCGGAATTCGTGGCGAATGCCTCGCATGAGCTCAAAACCCCGTTGACCACGATCAAGGGGTTTGTTGAAACTTTAAAAGAAGGGGCGCTGAATGATCCTCCCCGGGCTTTGCAGTTTTTACAGATCATCGACAAGCATACCGCCCGTCTGGAACAACTGGTGAACGATCTCTTAAGTCTTTCGGCGATTGAATCGAAGGAAGCCGATTTTAAGTTCGAACGTATTCCGCTTGAAACGGTGATTGAAGCGGCGGTGAATTTTTCTAAGGAAAATATTGAAAAAAGCCGGCATAAAATCACAGTGAACCTTGAGGAAAATCTTCCGGCGCTTTTTATGGATCGAAGTAGAATGGAACAGGCCTTCTTAAATCTTTTGGACAACGCGATCAAGTTTACCCCGCCCGGCGGCGGGGCGATTGCCATAAGCGCTAAGAAAGAGGATGATTTCATCCGCGTCGATGTTAAGGATAACGGCATCGGGATTGATGCCGCACACCTCCCGCGTATTTTCGAAAGATTTTATCGCGTCGATAAAGGCCGCTCGCGGGAGATGGGCGGAACCGGCCTGGGCTTATCCATTGTGAAACATATTGTCCTGGCGCATCACGGTAAAGTCTCGGTTTTTAGTCAACCACAGAAAGGTTCGACGTTTTCGATCTTTCTTCCATTCAGAACTCCCCCCACTCCCCCTCTTTAGCAAAGAGGGGGAGTGGGGGAGTTGAATCAATTTAGTTGTGCGTAGGTCAATAAAAGGAGAACTTAAATGGAACGGCATTTCGATGAAGATCTTAAGAATTTAAAAGAAAAAATTTTGAAGATGAGCAGTCTCGTGGAGGAGAGTATCGGCACCTCCATCAAAGCGCTGATGGAACGTAACGCCGAGCTTGCCTACAAAGTGATCAAATCCGACGATGCGGTGAACATGCTGGAGATCGAGATCGATGATTTATGTCTGAAGCTTTTAGCGCTTCATCAGCCCACCGCCGGCGATCTGCGCTTCATCACTTCGACGATGAAAATCAACAACGATCTTGAACGGATCGGCGATCTGGCGGTCAATATCGGCCAGCGCACGCTCGATTTGTTGAAAGTCCCGCCTTTAAAACTCCGCTTGAATATCCCTAAAATGGCCTCCGCCGCCCAGGACATGCTCAAAGACAGCCTGAATGCTTTCGTGAACAAAGATTCAAAACTCGCGTATGAAGTGTGTAAGCGCGACGATGAAGTGGACGATCTCAATCACGAAATTTTTATGGAACTGCTCAAGGCCAACCCTGAGGATCAAAAACCTATTGAGCGGGTGATCGATTTGGTCCTCGTCGCCAAGAATCTCGAACGCGTGGCGGATCATTCCACCAATATCTGTGAAGACATCATTTACATGGTCGATGGAAAAATCATCAAGCACCACCTCACGGATTAAAAAAAATTGTGTCAGACATTCAAAACATCCAGACCATCAAAGAATACCACCAGCGTACCAAACACCACTTCCACAAATTCGCCAACGCGCTTGGGTTTATGGATTGGGCGACGCAGCCTGATCCGTTCCGTCGATTCTTAGGCACGCCGCTCATCGTTTTAAGTTTGCAGAAATCCGACCAAACACCGAGTTATCCTGATATTTTTATTCCAGGAAAAATTTTTGCCCAGCCGTTGTCGTTTGAAACCATTTCCAAGTTTTTTGAATATTCTTTGGCCATTTCAGCCTGGAAGCAATACGGCGATTCGAGGTGGGCGCTTCGGATCAACCCTTCGAGCGGAAATCTTCACCCGACCGAAGGCTACGCGGTTTTACCGTCGGTCGCGGGCATCAGTGAACACCCAGGCATTTATCACTACGCGCCCCACGAGCATGCGCTGGAAAAACGCGCTGAATTTTCGCAAAGGTTATGGACGGGTTTGAAATCTCGTGAGCCAGGGAATTTTTTTCTTCTGGCCTTAACCTCGATTGCCTGGCGCGAGGCCTGGAAATACGGTGAGCGGGCCTACCGTTATTGTCAGCACGACTGCGGACATGCCCTAATGGCGGCCTCGATTGCTTCGCGTATTTTAGGCTGGCGGATTTCTCTGGTGTCGGATATCTCCGATGAAGAAATCTCAGGGCTTTTGGGTTTAGACCGGAGGCAAGAATTCCACCAAGACGAAAAAGAATGGCCCGAGCTTTTGGCTTTGGTGTCGTGCAATCCTATAAAAAAGAATTTCTTTAAAAAGATTCCCGAAGAATTCATCAACGGCGTTAAAAATTCAAAATGGTTTGGCCGGGCGAATATATTAAGTGCACAACACCACAATTGGGAACTTATTGATCAGGCGAATGATGCTTGTGAAAAACCTCTGTCATTCCCGAACGTTTTAGCCCCCTCATACCGGGGACTTCCTTTGGTCGTCGGGAATCCGGATAAGGCTATGACTGGACCCCCGACAGAAGCCTTCGGGGGTGACAGTGAATTCATTTATGATCATGCCGAGAGCGCGTATCAGATTATTAAGAAGCGTCGCAGCGCGGTTGAGATGGACGGACAAACCTTCATCGACCGCGCCGCATTTTTTCGAATTCTTCGACGGGTTTCTGTCAGGTTCACAGAAATTCCCTGGAGTCCAATGGTTCATTTGGGTTTATTCGTTCATCGGGTGAACGGTTTAAAACAGGGCATTTATGTTCTGATCCGAGAGCCCAAGAAAGTCGATTTGCTGAAAACACAAATGCATAAAGATTTTCATTGGGAAAAATCTGAGGGCTGTGGGGAAAATTTTTTGTTGTTTTTTCTTAAAGCCGGAAATTATATCGACGCCTCGAAAACCCTCAGTTGCACGCAGGATATCGCCGGCGACGGAGTTTTTAGCTTAGGGATGATCGCGGAGTTTGATGCGCCTTTAAAAGAATTCGGGGCGTGGTTTTACAAAAGACTTTTTTGGGAGACCGGCATGATCGGCCAGCTTTTGTATCTGGAGGCACAGGCGTCAGGAATTTCAGCGACGGGAATCGGCTGCTTTTTTGATGATCCGGTGCATGAGATTTTTGGACTTCAAGGGGATGCTTTTCAAAGTCTGTATCATTTTACCCTCGGCGGCGCCGTGGAAGATAAAAGGCTGACAACTTTACCACCGTATGATATGCTCAGTGTAAAATCAATTAAGGATGAATAGTAATTTTGTCATTCTGAGGAGCGATAGCGACGAAGAATCTTATCCAATGTTTCGTCGAATATTTGAGGGTTCAAAGAATCGTTGGTAAGGAAAAGGGATAAGATCCTTCGTCACAAAAAGCGTTCCTCAGGATGACGGGATGGTGATTCTAAATTAAAGGAAAACGAGTATGCAAAAGTTCAAGCAAATCAATGCTGAGGAAGCTCAAAAATTGATTCACTCCCAGGAGGTCACGATTGTCGACATCCGTGACCCAGCCACGTATGAGGCTGCGCATATCGAAGGCGCTGTTTCGGTGGGCGATCAGAATATTGAAGAATTTTTGAGAAATGCTTCCAAAGATAAACCCTTGATTTGTTATTGCTATCACGGATTCAGCTCTCAAAACGCCGCGCAATTTTTTACTGAAAACGGGTTCGCGGATGTTTATAGCATCGACGGTGGTTTCGAAGAATGGCAAAAATTAAGCCCAAAGTAAAAGCCGTGATCTTTGACATGGATGGGGTCATCACCCATACGATGCCGGATCATTACCGTTGCTGGAAAATAATCTTCCATCGTTATGGAATTCATGTGACTCACCTTGATATTTACAGCCGGGAAGGGCAAAAGGGGATGATGAGTGTGAGAGAAATCTTTGCGAAATATCATAAATCCATTACACATAAAAAAGCCCTGGAAATTTTATACGCTAAAGAACAGTTGTTTAAGAAAATGGTTAAGACGCGTTTCATGGTCGGTACACGAAATTTTCTACGTTTTCTATATAAAAAGAATATAAAACTGGCACTCGTAACCGGAACGTCCCGGCATGAGCTTCACCAGATTTTGCCGGATTATTTGTATAATCTTTTTTCAGTCGTTGTCACCGGCACCGACGTCAAAAACGGCAAACCGCATCCCGAACCATTTTTAAAAGCCTTGAAGCTGCTTAAAATAAAATCCAGCGAAGCCATCGTCATCGAAAACGCCCCGTTCGGAATCCAATCCGCCAAGAAAGCCGGCCTGCGATGCTTGGCCTTGGCCAGTTCGTTGCCAAAACAATTCCTCCATGAAGCCGACGCGGTTTTTTTGTCGATCAAGGAGATGCGGGGGAGGGTTAGGTTTGAATGTCATGACCAGGAATTTCAGCGATGAACCCTAAAAAAATTCTAATCCTCTATAAAAAAAGCGCGTACAAGATTTATTTTCTTGAGCGGAAGAGTTCTTTATTCCAAAAAGAAAATTCTTTGACTCCCCGGGAAATCAATGATTTCAAACGCGCCCACGACAAACATTATCAATCGCTCGCGATGGTGAGGAGGATTCTTGATCGGTACGCGATCCATTATCATGTCCGCGCCCGGGGAAGTAAGATCGATTTTGCGCGCTACGAGGTGGTGATGACCGTTGGGGGAGACGGGACATTTCTGGAGGCCGCCCGCGGTTTGAAGGATCAACCCTTCGACTATTCCTGCCTTAAAAGGCAGGAATTGCTCAGGGTTGACTCTGAGCGTTCCCTCCCTTGCCCTGTCCTAAAGGACAGGGCTTCCAGAAAGTCGAAGAGTCAATTCATCCTCGGCGTTAATTCTGACCCGCAAAGCAGCGTCGGGCGGTTTTGCAGCTGCACGCCGGAGGATTTTGAAAAAGTTTTAAAGAGATTCTTGACGGGTAAGGTCAAGATTAAAAAGTTTCAACGGATTCAGCTGGATTTGAAATTTGGCGAGAAACATTACGAAACGCAAGTGCTAAATGACATCCTGGTTTGTCATCAGAATCCCGCGGCCATGAGCCGGTATTCTTTATCGGTCAATGGTGTTCAAGAAGAGCAGCGCAGTTCGGGAGTTTGGATTTCAACCGCGGCGGGTTCATCCGGCGCGATTCTCTCGGCGGGTGGCAAGCTGATCGCACAGGAGGCCTCAGAGATTCAATATAAACCCCGCGAATTGTATCGATGGCCGAGGAGGAAATACGAATTGACCGGTGAGGCTTTGCTTTTGAAACGTCCGATGGTCATCACGTCTCTCATGCGTAATGGTGTCGTCTTCATCGACGGCGCCCACTTGAAATTTCCTTTTCACTTTGGTTCAAAGGCTGTGATGACTCATTCGCCCCGGCCTTTAAAAGTCATTGCGAGTTAGGTGAGGCATCGAGGATTTTCTCTGTGGCCTCATCCTGAGCGGAGCCCCGAGGAATACGAGGGGTGGAGTCGAAGGATCAACATGAAAGCCGTCTTACTCATTTCCCACGGAAGTCATTCCCCAAAAACAAAAGACGAAGTCATTGCTTTGATCAAACGGCTTATTGACCTTTGCACAACAACTAACATTGGTAAAGAAAAAGTCGGTAAGCCTTTAAGCCGCGTTGAAATTTTTGAATACGCCTTTCTCGAGATTGAAAGCCCCAGTATTCCCGACGGGATCGATCGATGTGTCGGGCAAGGGGCGACGGACTTGACCATTCTTTTGAATTTCTTAAATTCCGGAAGGCATGTGAACGAAGATATCCCGCGTATCGTCAGCGAGGCAAAGCAGAAATATCCCGACGTGAAATTCAGAATCACCCCGCCCGTTGGCCAGCATCCTAAAATTGATGAGCTTTTTGTGGAGTTAATCAATTCGCTATCGCCGGAGGGGAAATAATAGGCTGATTCCGTTCAGACGAACCCAATTTTCCTAGAAAAGGTATTGAGGAAATTGTGTCCGGACTTCACTCCATCAGCCCATTATTTCCCCGTTAGTAGATTATGAAAACCTCTTTCTCCAAACAATTAATAAACTGGTACAAAAAAAACGCCCGCGATCTTCCGTGGCGACGGACGAGCGATCCTTACAAAATTTGGATCTCGGAAGTGATGCTCCAGCAGACAACCGTGAACGCGGTCATTCCTTATTATGAGAAGTGGATCAAGCTTTATCCTCACATCGAAAGCGTTGCCAAAGCGCCGCTTCAAAAAATTTTAAACGCGTGGCAGGGGCTGGGCTATTATCAGCGGGCCAAGAATATTCAAAAGGCAGCGCAGATGATTTGTAAGGAACATAACGCTAATATTCCCTCGGATAAAGAGGCGTTAAAAAAGCTTCCGGGCTTCGGGCCTTATACCGTTGGCGCTGTGTTAAGTATTGCCTTTGATCAGCGCGAGGCCATTATTGATGCCAATGTCCGACGGGTTATCATGCGTTATTTGGCGATTAAAGGTTTTGCCGAGCCTTCGCATGACGGAGGGATTCTTGATTTTCTTGAAGGAGTTCTGCCTTCCTCACAGATGAGTCTTTTTAACCAAGCGCTCATGGAATTGGGCGCTTTGGTTTGCCGGAATAAGGAGCCGCTGTGTCTGGTTTGCCCTCTTAGAAATGAATGCCGTGCGTACGAAAAAGGTTTACAGGAAATCATTCCAATTCCTAAAAAAAGAGTCATTACCGACGTAGACGTGGCGATTGCTTTGATTGAGAAAGAAGGTTTTTACTTTATCCAGAAACGTCCTTCCAAAGGACTTTTTGCCGACCTCTGGGAATTTCCCGGTGGAAAAATTGAAAAAGGCGAGAAAATCCAGGAAGCCCTATATAGAGAAGTGAAGGAAGAGTTGGATGTTTTGGTTGACGAGGCGCAGCCGTTGTTCGCGGTCGAACAATTTTACACTCAATTCCGTGCAAAGCTCCATGTCTGGAATTGTCAGCTCAAATCCGCGCCTGCCGCGGATCGCACCCGCAAATGGGTTCATCTCAAAAATCTCACCCGCTATCCCATGCCCTCGGGGAGTGTCAAGATCGTCGATAAGCTTTTGGCTTTGAATAACCAGAAATGAAAACTTGACAAGCCCCAAAAGGTTGTATATATTATCAACATGATAAACATAGTAATGTTTAAAAATAAACGACACTTCAAAGATTTGCTGGCGCGTCAGGGGATGTTGTTTTTGTGTTTGATTTTTTTAAGCCTGACCTTGGTCATCATTATTGGTTTGTATAAACGGGCTCAACCTGTGTTGGCCATCAGCAGTTTAAAGGATTTATTATTCTCATCACTCTGGCAGCCGACGCAAAAAAAATTCGGATTGGCCGGTTTTTTGACGGGGACATTATGGGTCACCTCCATTGCGATGTTGATTGCGGTGCCTTTAAGCATTTTAACTGCCATTTATTTATCGGAATACGCGCCGAGGCGTTTACGCGATTGGATGAAGCCGTTGATTGATTTGCTGGCCGGGATTTCTCCGGTTATTTATGGAGTCTGGGGAACGATTGCCGTTGTTCCGTTGGTGCGTGATTGTGTGATGCCGTTTATGAGTGAGCGATTTCCGTTTTTTCCTTTTGCCTCGGATAATTATACCGGTTATGGCGCGCTCACCGCGGGGATTGTCTTGGCGGTCATGACGTTTCCGATTATCATTTCGATTGTCGAGGAGGTTTTGAGGACGGTTTCTTTTGAACTACGAGAATCTTCGCAGGCGTTAGGCGCAACCAAATGGCAGACGATTAAAAAAGTCGTCTTAAAAAAAGCCCGCTCCGGGGTCATCGCCGCCGTTATTTTGGGATTGTCGAGGGCCTTTGGAGAAACGATCGCGGTTTTGATGGTTGCCGGCTGCAGTTTAGGAGTTTCTTTAAAATCCATTTTTGATCCGGTGTATCCCTTGCCGGCCTTGATTGCGAATACGTATGGAGAGATGATGTCGATTCCTTTATATGACTCGGCGATTTTGTTGGCGGCTTTCGTTTTATTGATGGTCACGGTTTTCTTTAATGTCATCGGATGGGGGATTTTGCTGAGGCTGGAAAGGAATTTGGTTCAATGAACCGGCATACCTTCGAGGAAAATATTTTCAAAGGCCTCATGATTTTATCGATGACGATTGTTTTAGGACTATTGAGTCTCATCCTTTTGACCATTTTTATGAAAGGACTTCCCGCCATCAGCCTCAAGATGCTTTTGCAAACCCCTCAAGGCGGGTATTACATCGGCAAAGAGGGAGGGATTCTGAACGC